>ERZ836877.1323-NODE-1323-length-38146-cov-21.807330_pt1 | contig 38146 bp, 24 predicted proteins | sample MGYA00519469_ERZ836877 | MGnify/ENA primary metagenome ERZ836877 (study PRJEB31850, sample SAMEA3708809) | human gut metagenome | biome: human gut; feature: human-associated habitat; material: faeces | place: China | collected 2014 ...
CTTTACAGCTTCTAAGGCGGTATGAAAGTGTCAACGAACATCTGATATACGATATTTAGGGTTTAGGGTTTAGGGTTTAGGGTTAAAGGTTTAGGGTTTAGGGTTAAAGGTTTAGGGTTGAGGGTTTATGGTTTATTGTTTGGGGTTTTGAATTTTAGGATTAAATGACAGATGGCAGGGATTTTGATCTTTATCCTTCACTCTTTAACCATTAATACTTTAACCATTAATGCTTTAACCTTTAACCATTAATACTTTAACCTTTAACCTTTAACCTTTAATGCTTTAACCTTTTAACTGCTTACGACATGACTCTCTTCACCGCCTTGTGCCAGCCGGCGAGTTGCTGCTCCACTTTCTTGTGGTCTTCCACGGGAGAGAACTCATGTTCTATCTTCCATTGGGAGTTGATCTGGTCGATGCTGTCCCAGAATCCGACACCGAGGCCTGCGAGATAGGCCGCTCCCAGCGCCGTGGTCTCGGTGATGACCGGCCGAAGCACCTGGGTGGCGAGTATATCGCTTTGGAACTGCATCAGCAGATTGTTGCGTGAGGCGCCACCGTCTACCTTGAGGTTGGCTATCGGAAGTCCGCAGTCGCGCTCCATGGCCTTCACTATGTCGTAGGTCTGATAGGCAATTCCCTCGAGGGCCGCCCGGGCGATATGGGCTATTGTCGTGCCTCTCGATATTTCCGATATCGCGCCGCGGGCATACTGGTCCCAGTAGGGGGCTCCGAGTCCGGTGAGTGCCGGCACGAAATATACTCCGTCGGTGTCGGGCACCGATGCTGCGAGCTCTTCAATCTCAGACGAGGAGGTGATGCAGTGCAGACCGTCGCGCAGCCATTGCACCACCGATCCGCCTACGAATATCGAGCCTTCGAGCGCGTAGGTCACCTTGTCGCCTATCTGCCAGGCTATGGTCGAGAGCAGACGGTTCTTGGAGATTATCGGTTTGTCGCCTGTGTTCATGAGCAGGAAGCAACCTGTGCCGTAGGTGTTCTTCACAGCCCCCGGTTGCACGCACATCTGCCCGAAGAGCGCGGCCTGCTGGTCGCCGGCCACACCCGCGATGGGTATGGCATGGGCGAAAAGTGTAGTCTTGGTGTAGGCCATCACGCCGCTGCTCGGCCTGACCTCAGGCATCATGGAGCGCGGTATGCCGAACAGGTCGAGAAGTTCGTCGTCCCATTGCAATGTGTTGATGTTGAAGAGCATGGTTCTCGCCGCGTTGGTCACGTCGGTGACGTGCACTTCGTTGTGTGTCAGGCATGATATGAGCCATGTGTCGACGGTGCCGAATTTCAGCTTTCCGGCTTTGGCGAGCTCACGCGCCCCCTTCACGTGGTGCAATATCCATCTTATCTTGGTGGCGCTGAAATATGCGTCGATGATAAGCCCTGTCTTCTGCTGGATCATGTCGGCATAGCCCGCGGCACGTAGTTGGTCGCAGTATTCCGATGTGCGGCGGTCTTGCCAGACGATGGCGTTGTAGACGGGTTCGCCGGTCTCGGCGTTCCATACGATGGTTGTCTCCCTCTGGTTGGTGATTCCGATGGCGGCTATGTCGAGACCGTTGATCCCTATCTTTGATATGGCCTCGGCGATCACTGACGCCTGCGAGCCCCATATCTCATGAGGATCGTGCTCCACCCATCCCGATTTCGGGAATATCTGGGGGAATTCATGTTGTGCGGTTGAGCGGATGTTGCCTTCATGGTCGAACACTATCGCGCGGCTGCTGCTTGTGCCCTGGTCGAGAGCGAGAATGTATTTTTCCATAGTGATATCTTTTTGAGTCTATAAATTGGCACGTTGTGTGGCTTCCACGTCGATAGCCTCCGCCAGGACGGATATGGGGTTGAGCACCTCCACACCGGTCGACATCTCGATCTGCCATTTGCAGGTCTCGCAGTCGCAGGCCACGAAGTCGCAACCGCTCTGCAGTATATCCTTGAAAAGCGGGGCGCCGATGGCCTGCGAGTAGTCGTAATACTCTTTTTTGAATCCGTAGGTGCCGGCTATGCCGCAGCAGTGTGAGATAAGATTGATGAATTCCACTCCGGGAATCATGCGCAGAAGAGATGTGGAGCAGATTGTCCATCCGAGTTTCTCCATGTGGCATGGCACGTGGTAGGCTATCTTCTTGCGGTAGTCGCTGCGGAACACCAGCTTCCCTTCCCCGCTGTCTATTAGGTCGTAGATGAAGCGGGTGGCGAGCATTATGCTGTCTCTCACGTCGGCGTTGTCGAGGCCCAGCACGTGAGGATACTCGTCGCGCATGGTGAAGCAGCAGGTCGAGGAGGTGGCGATCACGTCGTCGCCCGCCGCCACGGCCTTGCGTATGGCCTTGAGGTTCTTCTCGCCGTCGCGCGTGGCTTCGTCAACACAGCGGTTGGCGATCTTGGCCACACCGCAGCATTTCTCATGGTCGAGAAGGCGCACGCCATAGCCCAAGGCGTTCATCACCTTTATCAGGTCTTTGCCGAGCTGCGGATAGTTGTAGTTCACGTAGCAGCCGTGGAAGTAAGACACGGTCTTTCCGAATGACTCCTGTTGCCTGGCGGCATGCCGCCTGTACCAGGTCTCGAATCTTTCGGAGGCGTATTTAGGGAACGTGCGGCGGTCGTCGATCTTCAGCACCTTGTCCATGATGAGTTTCACGGGGCGCAGGCCGAGTGTGAAATTCACCAGCGGGGCCATCGTCGTGGCCATGGTGCCCATGGCGTCGGTGTCGGCGAGCATCGAGTCGCGCAGCGACGGTCTTCCTTTGGCATATTTTATCCTGGCCGACTGTATGATGTCGCCGATCTTCACATTGTTGGGGCATGCCACCTCGCAGCGCTTGCAGTTGAGGCAGTATTTCAGCGCCTCATCGTAGAAATACGGGCGTTTGAGGCGGTAGCGCTCGCCGTCCGGACCGGCCTGTTTCGGCCCCGGGTAGTCGGGGTTGACGGCCGTGACCGGACAATAGACCGTGCATATGGTGCATTTGATACACGACTCGAAATTGTTGTCGCTTATGTTCTGTTGTTGGAGGTCCATCATGGCTGTTGCTTTTTGAGAGTGGTTGGTAGGGTTGCTTCCCGGGAAGGCGGTCAGACTATTCGCGAGGCGGCGCTCAGGGCCGTGGCCAGTGTGATGCCTGCCCCGCACCCCTCCTTCAGGGCGTTGAAGCCGGCCAACAGGGCACCTGTGGCGTAGAGATTCTCTATGGTGGTCCCCTCTTTCGAGGGGCGGAAGAGGCTGTCGGTGATCACTCCGAAGGCCATATACGGCTGGGGTGCGTAGAAATCCTCGTCATACCAGAGCTCGCGTCCGCCGTCGACGTTGAGGTCGAGTCCGAACACCGGTTCGTAGATGCGCTCTATGTTGGCTATAAGGCCGTGGCCGAAGAAGCTCCCCGTTGAGATCACGTAATTCTCCGCCTCCAGCGGGAGGTTGCCGAAGTTGCGGGTGAAGATGCGTCTCACCCGGTTCCCCTCGATCTCGCCGCGCTCCACGGTGTCGCCCGGCATGAAAGTGCCCCCGAGCCGTATGAAGAGGTCGCGCAGGCTCAACTGGCATCTCACGCCCGGCACTGAGGCCGGCGTGGTGGCTATGAAATGGACGGGAGTTTCGACCGTCTGGCGGAAGCGCTCCACGGGTTTGTCGCTGAATATGCCGAGCACTGCCGGCATGATGACCATGTCGGCGCCGCGTGCCACGAGGTCGGTCTGCCGCGCGAGGCCGTCGATGGCGGCTCCTGTCAGCGTGCGCGACATGTTGGTGGCCCTCATCTCGGTGGTGCTCCTGCGCAGTGTCTCAAGCTGGGGTATGTCGATCTCTGCGGTATAGACATCCGCACCGTGAGCCGCGAGTCCGTATTTCAGGAAACGGGGGAAGAAATCGATGAATCCCCGTATGTTGACTATGGCTATCCTTTTTCCCTTTAGTTGCGAGGGGTCGTCGAGGGTGAGGTAGTCGTCGAGGGTGAGCCATGCCGGCTTGAAAAAACCGAGCGGTGTGAGCCGGTAGTGGTTGCGTTCCAGGGTGCCGCGCACCTTTATGCCCGCCTCGCCCAGGAGCGGGGCCACGCGCGAGAGCAACCGGGGCAACTTCTCGAGCCCGATCTTGCGGTAGGGGTGAGATGTAGGCAGTGCGCGGGCTGCCGCCAACGGTTTGTCGATCACTGTCGCTCCGCCGCTCTCGCCGAGAAACTCGAACGACCCCGACCAGAAATGCAACGCGCTCTGCCCGGCCGAGACTATGGCCGTGTTGCGTCCGGCTTTCTGCGACTCTATGGCGGCCACCAGTCCGCTGAGTCCGCCTCCTATTATTATATTGTCGAATCTCATAAGAAGCTATTCGAATTTTGAATTTTGAATTTTGGATTTTGAATGATTCATTATGCAATTCAAATTATGCAGTATGCACTATGCATTATGAATTAGGCATTATGCATCACTCGCTCTTCTCCGGAGTGGCCGTAAGCCCCATCACCCCCTGGTAGAGCCAGGAGGTGAACTGCACCTCGCAGAGCGTCTCTCCCCAGCACACGGGATACATGCCGTGCCATCGCTCGTCCATGAACGATGCGAGGTCGTCGAGACTGCGCCGGGGGCAGCCGTCATGGCGTTCAAGCAGTCCGGCTCCGCGGCACGCGCAGAGCTCACCCTGGCATGTGCCCATGCCGAGTCGTGTCCGTCGCCGCAGGTTGATGAGGTTGTGCACGTGCAGCTCCTCGATGGCATAGTTCACCTCAGCCACGCTGACCTGCTCGCATTCGCACACCAGTGCGTCGTCGGCCTCGTCGCGGGCCTTTATCTTGCCGCTCCAGCTGCCGTGGCGTCCCTCGGCGGCTTTCTGTTCGGTGCTCAGCTCAATGATGTGGGCGCGTCGCTCCTCGTCTTTGGCGTCAGGCTCCGAACCCGGGAGGGGCACTTCGGCCGTCTCGCAGGGCTTGTCGACGCCGAGCTTCCGGCATGCGAGGTCGGTGGCCTCCTGCGCCATGAGGCGGTAGGTCATGAGTTTTCCTCCGGTTATGGTTATGAATCCCTCCAGCCCGTCGCGCACGGCGTGGTCAAGACAGACGATGCCGCGCGATATGCTGCGCCCCGTGGGGTCGTTGTCGGCGGCCACGAGGGGTCTTACGCCGGCGTATGCGCGGAGCACGCGGGTCCATCCCAGTGCCGGTGAGAGCTTTATACCCTCGCGCAGCAGAAGGTCTACCTCTCCCGGGGTGACATCCATCTTGTCGATCTGGTCGAATGGTATGCGTGTGGAGGTGGTGCCGATCACGCATATGGTGTCGCCCGGCACGAGAATGTCGGCGTCCGCGGGCTTGCGGCAGCGGTTTATCACCATGTTGTTGACGCGGTGTCCGAAGATAAGGAGAGCCCCTTTCGCGGGATACATGTTGACGGTCACTCCCGCGAGCTCCGCCACATGATGTCCCCAGATGCCTGCGGCGTTGATTGTCACGCGCCCGTAGACGCTCGATTCCTCACCCGTGCGGCGGCTCCTGATCTTCACCCCCGTTATCCTGTCTCCTTCGCGCTCGAAGCCCACCACCTCGTGATATGTTATGATGTCGGCGCCGTTCATGCGCGCGGCCAGCACATTGGCCGTGGTGAGACGGAACGGATCGATCGATCCGTCGGGCACCTTCACGGCGCCGATTATGTCGGGATTGACTGCCGGCTCCATCCTCACGGCCTCCGCGGGGTCGAGTTCATCGGCATGTATGCCGGCCTTCAGGCAGTCTTGTATGAACGCCCTCTGATAGTCGAGCGAATCCTCCGGGAGGGTGACGAAGAGGCCTCCCGTGTCTTCCACGCAATGGCGCGCTATGCGTTTCAGGATAATATTCTCCTTTATGCACTCCGCGGCCGATTCAGGATCGGTGTGGGCATAGCGTGCTCCGCTGTGGAGCAGACCGTGGTTGCGCCCTGTGGCTCCGGCTGTGAAGTCGAGGCGCTCAATCAGTAGCGTCTTCAGGCCACGCATGGCGCAGTCGCGCGCCGTGCCGGCACCGGTGGCGCCACCTCCTATTATAATTACGTCATATTCTTTCTGGGCAGTGTTTTTCATAGCGTCCGGTTCTTGAGATGATGTTGGCCCGTCCTTCAGCTGATGGACAGCGCCTTTAAAACAATAACAACCCTCTGTCGCTAAGGTTTGTGCCGGGAGATGATATTGATGCTTTCCTAACCGCTGAGACTCTCTCTTCGTCCGTATCCCCGTATAAAAAGCAGTCAAATACATATACACAGCTGCGTAGCTCTGGGACAGCGGCTTTCCAGCCGCTGCGCCGGTACACAGCCGTCAAACCCAGGTACACAACTTTCAAACCCCGAGTGTAAAGAATACCCGCAGTCACCTTGTATAGTAGTCTGAAATGATTTTTGCCGATTGTGCACCCGCTCTGCGGCTGGAAAGCCGCAGACCCATAGCTAACGCATCTGTGTACCCGATGCACGGGGTAGGATAAAAAATACCCTCTCTTACTAAGAGAGGGAACTCACTGCAAAGATAGTGTTTTTTAGAAGATTATACAAAACAATCTCAAAAAAATTTAATCGGAACATCCATTTTTAACATTTCAATCGAAATAAGCACCGATATACTTTTAAATAAAGGTTGCGATATGTCGCTATCTCTAAGCCAATTACATTTGTAAGATTTTTCTCAAAAAAACGAAAGTCCCTCTCTTAGTAAGAGATGGAATTATTTCACTACTGTTAAAACGCTGGCTTACAGCTCACTACTCATAGAATAACTAACTTCAGTATAAATGAGACGCAAACATATCTTTTTGATCGCGCTCCTGACGTTCCTCGGACTTGCTCCCTCTCTCAGAGCTCAGGACTTCGCATTGAAGACCAACATCATCTCCGATGCCACTCTAAGCCCCAATTTAGGAGCGGAGATTACTGTCGCGCCGAAGTGGAGTCTAGACCTCTCGGGTCAGCTCAACGCCTGGGATCTCGACAACGGCAAGAAGTGGAAGCACTGGCTCGTGCAGCCTGAGGCCCGTTACTGGTTCTGCGAGGCCACCTCAGGTCATTTCCTCGGTCTGCATGCGCTGGGCGGGGAGTACAACTTCGGCCATATCGACATGCCGTTCAAGTTCCTCGGGTCGAATTTCAAGAAATTGAAGGATAACCGCTACCAGGGCTGGTTCGCCGGCGCCGGTGTCGCCTACGGCTATTCGTGGCTTCTCGGCAAGCACTGGAACCTCGAGGCCGAGATAGGACTCGGCTGGGTCTACACCCGCTACGATGTCTATGAGTGCGAAGGCTGCGGCCGCAAGACGGCGTCCGGACGCCATCACAACTATGTGGGCCCCACGAAGGCGGCCATCAATCTCGTATATGTATTCTGAATCCCCTAATGTATGACTATCATGAAATTGAATGTATTATTCTCGACAGTTCTCCTCGGCGCAGGCATCGCCGTCGCGCAGAACCCGGTGGAATCCTCTTCCATCTCTATGGTAGAGGGGATGATGAATGTCGACATGGATCTGCGTCTTGATGAATACAAGGTGAAATCAAACCAAGCGATAGTGGTGACCCCGTGCCTGGTGAACATGGCCGACACCCTCTGGCTCGAGCCTGTGGGCATCTACGGCCGCTCGCGCTACATACAGCACCTGCGCGGCAACGACTTCGGCATTGGCACTCCCGCCACGGTGTTCCGCGCCGGGAAAGTGCCCGAGAACTATCACTATAACCGCCAGCTTGAGTGGGAGCCGTGGATCGACGGCGCCACGCTCGACGTGAAGGTGGAGCGCTACGGCTGCGTGGCCTGCAGCGAGGGTAAGCCGGAACTCATCAAGGGTATCGGCATGTGGCACTCGCCGCGTCTCGACACCAAGGAGTCGTTCGCCTACGTGCAGCCGGCCGTGGAGCGCGAGAAGACGCGCCAGATCAGCGGACGCGCCAACGTGGAGTTCCCCGTCAACAGCGTCAAGCTCCTCGATTCCTTCCGCAACAACTACGCCGAACTGGCCGTGGTGCGCGCTACCGTCGACTCAGTGCGCGACGACAAGGACGTGACGATCAGGAAAGTCTCCATCAAGGGCTACGCCTCGCCCGAGGGCTCGTATGCCAACAACGAGCGCCTGGCCAAGGGACGAACGTTGGCTGTGGAGGACTATGTCACTCAGCTCTATAAGTTCGGCAAGGGTATGATCCACTCCTCATGGGAGGCCGAAGACTGGAACGGACTCCGTGACTGGGTTGCGAAGAGCAACATCGAGAACCGCGACGGCATACTCGCCGTGATCGACTCGTCGCTTGCCCCGGATGCCAAAGACCGCAAACTGGCCACGCAGTATCCGCGTCAGTACCAGACGCTACTCAACACGGTGTATCCGACGCTCCGTCACACTGACTATCTCATCGAGTATGTGATACGCAGCTACAGCGATCCGAAGGAGATCTTAGAGGTGATGAAGAAGAAACCGGGCAACCTGAGCCTCGACGAGTTCTTCATCGCGGCGCAGAGCCTCGAGCCGGGTTCTCCGGAGTTCAACGAGGTGATGGAGATAGCCGTCAGGATGTATCCCGACGATCCTGTCGCCAACCTCAACGCGGCCAACATCGCGATAGCGAAGAAGGATATACCCGCGGCCGAGAAATACCTATCGAAAGCTGGTAACTCAGTCGACGCCACCTATGCCAGAGGCATCCTGGAGATGGTGAAGGGCGACTACGACGCGGCGCAGCCTCTTCTCGAAGAGGCGCAGTCGAAAGGCGTGAAGAAAGCTGCCCGCATGATCGAACAGCTTGAAGAACTGAGGGAATTCGCCAAAGTCCGCGCCGCCGCCAAGGCCGGTAATGCCAGGAGCGGCAAATGATCGGCGTATCAGCGAAAAGGTAAGAACAGCGAAACCACAGATGGAAAAACACCGGTGCGGCAAAAGACTTGCTGCCACGTCGGCAACAACCACTGACAAATCAATAAAACAAATAATATTTAAACCAAAACCAAAACGATTTTTGTATGAAAACAAAATTCTATTTCGGGCTACTCGCAGCAGCGGCACTCTCCATGACCGCCTGCTCCAACGAAAACGAGCCCAACAACAGTCCTGCTGAGGAAGGCACTCATTACATGTCGGTAAAAATCCGCACGGCCGGTCTGGGTGGAACCCGTGCCCCAGAGGCAGGAAACCCTGAATTTGAAGCTGGTGTCGGAACTGAGTCTACAGTTACTGCAGCAAACATTCGGTTCCTTTTCTTTGATGGAAGTGGTAATGCTTTTACCATGGTTCAAAATGGTGTGAATGGTACTGTCCGCACAAATATGGTAACTCCTACCGAAATCACGACTACTAACGGACAGGGAAACAATGAAGCTGAAATAACTGGTACTCTCGTTCTCGGCACAGGAGATGGCGGTTATAAGGGTATGACCCCGACTCAAGTTCTTGTTGTCGCTAATGGTGATGAAAATCGCTTAAAAGCCATAGAAAACCAGAATCTGGAAACTGTATTAACTCGTACAGCTACTACCCCCACAGTATGGCCTCCTATACCGGGATTCCTTATGACAAGTTCTGTGTATTACGCTGGTGGTAATCGTGTTGCTGCCGTAAATATTGCGAATAATATTAAAACGGAAAAACAAGATGCCGAGAAGGCTCCTGCTGTCCTCTATATCGAACGTGCCGCAGCAAAGGTACGTGCTACGTATAATCCTTCATTTGATGTGCAGAGTAAGGCTGCGGATGGAACTGTAAGCAATCCTGGAAGCTTTACATTTTTTGACGTTGAAAATGACGAGATTGTAGAGAAAACAACTCAATTCACAGCTGAAATTAACGGATGGCAGCTTCTTAACAAAGCTGGTCAGACTGCCGCATTCAAACAGTTGCCTGCTACATTGGCTGATGCGACTACTCTGCTCGGTAAGAATGACGCTAATGACAACTGGGTATGGAATGATGAACCGCGCCACCGCTCTTATTGGTCGAACTCAAATGCAGGTACAAATTGGATTGCTCCTTATACAAATGCGTCTGGAACGTCTCCTCTTTTAGAGCGCGATGGTGCATATGCCAATCAGAGTTTCGATTCCAATAATGCTACTGCAAATGTTGAATACTGCTACGAAAATACCGGTTACACTAACGTAACAGAGTTTGCTCGAGGAAACTTTGCGACTGCAATTACTATCAAGGCTACTATTAAGAAAGATGGAAAAGCTATTGATATGTACCGCATTGCCGGAGAGTATTATTCCAAGGCAGCTATGGAAAAACTTGTCAAAACTTCATATATAGCCTCTCACGGCGATCTTACTGAAGATAGACTTACGGTACAACTAAGTGATAATACTCCTCTTGATAACACATATACCCCCGTAGTTTATGCTGATGGCGCAGCTACCGGTACATCTATGACACAGTTTTCTACGATGCTTTGGTGGAAGAATGGTGTTACGAGCTATCACCTCAACATAATGCACCTCAACGGTAAGCCCGGTGTTGTACGCAACCACATCTATGATTATAAGATTAATGGTATCATAGGTCTTGGTGTCCCCGGCAATGAACCGGATACCCCGGAACTTAGCGAAACTTATCTGGCTGCACGTCTTTACATCCTCGACTGGCACGTTGTAAGCAACAATATTGTTATACAGTAAATTACAGGATAAAACCTATATGATCTCAATATCCTCGGATAGCGAGATCTGACTAAGTCAAGTCCTTGTACAGCCGGATGTCTGGCTGTACAATAGCTAAAAAAGGGCGGCATCGGCCGCATCGGTGCCGCCCTTTCCCTTATATCTCAACCTCTCCACCATTTACAAAGTCCTCTGGTCCTCTGGTACTATGGTCTAAAAAACAGTCCTCTGGTACTATGGTCTACAAAAACAGTCCTCTGGTGCTTTGGTCTAAAAACCTATAGTTCCATGGTCAAAAAAGTACAAACCGCAGATTCCCCCTCGGGAATCTCCTCCTAAATCGAAATCAACGTGCCTCCGGGCACTCATCATATATCCGGCACGGCCACGCGCCTTGCCACAAATTCCAAAAACTGCAAACTAAAACCTCAACAAAATGAGATTATATAAAAACATAATCAGGAAATGTATCGGTCGCCTTTCGGCCATCGCGGCACTGGCCTCCGTGCTCTCCCTGCAGAGCTGCGACATGATAAAGGATGAATCCGACTGCTATCAGAGCTATAACCTCGTGCGCCTCGTCTACGACCACAACATGAAATTCGCCGACGCTTTCGACAGCGAGGTCAAGGCCGTAACTCTCCTGGCCTTCAACTCTGAAACAGGGAGACTCGTGAAGCGTATAGACGCCCCTCATTCTGCCCTTAACGATGACAATGAGCTGGTACTCGATGTGGCTCCCGGAAAATACGACATCATTGTATGGGGTGGCGAACACCCCAAGAGTTTCGCCATAGCCACAGGCACTGAGGGTGAGTCGCAGATACAGGATTTCCACTGCCGCATGAACCGTCTTGACGAGCAGGGCACGGCCCACGTGCGCGAAGACCTCGCCCCCCTCTGGCACGGACAGATCGACGTGGAGCTCCCTTACGCTTCCCCCTCGAAACCCAACCGTATCACGGTGCCCCTAAAGAAGGATACCAACACATTCCGCGTGGTGCTCCAGCACATCTCCGGTGAGGCCGTCAACTGCGACGACTTCGACTTCACGATCACCGACTCCAACGGCTGGATGAACCACGACAACTCCCTGCGTGAGGATGTGGATATAACCTATCATCCCTGGTACACCCACTCCGGTTCCGTAGACATCAACACCAACCCGACACCCGCGCCGGGATCGGCCTCTCTGCCGGAGGCTTTCTCCACAAGATCGGCGCTCGGAGCGAGTCTCGCCGAGTTCACCACCTCACGTCTGCTTACCGACAGGAAGCCGATACTGACCGTGACGAATAAAAAGGAGAACAAGGTGGTGCTCAGCATACCCGTGATCGACTACGCCCTGCTCGTGAAGGGATTCTACCACAAGGATATCTCTGACCAGGAATACCTCGACCGTCAGGACGAATACAACATGACCTTCTTCCTCGACGAGGGTAACCGCTGGATGAGCGCCGTGATCATCATCAACGACTGGCGCATAGTCCGCCACGAAACCCCGGTGGAATAATTCAGTTAATGACAATTAAAAAGGGATTCACCGATGAAAATCGACAGAATAAAATATAAGACCTTGAGCCTGATCACCGGAGGGCTCCTGACTCTCTCGATAGCGGGTTGTGTCAACGACAACTCCGTCTGCATCGAGGATCAGCCCGGGTACAAGGAAGGGAATGATGTCTGGCTGTCTTTTCATGTGAAGAACATGGGAGAGACTGGCAGGACACGTGCGGATGTGCCGAGACCTGAAGACCCGGTTCATCCGGATGAAGTTGCTTCGGACGCTGAGAACTTTATCAATACAAGTGACATTTCATTGATGTTTTTCGATGACAGAGGTAGCCTTTGGAAAGTCTTTCAACAGGATGAGTATGTTATCGTGCCTGTCGGAACTGATGGCCGTGAATATGAACTGAAGTTCAAGATGAACAAAGACTACTTCAATTATGCGAAAGGGAAAGGTAATGTTGATTACTCGTTGATGGTTGTTGCGAATACCAATGGTTTGAAAAACGATCATGATTCTTTTGAATATAATCTGTTTGGTCAGACTCCTCAAAGCATAGCGCAGCAATATAAAGCGTTCATGATGCCGGGGCAGACGGATGCTCCCTGGATGCCATCGAAGGATAATCTTGATTTGATCCCGATGGCTGGTATCGCGAAGAATTCCTTCCCGGCTTCTGTGCTTGAGACTGGAAACACCTGGGAGACCGCAGCCGAGATTGGCGATGTATATATGCAGCGGTGTCTCGCCAAGATCCGCGTGCTTGACGCTATTCCGCTTCAGGAAGATGCTGCGCTTGAAGGTGGAGGCACTGCTAAAATCACGGGTGTAAGACTTGTGGGGAGCAATACTAAAGGCGCATACATACCTTATTTAACGGAAACCAATTGGTATGACGGAACAGCTGTGGTTGAGACGGCTACCGAGAAGTCGTCTGATAATTGGTTCAATGCTGAGGCTTCCGTGGTTTTACGCAACACCAACGCTCCACATACAAGCGTAACTGACAACAAGAAGTATCCCAATCAGTTTTATTGCTATGTGCCGGAAAGCGTGGTTACTGATCGCAACACCAAACTTGAGATCACTGTTGATTTCGGCGCGGACGGAAGCCGGATTTTCGATGTGCCTTTAGCCAGACCCTACGGCGATACCTACACCGGCATTTCCAACATTGCCCGAAACCACATATACGAGTATATCGTCAACGCGACCATGGCGTCGCTCGAGCTGACACTCCACGTGAATGACTGGGATGAACATGAGACCATCTGGGATTACAAAGACAATCCGACCATAGCTGATGGGGGATATCTGAAATGGAATCCTGAGACCACGACCTCGAATGTGATCCTTTCGTACGGTAATACGGCAACCGGCACTTTCCGATTCTCCGATCCTGTCGGAGGCACTTGGTATGCCTCGCTTGTCCCCGAAGGCCAGACTGAGAGAGACGCTTTCAGATTTGTCGACAAAGATGACGCCGGAAATGACATTTATGTGGAGAGCATATCCGGGAAAATAGGCGATACTTCTTCGCCAAACTCTGAGATTAAGGTTCGGGCCATGCTTGAGGCAGGCACCGAGCAGAGATCTGCCCGGTTGATTTTCACCGTCAAGACTCCCGACGGACGGACGCTGACCGCCGACCTTGTTGACGGAGACGATACTTATTTCACAATTGTACAGAACGCTAAGCTATAATAGAATTATGTTTTCTGCCCATAGATATATTTCGCGGATATGCCACGCGACATTGGCGTCGGTGCTCACGGCGCTGATGGGAGTGTCGTGTTCCGATACAGTCTTCGATGCTCCCGACGTGCAGGATGGAGAGTCGGGATATATCACCATTGACCTTGCCAGCTCGCGTCTTAAGACCAGAGCGGAAGCCGATGTGGATGCCCTTAACGAAAACCTCATCCAAAACGCCTGGATATTCCTGAGTCCCGCGAACGCCACTGATGCCAGTGTCCCGGTTCTTGCCAAGAAAGTGGATATTGACAAGAATACTGACGCTACAGTCAAGATTCCCTTGAACAAGACTATCCTCAACAGCCTGTCGGCAAACGGGACATTGTCCACCTGTCAGGCATATGTGATCGCCAATCTTCCGGATGATCAGTCGTCGATGGACGGCAAGATACTCGGGGAGCTTAGAACGTTGCCTGTCTCAGCCGATTTCGCTACAAAAGAGGCCCAGCCATCATTCGTGATGGATGGAACTTCGACAACATTATCGATAGACAACAGCAAGAACAAGATCACCGGCTCTGTTGATCTGACACGTGCCGCCTCCAAGATAAGGATAGCGGTAAAGGTGGCTAATGAAGTGACATCGAATGGTGTCACCTGGAAACCAATGCCTGAAAACATGACGGTATTGATAGCAAACGGAGTCAAGAACTCTCTTGTGACTCCCTCTGGTTTCACTCCCGGAGAGGGTGACTATTTCTCAACCGCAACGAATGCTGAGAATGAAAACCATAGGGCAAGAAAGCTTCAGAAATCAGAAGATGCGAATACGGCATATCCTTATGAACTGAATCAGCCGTTCTATACCTACCCTAACAGTTGGAGCGACAATGAGGAGAAAATGACATACATGACACTCATGGTGCCCTGGGGAGAGGTTCCCGCTGATGGAGGAGAACCAGAGAAATATCTTACATGCTATTATATGGTTCCTGTTGTGCGTGAGGAAACCGCCATAGGGAGAAATATATCCTATAGGGTGAATATCAATGTCAATATCCTCGGCAGTTTCGCTCCCGACGAGCCCATCACGCTGGATGACCTCAGCTACCGTGCAGTGGACTGGGGGAAGGAGGATATCGATGTCGATATTAACAACTACCGTTACCTTGTGGTAGACCGCAACGAATATGTGATGAATAATGAGGAGAAAATCAATATCCCTTTCTATTCTTCGCATGAAACCATCGTGAAGAGTATTGTCGTGAAGTATTTCCGGTATAACACAACTGCGTTAGGTATAACTAAGGATATTGTTATTACTGACAATCAAAATAACAATAGTATATATAACAATAAAAATATTTATAATAGTGACGTCAATAACAATATAAATGCAACTACTGGAACGAGATCTTTGATTTTTGATCATCCTTTGGTAGTGTGGATTCCTGTGGATGAGGATGGAATAGAGGTACCCCTCGGAGCAACTGAGCCGGGTGGTACAACATATCCAACTTCTGATTTAAATGAAAGGATCGAATCGATTGATCATTATATTCGGTCGGAAAATGCTGAAACCGCCTTTTCTAAATATGATATTACAATTACAATTGTTCACAAAGATTTAGAAGATATTCAAGACACGCCTTTTCAGCAGACTATACACATTGTACAATATCCACCAATGTATATAGATGCTGATGAAAATAATTCTGCTGATAATCCAACAGGAATTGGAGGAGATACAAGGCCATTGGCACCTGCAAGTTTTGGGAATGTCTATATTAATGGATCAACTAACGAAAATGTACCTACGTATTACCAGTATTGGGGTGGCGGATATTGGACTTCTGTTGGCAGCGAATATGTTCCGTCCGGTCTGACTGGCGGTAATAGGAATCCCAATATGTATATTATCAACATAACAACACTTGATGATGATCGATATATAATTGGAGATCCTAGACAAACTACTACTTCAGATCTTGATTATGTAAATAATCGAGGACAGAGCAGATGGGTAGAGGCACCTGCTATTGGACAAACTACTCAAAGGAGAATGAGTTATTATTATCCGACCGAGACAGGCGAGTCAAAACAGTTTTTTGTCGCACCAAAATTGCGTATTGCATCATCTCATGGAGTATCATCAACATATGACAAAACAGTTGCACAAAGACGATGTGCAGGCTATCAGGAGAAGAATATTCCTGCGGGTCGTTGGAGATTACCGACATTCGGAGAATTGGAGTTTATTATCAATTTGTCAAACAAAGGTATGATTCCTGTCCTCTTCACTTCATCATCAAATTATTGGACAGCTCAAGGTCCTGTATCCGGAAGTGCAGATAGTAACGGACATTTGAGTTTCGCGGATGTAGAAGAAGCTCATGTAAGATGTGTCTATGATGAATGGTTTTGGGAGGGTTCCACAGTGCCTCAGAGCGGAACTGTATCGTATAATAACCAAACTGCACCAAGATATCCATTTACCTGGGGTGATAAGCAACGCTAAATGAATAATTAACTGAATTATATAAAGGAAATGAGATTTCTTAACTATATATCCGGATTGGCGATGGTTCTGACCCTTGGGGCGTGCTCTGATGAGGCGTTTCAGGGGAAGCAGGACGGCATTGTCGATAATGGGGATCAGTTCACGATAGACATTTCGCTGGACGTGTCAGACATGATGCCTTCATCGACTCGGTCTTTCGGAGAAACTCCGAATTATAACGATCTTAAACTTATCGTGGCGGAATTTGAGGGTAAGGGTGGCCCGCTCGACGGAAACACTTTGTCGGAGGTATGTAAGGTATCTGATGAAACCCTAAATTCAGACGGGGATATCCATTTTAAGCTTACCCTTACGAAAAGGAGTGATGCACGGGTGCTCCACCTTATCGCCGTGCCGAAATCCGTCGATATTACCATACCTTACGGTCTGGAAGGTGACGTTATTCCGGCGTTGACTGTGAGCGGTGAGAGTGACGCATATTGGCAGCGTCTGGAGTTCCCGGAGGGATACGGGGAGCAGGATGGAGATACGTGGACTACCCATAGTGATGTCAAAACTAAACTGACACACGTCCCGATGATCCGCAATTTCTCCAAGATCACGGTATCATCGACGGCTCAGGGCTTTACTCTCGAGGGCTTCGTAATCGTGAACGCTCCGAAGAAAGCTACTGTCGCTCCGTGGAATTCATCTTCCATGACCTTCCCGAAGTTCCTTGACGAGACAAAAACTACCCCGACGATGCTTGAGTATGGGAAAGTGGAATATGACGGATATTTCCCCTTCGACAATGTGGATGATGTCAACACGGTCAACACTGATCAATTAACCGAGACAACTTTCATTTTCAATGGAGATGCAAAGTATCTGTATGAGCGTCCGAGTTCGTCGATCAACAATACCTATCTGCTGATCAAGGGCAAACGTGGAGGGGCCTCGATGTATTACAAGCTCGATATCGGAAAGAACAACGACCAGAATATCTTCAGATACCATAATATCATCAGAAATTTCTGGTATGAGATCAAACTCAACAAAGTTGACAGCGACGGATATGCCACTGTCGAGGAGGCTATTAGAGGTGTGGTCTACAATAATTTCTCGTTTGATGTCAACACCCGCCAGATGCGTGCCATATCCGACGGCCAGAAGATGATATGGGTGAATAAGACTACGTTTGTTGTCAATGATGTCGACTCCACCACCGTCAAGTTCCAGTACCGTTTCGATGATAATATCGCCACTGCCGGATATAATACCGACAAATTGAAGTTTATCGATGAAAAAACCGGTGTGGAGATTACAAACGCTAATATCAAGGATCTTTCAGGTGGCATGATAACATTCTGGGGTAGTGCTACAGATGTAGGTACTGAAGGATGGAAGCAGACTGAGTTTATAACTGTCGATCCCACGGATCGTGGACAATCCTACGCATTTATCGCTTATGATAAGGATTCTGGAATCGGCCGTACAATAAATGTCATAGTCCGCCAGCCGTGGGAATATATCGATTTAGGGGTGTGGGGCGGTAATTACAACACGCGGAAACAGTTCATAAACACTTCTTATCCTAAAGATCAATGGGAAGGTTTTGTTTCGACGAATTCTGCGGGTCAGCCTCTGACTGTGGTGTTTACCATTGACAATGAGCTTCCGGAGTCTATCTTCCCTCTTACCTTCACTCTTGAGGCAGAGCTTCAGAATATTGAGAATAATAAGATCGGTACGCTTGTCGTGACATCGGGAAGTTCGTTCTTTGACGGACAGAACAGTAATAGAATTAAATACGAAAAGACTGTCACGTGGACAGAATATAACACTGAGCTGTCCCTGAATAACATTACAGGAACCAAAGTGACACATGATGACGGAACGGTGCTTCACAGAGTTCGTTGCCGTTTCCTTACTATTATGCAGATTGATAATGCTACTGAGAGAAAAATCCGTATACATAACGATTACTTCAAGGTGAAGAATACTACCGGTAATACCGTTACTTATTCGAAATACGGAGAGGTAAGTTTCAAGGGTAAGACCGGCATTGCTCCCAACTGGGGAATAACCGGGAAAGAAGCTGAGGTTGAGCCGATGAATAAAGATGATGTCACTTATAAGAATCTTAACCCGTAGTATTGAGCTCATCAACATTAATACCCCTCGATTCTGAATGCGAAGTTTCAATCCGGGATGCGGGGCGCCATGGGCGCTCCGCTTTACCGGAAAAGGGAATAACAGTTAGCAATGAGAAATTAGCAGTTTGTACATTTTTGTAGTCATACAGCCGATAAGATAATCTGCAATCAACCAACTTTAATTACAAATTGCTAATCACAAATTGCTAATTGACTTAAGGATATTTTTTATGTGGCACCAGTTCGTGGTGTTTAAATAAGCCAGACAGCGGATGTCGTGATGACAGCCCTGTCACGGTTGTATAAGTAGTAAGTAAAGTCAATTTGGGCATTAAATTCTAATGGCGGCGTTCCATTGTGGGGCGCCGTCTTTTTTCAATTAGTAATTAGGTATTTGCAATGAGTAATTGGATGCTCTTGCAGAGGCGAAGAGGAATTTTTTAATTAGTAATTAGGGATTTACAATGAGCAATTTAGTTTATGCTGTCAATGAGACAATAGCAACCATAGTTGCGTGAACCGTGGTTGCTATGGTAAATTGGTGGCTAACGTAAAATGTTATGCTGATGTGTCAAGTATGCTTTGAAATGTATGCCTGAGCAACATCATATCTTAACATCAGAATGAAAAAAGCTATAGGGATATTGTCTTTATCCATTCCGGGGATTTGCCAGTTATCTTCGCTATGGTATGGTCATCCATACCGTTGCTGCGCATTGACAGAACAATTTCTTTCCATGCCTTGTCTTCTCCTTTGGTGATTCCGATGGCTTCTCCTTTGGCCATTCCCTCGTTGTAGCGAGAGCGTTCGATGTTGGTGATTATCCAATACTGTTTCTGGTCACGTTCATAACGCTTCCTCTCCTCGGGAGAGAGGGCCGCCTCGGAAGCAACCTCCTGCAGACGCAGGAAAGCATTGTCTCGGGGAGCAAAGGGTATTGTTTTCATCTCCTGTAGGTTTTTAAGGGTATAAATCCATTTCTCAAAGTCATTCTCACAGTCTTCCGGTGTTGTTTTCCTGAATGCCGGAAGCTGGATATAGATAAAACGCAACAAATCGTTGACCGGTTTTCCCGTCTCGATGTCACAAATGCCCCGGTCGATCCTTATCCTTTGGTCTGTGTCGTCAATCATAAAGTTGGCTATGCTGACCATGTAGACAGCGTCGAGTTTGAAATCCCAGTCTCCTTTCCTGGCCTGTCCGACAATTGCCCTTGAGGCATAGTAGAGCATGCGGTGGGTAAAATTGGCATGTGGGCTTAACTGCATCTCAAGAAGAATGTTTCGGCCATCTTCGGTGGTACAGTGTATGTCGCTGATGATTGTCCTCTCTGTCTGATCGTCACCAAGCATTTCCTTATCTTCATAAGATATGTCGACGATCACATCGTTGAAGACAGTGTCCTGAAGCAGGGCGTTGAGAAACCCGATGAGGATTATCCGGTCTTTTGGTTGGCCGAAGATCTTCTTGAAGCCAAAATCAGTGAATGGATTGATGAAGCTGCCCATTTGTGTGCCAGTTTGGTTAACAATAGCAAATTTAATAAATTATTTTCAATAAGTGGATATGAAGTTTTCAGATTTTTGTTGTCAGTTTTCAGTTGTCAACGATGCGGCTGTCGCGCGCTGACACGACGGCGCGGCCCGTCTCTATCCTGAAGACAAGACATCCCTCGCGGCGCAGCGGCCAGTCGAAACCGCCACTGCTTCCGATCATATAGTCGGGCAAATGGCCCGTGTGGGATATGCATCCTCTTTGTCTTTCCATATCTCGAATATGCGGGCGCCAGGCTACAGTGCGACCGCTGACTATGCAAATATAGTAAAAATATACACCTTGATGAAGGAAAAGTATTGAAAAAGTATGTAAGACTCCAAAAATGTACCATTCAAACCCGGAAGATTATGATTAATTTTGCAGCCGCAAAACAAGATTATAACAGAATTATGCAATGAGAGACAAGTTGTCAGTTTTCAGTTTTCAGTTGTCAGTTGTTAGTTGTCAGTTGTCAGACTGGTCAGACTGGTCAGACTGGTCAGACTGGTCGGACGGGTCAGATAACGGACAACAGACAACGGAGAACTGAAAACGGATAACGGACAACGTAGAACTGAAAACTTACCAATTATTTGCAGAATCGGGAAAAAGATATTAATTTTGAACCATAGATTTAGAGAACGCTCATGGCAGCACAAGGCCCCAGGCCTTGGGTCATGATACAGGCGCCGGACAGTCGTGATGACTGCCCGGCGTCTTATTCATTCAATAGACGAAGAGGATGTTGTTTCACTATTTCTGTCATTGGTTTATTCATGAGTTGAAAAGGTCATCCATTGTAACTTCGCTATGAACGATACTGTGGTTTTTGCCAGAACCAATACCGAAGGTTGTCACAAATGTGTTTACCACTGATTTCTTTGTCTGTGTCTTTGTTTTGAAAAGCCAACTGCGATTTCTGACTTTCTCAGCATAATCTTTTGTGAGTCCGTAGGGTTCCTGACTGAATTTCAATTCGCACAAGTGGATTATACGGTCAGCTCTCTCAATGATAAGGTCGATCTGCGCTCCCGATGCCCCCGCTTCATCATCAGGCTTGCACCGCCATGTGGAGACGGCGGTCGCCATTCCTGAGACTCCGAGAGCCTTCTTAATCTGAGAGTGATGTTGCATGCATATAAGCTCGAAGGTCAGGCCCATCCATGACGATATGCTTCTTGAATCGATATGGTGAGTCCACCAGTTGTCGTCTTTTGCAAGATTGTTCGCTATGAATTTGAAATAGAATAAAGTGAAGTAATCCACCATTCGATAGATCGCTTCGGTCTTGCGGTTGCCGAATAGATTTGTTTTGTCGATGAAATTGCATCGTTCGAGATTTTTTAAAACTCGAGTAAGAAATGCGCCGCTAAGTCGGGTTTTGGCTGATATCTCGTTTCTTGTCAAACCGTTTCGATTTTCCGCAAGAGTTTTTGCAACAGCAATGTAGGATTCGGCACCGGGAAATATTGCGTTGTAAAGTTCATCGAATTCCTCTCTTAACTGACCGTTTTCGTTGAAGCAAAGAATATCTATATTCTGGGCGAGACTCAACTGTCTGTCCAGCATTTTAAGATAGAACGGAACACCGCCGGTGAACATATAGCTCTGGAGAATCTGATATCTGTCCCATGAGAACGAGTTGGCCGTAAAATATTCCTCGGTTTCCTTAAGAGTGAAGGGTCTGATGTATATTCGGCTACGGATGCGGTTGTATAATCCACCACGGTTTTTAAGGAGCTTGTCGGTCATCCATGATGTTGCCGAACCGGTTGCTACAAGTAGGATATTTCGTCTGCCGACAGCCCATCCGTTCCAGAATGATTCAAGAGCTGTAATAAAATTCGACCTCTTTGTGTCCATCCATGGCATTTCATCAATGAAAATCACTATTTTGCCGTCACTGCCAAGAGTTGAAAGGTAATCTTCAAGAGCATCGAAAGCCTGATACCAGTCCGAAAATTGGAGTTGCGGCTGGCCGCTATATAAATGGATGGCTCTGGCGAAAGCGTTGAGTTGCTCTCTTGTTCTCTTATTGTGTCCTCCGACATATTTGAAATCATATTTCCCGTCAAAGAATTGTTCAACAAGGAAAGTCTTGCCTATTCGTCTGCGTCCGCATACGGTTACAAACTCCGATTCATCAGAGTCAAGTGCTTTCTGGAGTTCCGTGCATTCTCTTTGTCTCGCTATGAGCTGTCTAACCATAAGTTTATCTTTTGTGCAAAGATAGCGATAAGAATTGGAGCAGACAAATTATATGCACGAAAAAATACCATAGTGATACAGATGTTGTTGAATGTGGTATTTTTTCGTGTAAATACGACGTGCCATAACACCTTTAGTCAGTAGATTATTTATGGATAAAAAGTATGACGATGCTATCTTCTCAAACATAAGAACCGATGTGTATTAAAGAGATATAAGTGACTCTACAAGTGACTATATCTAATTTAGAACTTGGTCATCCTCGCCATTTTATGTGATTTTGCAAGTCGGTTTATCGTTAAGGCATTCTATCTATTAACACATCATGACAACTAAAGAATTTGAAATATTCTTCCGAAGGCTGTATCTGCTACTTGGCATGTACGCCCTTCGTATTGTCGATGATGCAGACGTATAAGAGAATCTGGGAAAGGATGCCTCTTTGAAAGCATGGCTTTATTTAGGGATATTCACAGTTAATGGCCTCAATCGAACTTTAGGAGATTGAGGCCATTAACTGAATATCCCTACTTTATTTCATAATGTGCAAGTAGTATGACTGTTAATCTTGGTTAGCCAAGATGAAGAATATCATTAAATATTCGCTATGTTAACAGTGACACATGAAGATGATATGTCGATAGGTCTCTTCATGTGTCACTGTTAAAAAGCTGATTCAACGGCGTGAGTGGAAACGATGTCGGATATGCTGTTATTTGCGGTTGCGCCAGAGGTTGGTCATGTCTTCGAGGGTCTTGCCCTTGGTCTCCGGTACGAGGCGCCATACGAACCAGGCAGCCACGACACAGATTATGCCGTAGAGGGCATACACAAACACATGTCCGAAGCTATCTCCCATATCGCCGGCACGCATGTTGTAGAGCGGCACGAAAGTGGACGATACGATGAAATTGAATATCCACTGGAAAGCCACCGCCACCGCCACCGCGGCGCTGCGGATAGTGTTGGGGAAGATCTCGGCGATAAGTACCCAGCAGATGGGGCCCCATGAGAACATGAAAGCCGCCGAATAAACCATTATCGAGATCACGGGCACCAGAGGTGCCACCTCCACGATATTGCTGATGGCCACACCGAAGGCTCCCACCGCCATGCCTAATGACCCCCAGATGAGGAGTGGCTTGCGTCCGAGGCGCTCCACTGTGAAGACCGCCACAAGCGTGAACAGGATATTGACAATACCCATGATCACGGTCTGAACCATAGGATTGCCCATGCCCATGGAGTCGAAGATGCGCGGCGCGTAATAGAGCACTGCGTTGATACCCACAGCCTGCTGGAACACGGAGAGCATGACACCTACGAAGATGACCATGACTCCGAAGGAGAAGAGACGCTCGCTCTTGACGGAGACTGTAGACTTGATCTCCTGGAGTATGGCTCCGGCTTTCGATCCGTTGATGCGTGTGAGCACACGCAGGGCCGCACTGTCTTTGCCGATCAGAGCCAGGAAGCGCGGAGATTCAGGCACGAAGCATACGAGCACTGTGAATGCCGCCGCCACGAACCCTTCTGAACCGAACATGTATCTCCAGCCGGTCTGTATTGTCCAGGGATCGGATGAGGGATTGACGGCATAGAGGGTTTCCCCTATGCGCTCTATCACAGGATTGGTGTGCTCGCCGAGAATGAGGAAGTTGACGAAATAGACCACGAGCTGGCCGAAGATGATGGCGAACTGGTTCCACGACACGAGCGTGCCGCGGATGTTTGACGGCGCCACCTCGGCTATATACATGGGGCAGATGGCCGACGCCAGACCCACGCCCACGCCTCCGAGTATGCGGTAGAAATTGAAGGCGATGAGCAGGGAGAGGGAGGGTTTGCCATAGTCGAAGAAGAAGAATTCGGGTTCGTATGATCCGAGTGCCGAGAGGAAGAAGAGGACGCCCGCTATGATAAGCGACTTCTTTCTTCCGAGGGTGGAGGCCAGGAAGCCCGACAAGGCGCTTCCGATGATGCATCCGAGCAGGGCACTGGAGGAGGTTATGCCATGGATCACGTCGGTGTAGACGAAGTCTGGGGCTCCGAGGAAGAATGCCTGGAGGCCTTTCTCGGCTCCTGAGATCACAGCCGTGTCGTAGCCGAAAAGGAGGCCGCCGAGCACCGCCACCATGACAATCCCGTAGAGATAGGCTTTGCTGCCGTTGTCCTGAGTGTTCATGAGTTTTTCAGTTTTCCGTTGTCAGTTTTAAGTTGTTGGTTTTCCGTTGTCGGTTGTCCCTTTTCCGTTGTCGGTTTTAAGTCGGGGGGGTCAGGGGAGGGAATACATAAAGGTGAGGGTTCCGGATCTTGTCCTTTAAACCCTCACCTTTAATCCTAATCCTTTAAGCCTAAGTCAGAGATCAGAAGTCAGAAGTCAGAGGTTTAAGTCTCAACTCTCAACTCTCAACTCTCGGCTTTAAACTTAAAACTTAAAACTTGACACTTATTTAAGCGTACATATTGATGATTGCCTCGTAGAGCTCCTGCTTGCCGGAAGTCTGGGCGGGCTCGGGATTCTTCTTGGCGTAGGCCACGACATCCTCAAGCGAGAGGGCGCCCTCTTCGAATGCCTTGCCCTCGCCGCTGTCGAAGCTTGCGTAGCGGTCGGCGAGCATCTTCTTGTAGGGTGATTTCTCAAGCACGTCGGCAGCGCTGAGAAGAGCGCGGGCCATCGCGTCCATACCGGCGATGTGGGCGATGAAGATATCCTCCAGGTCGGTGGAGTTGCGGCGCGTCTTGGCGTCGAAGTTCGTGCCACCGTTGCCGAGGCCTCCGTTGCGGATTATCTGCATCATTGCCTGGGTGAGCTCATAGTTGTCGATGGGGAACTGGTCGGTGTCCCAGCCGTTCTGATAGTCACCGCGGTTGGCGTCGATCGATCCGAGCATGCCGTTGTCGACAGCCACGCAGAGCTCATGCTCGAAGGTGTGGCCGGCGAGGGTTGCGTGGTTCACCTCGATGTTTACCTTGAAGTCCTTGTCAAGACCGTGGGCTTTGAGGAAGCCGATCACTGTCTCGGTGTCGACGTCATACTGGTGCTTGGAGGGCTCCATGGGCTTGGGCTCGATGAGGAAAGTGCCCTTGAAACCGTGGGCGCGGGCATAGTCGCGAGCCATGCGGAGCATGGTGGCGAGATGCTCTTTCTCACGCTTCTGGTCGGTGTTGAGGAGGCTCATGTAGCCTTCGCGGCCGCCCCAGAACACATAGTTGGAGCCTCCGAGGGCGATGGTGGCGTCGATGGCGTTCTTGATCTGGACGCATGCGCGGGCAACCACGTCGAAGTCAGGGTTGGTGGCGGCGCCGTTCATGTAGCGGCCGTTGCCGAATACGTTGGCTGTGCCCCAGAGGTTCTTGATGCCAGTCTCATCCATGAGCCCCTTGATATAGGCTGTGATCTCATGCATGCGCTTCTCGTAGTCGTCGATGTCGCCCAGATCGCCGATGAGGTCGGTGTCGTGGAAGCAGAAGTATTCGATGCCGAGTTTCTGCATGATCTCGAAGCCTGCGTCAGCTTTCTGCTTTGCCACTGCCATCGCGTCGTCGCCGATGTTCCAGGGGAACTTCTTCGTGCCTGTGCCGAACTGGTCGCCACCCTCTGCGCAGAGTGTGTGCCACCATGCCATGGCGAACTTGAGCCACTCTTTCATGGGTTTGCCAAGAACGACTTTCTCAGCGTCATAGTAACGGAATGCGAGGGGATTGTAGCTTGATGTGCCCTCGAACTTGATCTTCCCGATATTGGGGAAATACTCTTTCTTTGCCATTGTTGTATGTATTTGTTATTAGTTTATGTTTTCTATTCTCTATCGATGCCTTGAAGGTGTCAGGCCTTGCATTCAAGTTTGATGGCGAGTTCCTTTTTCCAGCGGGCGTATGCCTCCAGATAGGGGGTGCGGTCAGCGGCGGGTTCTATGACCTGGAGCACCTTCAGCGAGCCGAATGCCTCGTTGTTATCCTTGTATATGCCGGCTCCTATACCTGCTCCCTTGGCTGCGCCGGCCGCTCCGTCGGTGTCGACAAGGTCGATTGTCGCTCCGGAGACGGAGGCGAGGGTGTCGCGGAAAATAGGGCTCAGGAACATGTTGGCCTTGCCTGCATGGATGCGTGTGATGTCCATGCCCATGCTCTTCATGATCTCCATGCCATACATGAAGGAGAAGACTATCCCCTCCTGGGCGGCGCGGATGATATGGTTGCGGTTGTGGATATTGAAGTTGATGCCGTTGATGCAACAGCCGATCTGACGATTCTCGAGCACACGTTCGGCTCCGTTGCCGAAGGGGAGGATTGTGACGCCCTGACTGCCGACAGGCACCTTCGCGGCGAGCTCATTCATGTCGGCGTAGCTTATACCCTCGGGTGCGACGTTGCGCTTTATCCAAGTGTTGAGGATGCCGGTGCCGCTTATGCATGTCATCACGCCTATGCGCGTCTGCGTCTGCGTGTGGTTGACGTGGGCGAAATTGTTGACGCGCGAGCGCGGATCATAATCTACGGTGCCGTTGATGCCGTAGACCACACCCGACGTGCCTGCTGTCGATGCCACTTCCCCGGGATTGAAGACGTTGAGCGAAAGAGCGTTGTTGGGCTGGTCGCCGGCGCGGTAGGTCACCGGGGTGCCGGGGGCGAGTCCGAGCTCGCGGGCCGCGCTCTCCGTGAGGTGTCCCTGGTCGGAGAATGTGGGTTTCACTTCGGGGAACATTGAGGGTTCGTAGCCGTAATACTCCATAAGGAAGGTGGCGGGCGCGTTCTCCTTGAAGTCCCAGAGCATATATTCCGAGAGTCCTTCTGGATTGGTGCAGATCTCTCCTGTGAGCTTCATTGCCACCCAGTCGCCGGGAAGCATCACCTTGTAGATACGGTCGAACACTTCAGGCTCCTCTTCCTTGAGCCAGCGGAGCTTGGCGGCGGTGAAATTGCCGGGGGAGTTGAGCAGACGAGGAAGGCAGACATCGGCGCCGAGTTCGTTGAAAGCCTTCTCTCCGTAGGGCACGCCGCGGGAGTCGCACCAGATGATGGCGTCGCGGAGCACCTTGAGATCCTTGTCGACAGCCACAAGCCCGTGCATCTGATAGCTGATGCCGATGGCCTTGATGTCGGCGGGATCCACACCGCTCTCCTTGAGAACCGATGCGGTGGCCTCCTTGAGGTATTTCCACCAGTTCTCGGGATCCTGCTCGGCCCATCCCTCCTTGAGAGCCTTGATAGGAGCCTCGCTCTTGGGGAAGAAGTCGGAGGCAACGCATCTGCCCGTGGCAGAGTCGACCAGCGCGGCCTTAACCGACGAACTTCCTATGTCATATCCTAAAAGATACATGTTGATTCGTTGTAAATAGTTTGTATTTAGATAATTAACCTACATTATGCGCAATCATCGGAGACAATGCCCCGGACAACCGTGTGCCGGAGCACACGGTCGGACGGGATATTGCATGAAATATCTGGGTAGCGGAGACTTCGCGGAGGTCTTACGGGTGAAGACCTCTCTGCGCGGGCCGTATCTCAGGGTAAAGATGGGTGTAAAAGCGGCCCGCGGAAGTCTCAGAGCATCGATTTCACCTGGTTGTATACGTTCTCTGCGGTGAATCCGAGTTTTTCGTCAAGCACTTTATAGGGAGCTGAGAATCCGAACGATTCCAGACCCCAGATCTTGCCGTCGGTGCCGACAAGACCGAGGAGGTTGACGGGGAGTCCGGCGGTAAGGCCGAATTTCTTGATCCCCTTGGGAAGCACCTCAGCCTGATATGCCGCGGACTGAGTGCGGAACAGTCCCTCGGAAGGAACGGATACGATCCTTACTTTCACGCCGTCTTCACGCAGTTTTTTCGCTCCCTCCACGAGTGTGGATACCTCTGAGCCGGTGGCCACGAGCACGACATCCGGATCGGCGTCGGAACCGGCCACGATATATCCACCCTTCTCGGCCTGGGTATAGTCGTTGCCTTTGGGAAGATTGGTGATGTTCTGGCGTGAGAGTATAAGCGCTGTGGGGGTGTAGACATTCTCCATGGCGAGCTTCCATGCCACTGTGGTCTCCTCGGCGTCGGCCGGACGGAGCACGAGCACGGAGTTGCGGCCGTGGTGGTTCTTGAGTTTCTCCATAAGGCGGATCTGAGCCTCCTGCTCCACGGGCTCGTGGGTAGGGCCGTCTTCACCAACGCGGAATGCGTCGTGGGTCCAGATGAACTTCACGGGGAGCTCCATGAGAGCGGCCATGCGCACGGCGGGCTTCATATAGTCGGAGAATACGAAGAATGTGGCGCATGCGGCGATCACGCCTCCGTGGAGGGCCATGCCTATGCAGCAGCATGCCATAGTGAGCTCTGCCACGCCTGCCTGGAAGAAGGCTCCGGAGAAGTCGCCTTTCTGGAAGGAATGTGTCTGCTTGAGGAATGAGATGGTCTTGTCGCTCTCCGAGAGGTCGGCAGAGGAGCAGACCATGTTGGGCACCTGTTTGGCGAGCTCGGCGAGCACGGCGCCTGAAGCGTTGCGGGTCGCGTCGTTCTCTTTCTGCACCACCTTGCTCCAGTCGATCCGCGGAGCCTTGTTCTCAAACCAGAGTGTGAGTTCGGCAGCTTTCTCGGGGTTGGCGTCGGCCCATGCCTTCTCCTCCGCGCGGCGCTCGGCCACGATCCCTGTGAGAGCCTCCTTGCGGGCCTCGTAGAGGGCCTTGACCTCATCGAAGATCACGAACGGATCGTCGGGGTTGCCACCGAGGTTAACGATGGTGTTGCAATATGCGTCGCCACCGAGGGGTGCGCCGTGGGTCTTGCAGTTGTGCTCGTAAGATGTGTTGTCGGCCTTGCGTGCGCCTTTGCCCATGACGCACTTGCCGATGATGAGGGTCGGACGTTCGTTCTCTTTCTTGGCCGCGTCGAGGGCCATGCGGATCTGGTCGGCGTCGTTGCCGTTGATCTCGATCACGTTCCAGCCCCAGGAGCGGTATTTCATGGCGGTGTCCTCGCTGGTCACCTCTTTTGTCTCTGTGGAGAGCTGGATGTCGTTGGAGTCATAGAACATCACAAGGTTGTCGAGCCCGAGGGTGCCTGCCACGCGGCCCGCGCCCTGCGAGATCTCCTCCTGCACACCTCCGTCGGATATGTATGCGTAGATAGTCTCCTTGGCGAAGCCGGGATTGCCTGTGCGTGCGTTGAGGAATTTGGCTGCGATGGCTGCGCCTACGGCGAAGGCGTGTCCCTGTCCGAGCGGACCGGAGGTGTTCTCTATGCCGCGGGCGATGTCAAACTCAGGATGGCCTGTCGTGGGGCTGCCCCACTGACGGAGCTCCTTAAGCTCCTCCATATTGTATTTCCCTATGAGCGCGAGCTGGGCGTAGAGCATTGGTGCCATGTGACCCGGATCGAGGAAAAAGCGGTCGCGGGCGTTCCAGAACGGATCGGCGGGATCATATACGAGATACTCGCTGAAGAGCACGTTGATGAAGTCGGCTCCACCCATGGCGCCGCCGGGATGACCCGATTTGGCTCTCTCAACCATTGAGGCGGCCAGGATGCGGATGTTGTCGGCTGCCTTGTCAAGGATTTCTTTTTTCATAATGAGGTTATTTTTTCACGATAATTGCCTTAATTCAAAGGTCGCGGTCCATATGGCCCCTGACGTTTCCGGCGGTTCGCGCGCCCGAAAAGAGGCTCCTTTTATGAATCACACTGCAAAGATAGCAATTCTGCACAAATGCAGGGTGTATTTTTTGTTACATTATGCGTGTTTTTCGGTAACAAATGCTTAAAAAATGTGACATTTCCGCGGCAGGATCAATTTGTCTATAGAAAAGCCACTTTTCCGGCGTGTGGAGGCTTTTTGTTTTGAATGTATTGAGATTTAACGAGATATGTTATGGTGTAAGCTGGTGTGACTTTTCTTTGCCATGAAAAATGTAACAAATCCGGGGGATTTTTGATACTTTTGCAGAAAAATCAGAAAAACGCCTCCGCAGGCGTTATATTGACAGAAAAGATATAGATATGGATTACGTATGGTTGATAGTCGGCCTCGTGCTGATCATAGCGGGAGCCGACTGGCTCACCGACGGGGCGTCGTCGATGGCGAAGAGATGGGGAGTGAGCGATCTTGTGATCGGGCTTACCGTCGTGGCTTTCGGCACCTCAGCTCCCGAGCTTTCGATAAGTCTTGTGTCGGCCCTGAAGGGGAGCGCGCCGATGGCCATAGGCAATGTGGTCGGGAGCAACATCTTCAATGTGCTCGCCATAATCGGGGTCGTGGCCCTCGCCCGTCCCATAAGGATAGAGCCTTCCATAATGCAGAATGAACTTCCGTTGGCCATACTCGCCTCGGTGGCGCTTCTGGCTATCGGGTGTGGCCCCGAACTGGGCGCAGGCACCGGGAGGATCGTGACGCGTCCTGACGGCATACTCCTGATCCTGTTTTTCCTGATCTTCATGCGCTACACTTTCTCGCAGGCCAAGGGTATCTCAAGCGCCTCCGATCCTGTGGGCGACGTGGCAGCGCGGAAGCCTCTGATGCCGATGTGGAAATCCGTTGCCTGGGTCATTCTCGGACTCGGGGCGCTCGTATGGGGTGGCGACCGGTTTGTCAGCGGTGCCTCGGGGATAGCCTCCTCGCTGGGCATGAGTGATGCCGTGATCGGTCTGACGATAGTGGCTGCCGGAACTTCCCTCCCCGAACTGGCCACGTCGCTCACGGCGGCTCTGAAGGGAAACACCGGAATAGCGGTAGGCAATGTGATCGGCAGCTGCATCTTCAATATCTTTTTCGTGCTCGGACTGACGGGCGTGGTGACGCCGCTGCCGTTCGGAGGGATAGGGGAGACAGATCTCCTCGTGATGACCGGAGCGGCATTGCTTTTCTGGCTATTCGGCTGGCGCTTCGGACGCCGTGAGATAAAGCGTTGGGAAGGGGGAGTGATGCTGGCGTGCTACGTGGCTTATGTGGCTTTCCAGATATCGAAAGTATGATCGGTATTCATCCCTTGGCAGTCCCCCGGATCCTTTTCTGAAGAAAAAATTTGAGAAAATAAGGTTTATCCGTGAACAAAACAACCTCTGCGGTTGTCTTATATACAGAAAATCGTTTCATGATGTTAGGTTAGTTCAAAAGTATTGAAAATAAAATAGGTCGATGTGAATCGACCTATTTTATTTTCAATACTTTTACCGGAAGGTATACCTTACATCGCGAATGCGTTGAAGCCTCCGTCGACAACTGCCACTGTGCCGGTCACAAAAGAGGCCGCGTCGCTGATAAGATACTGGATTGTGCCGCAGAGCTCCTCAGGGCGACCGAAGCGCTTGAAGGGGGTCTGGCGTATCACGTCCTCACCCCTCTCTGTCAGTGAGCCGTCGGGATTGGTGAGCAGCGCGCGGTTCTGGTTGGTGAGGAAGAAGCCCGGGGCGATAGCGTTGACGCGGATAGAGGAGGTGAACTTTGTGGCAACCTCATTGGCCAGGAACGCTGTGAAGTTGCTTATGCCGGCCTTTGCGGCGGCATAGCCGAGCACGCGGGTCATGGGGCGGAATGCCGCCATGGAGGAGAAGTTGACGATCGCGCCCTTTCCTGCCTCAACCATGGGGCGCAGGAATATCTGGGTGGGAATGACCGTGCCGGTGAGGTTGAGGTTGAGCACCTTCTCGAATTGATCCACCTTTATGTCGAATATCGTGCCTGTGGGGGCGATGGTGGCGCCGGGCATATTGCCTCCGGCTGCGTTGAGAAGGGCGTCGACTCTGCCGTAGCGGGCTATGATCTCGTCGCAGTTCTGCTGCACGACCTCTGGGTTCATCACGTCTGTGACAAGGAACATGGCTTCCCCACCTTCGGCGGTGATTTCTGCCACGAGTTTGTCGCCCTCATCTTTGCGGCGACCCATAAGCACGACTTTCGCGCCCTCTTTGGCAAGGTATTTGCCGATGCAGGCACCGAGCACGCCGGTGCCACCGGTGATGACCACCACCTTCTCATTCACTGAAAAAAGTTCATTCATATTTTGTTAAAGTTTAGAGGTTAAAGGTTAGAGAGTTAAAGGTTAGAGGTTAAAGGTTAGAGAGTTAAAGGTTAGAGAGTTAAAGGTTAAAGGTTTAAAAGTTGAGGGTTGAGGATTTATGGTTGAGAGTTTATGGTTGAGAGTTTAGTGTTTAGTGTTTAGGGTTTAGGGTTTAGAATTGCTAAGCACCTAACGACTACCTCCTCTTGCCGGCACGGGTACAGTCGGGGCAGATCCCTTTGATCATATAGTTGACGGAATTTACCTTGAAGCCCTCGGGAAGCTCCACCTCCGGGGCCGGGATCCTCTCCAGGCAAAACACTTTGTTGCAGTTCTCGCAGTAGAAATGGGCGTGGAGGTCGGAGTCTGTCTCACCATGATGGTGCGGTGAGGTGCAGTGCTCATACCTGACTATGCCGCGTCCATCTTCCACGGCGTGTATCAGCCCATGCTCGAAGAGAAGGGTCAGCACCCGGAAGATGCTCGACTTGTCGAGAGTCTCGAGCCTCGTGTCGAGCTCCATCAGGCTCAGGGGCCTGTCGCTGCGGATTATCTCGCGGAATACGAGTATCCGGTTGGATGTGGGTTTTATGCCTGCATCGGCAAGTTGTGTGTCGATTTCCCCTGCTGTGTGCGGGGGATGGGGAGAGGTGCGGTTATGGGGTCTGTTCATGTTGGAGATCTTTCAGGTTGTCAATTCCATTCGGCGGTCGATAGGGCAGTGCCGTGCCGATCCTCATATCAGAGAGAGTGATATCCTCCGCCGGGCGCTGTCGATGTCTATCACGCGGGCTTCGATTCTCTGTCCGAGCCTCAGCACGTCGCTTACGGAAGCTATCCTTTTCGTTGAGATGCGCGATATGTGGAGGAGTCCGTTCTCTTTTATGCCGAGATCTACAAAGGCTCCGAAGGCCGTGATATTGTTGACTATTCCCGGCACCGTCTGTCCTACGCTTAGCTGCTCGAAACTCTCCACGGCCGGAACGAAGGCGTCGTCGTTTGTCTCTGTGCGCGGATCGCGTCCCGGCTTGCGCAGTTCCTTCACAATGTCGGCTATGGTTTCGCGCCCTCCGACACCTTCCGCGGCGAGCGCTTCCGGATCTATCCTGTCGAGGAGTGGCCCGTTGGCGGCGAGTTCCGACACGTCGGTCTTCAGTCTTCGTGCCATCTCCTTTACGATATGGTAGCTTTCGGGATGTATGCCGGTGTTGTCGAGGGGTTCAGTGCCGCCGGGCACCCTGAGGAATCCGGCGGCGAGCTCGAAGGCTTTGTCGCCGAGACGAGGCACTTTGCGCAGTTCCCGGCGCGTCTGGAAATCTCCGTTATCCCGGCGGTAGGCCACGATATTGGCTGCCAGGGCCGGTCCGATGCCCGATACGTAAGACAGCAGGCGCTCGGAGGCGGTGTTGACATCCACCCCCACGGCGTTGACGCAGCTCGCCACCACAAAGTCGAGGGAGTCGCGCAGTCTTGTCTGGTCTACGTCATGCTGGTATTGCCCCACGCCTATCGACTTGGGGTCGATCTTCACGAGTTCTGCGAGCGGATCTATGAGTCTGCGGCCTATGGAGACAGCTCCTCTCACTGTCACGTCTTTATCGGGAAATTCCTTGCGGGCTATGTCGGATGCTGAGTAGACTGAGGCGCCGCTTTCGCTGACTATGAAGATTTTGTCGGCGTCCATTATGTGGAAGTCCTTGAGAAATTTCTCGGTCTCGCGTGAGGCAGTGCCGTTGCCGAGAGCCACGGCCTGCAGCCTGTGGCGGCTGATGAGGGCAGAGAGGGTGCGTCGCGCCCCTTCGGTGTCGCAGCGCGGTGGCACTGCATAGATCACCGTGTCGTCGAGCAGGTTCCCCTGCGCGTCGAGTGCCACGACCTTGCAGCCTGTACGGTAGCCGGGGTCGAGCGCGAGGATGCGCTGCCCTTTGAGAGGCGCGGCAAGGAGCAGCTGGCGCAGGTTTCCCGCGAATATGTCGATGGCCACCTTGTCGGCTTCCTCCTTGAGCGAGGCCGAGATCTCTGTCTCCACCGAAGGACGCAGTAGACGCCGGGAGGCGTCGCACACGGCGTCGCTGACGATATCCGCGCATCCTTTTTCGGCGCGTGCGGGCACGAAGGCGTCGCATAGGGCGTCATCGAGCCTCCCGGAGTCTTCAAGTGTGTACTTCACCTTCACCAGTCCCTCCCTTTCCGCACGGCGAAGGGCCAAGTATTGATGGGAGGGGATGCGGCGCACGGTCTGGGAAAATGATGAATATTGTGCCGACGGCGAGGCTGCCAGCTCCTCCTCCTTCCCCTTTACCACTGTCGACGACAGCGATGCTGACCGGCGGTAGGTGTTGCGTGTGATGTTGCGCAGTCGGGTGGATTCCGATGCCCATTCGGCGATGATGTCGGAAGCCCCGGCGAGAGCCTCGGCCGGGTCGGCCACCCCCTCTTTCCCCGCGAATCTCCGGGCCATGTTTTCCGGATCAGTGCCGCGCCCCGACATTATCATCTTCGCCAGAGGTTCGAGCCCTTTCTCCCGGGCTATGGTCGCGCGGGTGCGCTTGCGCGGCTTGAAGGGGGCGTAGATATCCTCCACCTCGGTCATTGTCGTGGCTTCCCCGAGCCGGGATGATATCTGCGGGGTCATTGCCCCCGCCTCCGATATGGCATCGCGCACGAAGTCTTTCCTTGCCTCCAGCTCGCGCACGGAGCGGAGGGCCGATTCGATCGACCTGACGGCTACCTCGTCGAGCGAGCCTGTGAGTTCCTTGCGGTAGCGGCTGATAAAAGCAACGGTCGATCCCCCGTCGAGAAGATCGGCCGTAGCTTTCACCGCTTTCACCGGCAGGGCAAGCCTTCCGGCGACCAAAGCGTATATATCTGACATAATTATCTTTCTGGCCTTTCTCTTATTTTATTTAAGGGAGAGGAGACATGCCGAGACGTTGCGGTAGATCCTATAGGTGAGATCCTGCTCGTCAGCTTTTATGAATTTCTGGCCTGTGATGTGCTCGTAGAGCTCGATGTAGCGCTCCGAGACGCTCTGGATGAACTCAGGGCTCATCTTGGGCACTGTCTGTCCCTCCTTGCCCATGAATCCGTTGTCGATAAGCCACTGGCGAACGAACTCCTTGCTGAGCTGGCGCTGTGCCTCCCCTTTCTCGAAGCGCTCCTGATACCCCTCGGCGTAGAAATAGCGGGAGGAGTCGGGGGTGTGTATCTCGTCGATGAGTATCACCTGTCCGTCGCGCAGACCGAACTCATATTTTGTGTCGACGAGTATGAGTCCTTTCTCGGCTGCCATCTCTGAGCCGAGCTTGAAAAGCTTGCGGGTGTATTCCTCCATCACCTTGTAGTGCTCCTCGCTTACAAGCCCCTGGGCGATGATCTCTTCGCGGGAGATATTCTCGTCGTGGCCTTCGGCTGCCTTGGTGGTGGGGGTGATGATGGGTTCGGGAAAACGTTCGTTCTCGCGCATTCCATCCGGGAGTTTCACTCCGCAGAGCTCGCGGCAGCCGTTCTTATATTCGCGCCATGCGCTGCCTGTGAGATAGCCGCGGATGATCATCTCCACCGGAAACGACTCCGCCTTGACTCCTACGGTGACCATGGGGTCGGGCACGGCAAGTTTCCAGTTGGGCACGATTTCCGATGAGGCGTCGAGGAAGTAGGCTGCAATCTGATTCAGCACCTGGCCCTTATAGGGTATACCCTCCGGCAGGATCACGTCGAACGCCGAGATGCGGTCGGTGGCGATCATGACCATTTTGTCGTTGTCGATAGTGTAAACGTCGCGTACTTTGCCGTGGTATTCGGCAGTCTGACCCGGAAAGTCGAAAGAAGTCTTGACCAAAGTTGTTGCCATCTTTTTTTTTACAGTTTTGACGGAAAGGATATCCCCTCCCTTTGTTCTGACTGCGAAATTACTCATTTTTCTTGAAATATGGGAGGATACAGGGGCAAAAAATGTGCATTTGTAGTAAAATATCCTCTCGCGTTTCCGTTTTTTTAAGTGTGGATGATGAGAATTCAATTATTTTGTATAAATTTGCAGAATCATACTCGAAATATTAATTAAAACTACATAATTATTCATGGAGTCGAAAAAATTCATACTTCAGGAGAAGGATATACCCACCGCATGGTATAACGTCATGGCCGACATGCCTGTGAAGCCCCGTCCGCTTCTCAATCCGGCCACTAAGGAGCCTCTGAAGGCAGAGGATCTCTTCCCCGTTTTTACGGAAGAGGCTGCCCGTCAGGAGTTCAACACCACAGATAAGTGGATAGAGATCCCGGAGGAAGTCAGGGATATGTACCGCATATGGCGTCCGACGCCGCTCGTGCGTGCCCGCGGTCTTGAGAAGGCACTCGGCACTAAAGCTCATATTTATTTCAAGAATGAGAGCGTCAGCCCTGTGGGATCTCACAAACTCAACTCCGCCATCCCCCAGGCATACTACGCCAAGAAGCAGGGCCTAACCAATATCACGACCGAGACCGGTGCCGGACAATGGGGTGCCGCCCTCTCTCTGGCCGCTAAGCATTTCGGCCTTGAGCTTGCCGTATATATGGTGAAGGTAAGCTACCATCAGAAACCTTACCGCCGGTCTATCATGGAGACCTACGGCGCGGAGGTGATCGCCTCTCCGAGTATGTCGACAAAGGCCGGCCGAAAGATCATCACCGACCATCCCAACTACCAGGGATCGCTCGGCACTGCCATCTCCGAGGCCGTGGAACTCGCCACGAGCACTCCCAACTGCAAGTATCTCCTCGGATCTGTGCTCAATCATGTGGCTCTTCATCAGACGGTGATAGGTCTTGAGGCTGAGAAGCAGATGGAGATGGCAGGGGAATATCCCGACATCGTGATAGGATGCTTCGGTGGCGGCAGCAATTTCTCCGGCATATCCTTCCCCTTCATGCGCCATAATTTCTCGGGCGAGCGCTCCACGCGCTTTGTCGCCGCCGAGCCTCAGTCGTGCCCCAAGCTTACTCGTGGCATCATGCAGTATGATTTCGGCGACGAGGCCGGCTACACCCCCTTGATACCTATGTACACTCTCGGCCACAACTTCTCGCCTGCCAATATCCATGCCGGCGGTCTGCGCTATCATGGCGCCGGTTCGGTCGTGAGCCAGCTCCGTTCGCAGGATATGATAGATGCCGTCGACATTCCGCAGACCGAGACTTTCGCCGCCGCTCATCTTTTCGCCCGTACGGAGGGAATCATCCCGGCTCCCGAGAGCAGCCATGCCATCGCGGCCGCTATCCGCGAGGCTAAGAAGGCCAACGAGGAGGGTACGGCACCGGTGATACTGTTCAACCTTTCGGGCCACGGTCTTATCGATATGGCCGCTTACGATCAGTATCATAGCGGCGACCTCACCGACTACGAAGTGCCTGAGAAGGAGATCCTCGACAATGTCGCGGCTCTCGACAAGATTCTCTGATCTGTTCTCGCTTGGCAGACAGGTCTGACCTGTCTGCTTTATCCGACCGGTCTGACTTGTCCGACTTGTCTGACCGGAAAGCTCTGCGGTCGCGTAAGATTGTTTAACAAAAATCGATGAACGGTTGGCCCGTTGTCTCTGTTGTAAAGTAACAGAATCAAAAACTCAAAGATTATGTTAGACGAATTGAAAGAGAAGGCCGCAGGCCTCATGGGCAACGAGAATGTCCAGGCCGCCATCAACAAGGCGAAGGAATTCGCCAACAGTGAGAAAGGCCAGGAGACAATAGAAAATATCAAGGAAAAAGCCGAGGACTTCGTAGAGGAGAAGACCAACGGCAAAGGTATCTTCGGCTTCGGCAAGAAGGATTAAATGCAAGAATTATTAAAGCCAGATGAGGGTGTATCAAAATTCAGTTTTTGGTACACCCTCCAATTTTAAGCCGCCTGAGAATCCGGTGAACTGGAAGCGACCGATTTCTTGTGAACTT
>ERZ836877.1324-NODE-1324-length-38111-cov-19.694030_pt1 | contig 38111 bp, 26 predicted proteins | sample MGYA00519469_ERZ836877 | MGnify/ENA primary metagenome ERZ836877 (study PRJEB31850, sample SAMEA3708809) | human gut metagenome | biome: human gut; feature: human-associated habitat; material: faeces | place: China | collected 2014 ...
TATGAATTAATTAAGCAAATCATAATTACTAATCGCAAACTGCTAATTACTAATTGAAAATTGCTGTTAGCCGTCATAACGATCAGGCGGCACTTCCACGGATGGCTTCAGCGCCGGCAGGCCGGTGCTGACAAAGAAACGACTTGTCGATCGCTCCCCTGAGCGATTAGACAAAGAGGTCAGAACCGGCTTTGTGCTAAAGGTTCTGACCTCTTTTTTATTTAAAAGTTTTTTAAACACATGGACAAATCATGGTCCAGTCTTGAAGTGGTTTTTCTGTCAAATCTCTTCCAGTCTCACCGGCATCTGATACTTCTTATCAACCATGAGCAATATCAGCGGACGGATTGTGTAGGATCTCTTCTCCCCTTGTCTGAGCTTATACCGCAGCTCAAGCTCTCCGGATTTTGTTCTTCTAAGCGATTCCACAGAGAGATCGGCAGCCCTATCCGTAGGGGGCATGGTAAAACAGACTACAAAATACTTGTCGAAGTCAATCTCAGTCGGCATTCCTCCCGGGCCCATCACCGCGGCCATTCCGAAATATTTATCAAACTCATCACGAGTCGTGATCTCCGTCGGAGGCAGCCCCTCCACGTCATTCCTGACGAAATAATGTTGCGCCGGCGTATAGGGAATCGCCATATCGACATTCCCTAAAGAAGCCTTGCATCCTTGCCCGGTTCTTCCTCGTCTAATTATAAAACGCAATCCAAGAATGATAAGGGTAAGCAATCCAGCAGCGATGGAGTTGACCAACAGATTTCCATCTTCTCCATAACCCGTGAGATATCTTGTCAGACCTATCAGCAACAACATAGCCACAAAAAGGAAAGCATACATGCTTAGCCTCCGCAAAATTGACCTGCGGTTGCAATCAGATGTTTTATTACCACTTTTGACACTCATATCCATAATCTGTCTTCCTTTATATCGTAACCGTTTGACACTTTATCTTAACGGCTTCAAAAGATCTCGTCAGATTTTCAATACAATTTTGAATCCTGAAGAAAAAATATAGCCAATTAGCCCTTACTATCCGATCATAGAAAGCAGCAGATCGGCTGTCAGGCCGGGTATGACGCTGTCGGGATCAAGACCGAGGATTCTTTCCTTGATTGCCGAAGCCTCGCACTTAACACCGTCGATACGGCGGCACAGACGGTCGTCGACATCCCCTTTCATGAAAAAGTCGCCTGAGATCCTGAAGTTGCATACTGTATCTGTCGCCGGATCTCGGTCATATTCCACACAGAATTCTCCGAGTCCATCCACCACTGTGCGCTTCTCCATGTGAGGCATACCACTCCCCTGCACCTCAGCGACATCGCCGATCCGCAGGAAAGAGGGCCTGTAGTATCCGGTCTCGATCTCCTCGACCTCCCTGACGTCTGCATCTGAAAGGATATAGGGATCTGAATCAGTAATCTCCTTTATCATATATTTTTCGAAATCGCCGGCGGAAAGCCCGATACCTTCGTTTTTCAGACACGTCACCCTCATCGGCACAGATTTCACCCCCTTCGATTCAAGTTTTGCCTTTGAAGGGGTTATGGCATTCGATATGTGCACCGGATCAAAGTCATAGAGCATGGTGCCATGGGCGATACTACGTCCGGGAAGATGATAGAACGCGTTGCCCGACACCTTCTTTCCACCTATGGTTATATCATTGCGGCCCGTGGAAGTGGCATCTATACCCACCTTGCGCAGCGCCGCAGCGATCATCTCAGTATATGCGGCGAATACCTCGACCACCATGTCGCTCGCAGTGATGAAGGAAAACATGAAGTTCTGACGGTCGGCGAAGACACAGCCCCCTCCACTGCGGCGCCTCACCACGTCAATGCCGTGCGAACGGCAATACTCAAGGTTTACCTCTTTGTCTATCTCCTGATTGCGCCCGCATATCACCGTCGGATCAACCTGCCAGGAAAAGAAATAATCGCCGGCAGGCATACGCCGCGCCACCCATTCCTCAAGGGCAAGGAAGAAAGGAAGACGCCTGTTTATCACATCAGTTTCCGGAGAAAAAGCCACATGTCTCATAATAAGTATCAGTTATAGGATGCCGATCCATCGGCATCGCGATGAACCGGAATGCAAATTTAGCAAATTATCCGTTGGTGTGAGCACAAGAAGATAATATTCTTTTCGAGGACAGCAACAGCGACGACATATTTCACGTTATTGAGATATACGACACGGGGTGTCGTAATTTGAGCATCACAAAAAACCGGGAAAAGATTATGACAAAGGAAGAACTGATGAGAGAGGCCATAAGGCTTTCGGAAGAGAATGTCGCCAATGGCGGAGGTCCGTTCGGCGCTGTCATCGCACGCGATGGAGAGATCGTGGCCACTGGAGTCAACCGTGTCACCGCAGACCATGATCCGACGGCACACGCCGAGGTCAGGGCGATCCGCGAAGCCTGCAAGAAACTGAACACCTTCGATCTCAGCGGCTGTGAGATCTACTCCTCATGCGAGCCATGCCCCATGTGTCTGGGCGCCATATACTGGGCCCATCTCGACAGGCTATATTACGGCAATGACAAGACCGATGCCAAGGAGATCGGCTTCGACGACTCCTTCATCTACGACGAAATCGCCCTCCCGCCCAACCGACGGCATCTTCATTCGGAAATCCTTCTTGACAATGAAGCCATACGGGCATTTGAAATGTGGGATCGGGATGAAAACCGGATAAAATATTGACATTCCAAAAGTATGCCCTGATATTGCCGCGAAGACGCACATCTTGTTAAAGTTTTATTAAACTTTCAGTACACAGTGACAAGGGAGCGCTATAATCCTTAATTTTGCGGCATGGAAACAACTAAACGCATCCTCGTCGTAGACGATGAGGAAACTCTTTGCGACACATTGGCATTCAATCTCGTGGCTGAAGGATATGAAGTGGATACGGCATACAGTGCCGAACAGGCACTTTCGCTCGACCTCTCAACTTACGACCTCGCGCTGCTCGACATCATGATGGGCGAGATCTCCGGCATACAGCTCGCCCGCATCATGAAGTCGAATCCGGCCACAGCTTCCGTGTCGATCATTTTCTGCACGGCCAAAGATTCGGAAGAAGATATGATAAAAGGACTCGACCTCGGTGCGGACGACTACATAATGAAGCCCTACTCGCTCAAAGCCGTGCTCGCGAGGATACGAACCGTGCTTCGACGCACATCACTGATCCAGCCGTCCGTTCCGAAAGATAACGAAAGATACTCTTACAAGGGGCTTGTGCTGTCGGCCCGCAACCGCATATGCACTGTCGACGGCAATGAGGTGAAAATGCCTAAGAAAGAATTTGAGATACTCCTGAAGCTCCTCTCTAACATAGGACAGGTTTTCACCCGTCAGCAACTGCTTAGAGACATCTGGACCGACGAGGTGGTAGTGCTCGACAGAGTCGTGGATGTCAACATCACGCGAATACGGCAGAAAATCGGAAGCTACGGAAAAAACATAGTGACGCGTTCGGGCTACGGATACGGCTTCATCGAATAAACAGAAATCTCCGCAGCATCTTTCCCATGACCGATTAAATGTTGTTTAAGAGATGTGGAATTTCAATTAATTTCGTATATTTGCAGTCTGAACCCGAATTCCACTATTTTAGACGCTGTCAAAAGCAACTTCATAAAGACAACAGATATGAGACTGAGACACATCATCGCAGGCATCCTGACAATACTGGCTACATTCGCCAACGCGCAGACCTCAGAAAAGCCGCAAAGGATTTTCATCATCGAGGGATTGTTTTTCAATGAGCTGCCCGCGGACAGGGCCAAGATTCACAGTATGCTGTCGCTACGCACAGCCAACGGCACAAAAGCGACCGGACTGATATTGACACAACCTCTATCGGACGAAGCGAGAAATATGGCCGTGCCACAGGCCACAATCCCGGAGGCTGACATATTGCTTGAGATGTATGACGAGAGAGTGGAGCAGATGAAACGTTCTTTCTCATCGCAGACTGAGACGCTCGAACGGGGCGAAAGATTCCCGGATTTCAAAGCCACCGACATAGACGGCAGGATCTGGACAAACGCCGATGTGGCAGGGAAAGTGATGGTGCTCAACTGCTGGTTTACAGGATGCGGGCCTTGCCTCGCGGAAATGCCTGAGCTCTCGGAATGGAAAGACAGAATGCCCGATGTCATGTTTTTCTCATCCACATATGAGAAAGCCAGCACAGCTGCCCCGGTGCTTGAAAGGCGCGAATTCAACTGGATCCCTATCATCGGCGACAAGCAATTCAAGTATTATGTAGGCGTGAAAGGGTATCCCATGACCGTCGTAGTCGACAAGACCGGAATTATAAGGGAAGTGGAGTTCGGCACCTCCCCTGAAAAAAGGGAAAGGCTCAGGCAGGCCATCGAATCCCTCCGATAACCGGATCATCTTTCTCCTGAATCTAAAAGAATCCGTCCACTGTCTTTTCCCGGTTGGGAAAAGACAGTGGACCATATTATTATTCAGGGATTGCGGTATTGTTGGTTGTGGAATAGAGGCCGAGCATGTTGCCGACAAAACCACCGGCCACGTCGGTGGAAAGGATATCATCTGACTGAGGAGAGCCGAGATCTGTGTAGTGACCGCCACCATCAAGACTGTAGGAAAACCTGTATTTATCGGCGTCAGCTGTCACCCTCAGGGTAATTTCACCATTGAAATCCAGAGGCCGGGAAGCTACTATCGAACTTTTTCCATCAGCAGTGCGCTGGAGCACAATGTAATCTTTCTTGTCAACACAAGTTACACCGAAAACATAGTTGTATTTGTTGCTCTGTATGCATGCCAATCCGGCCAGGTCTTTCTCGCCGCGAGGTTTATAGACCATATCTGCGGAGAATGAGAAATCATTATGGATCTGGCGTGTCCAAGCCGCGGACAGAGGTCGGTTATCAGCAATGTTGAACTCATTAGGAATAAGCTGCAAACCTTTTCCAGTCAATCTTGACACCTCCGACAATGGAGTACGGAGACCGAACCACCGATAGTCGAGGGTATCTGCAGTCAGATTGTCGTGATATCCAAAATTGCCCTGTGGCAGGAAACCATCCTCACCTCTCAGGGAAACGACACCTTCGGGAAGCTTGAGCTTAGGCTCAATCGGTATCAGACCATTCTCAAATACGGGCCATGTGCCACTCCAGTCAACGGGCAGGATAAATGTTTCGCGGCCTATGACCGTACGGCCATTGACATTAGGCCGGATTGCAAGGAAAACACCATACCATTTTCCATCGGGCCCCTGCACAATATCTGAATGGCCTGCCCAGTCTACCTTATCCTTTCTGGCAGGATCCAGATAACGCTGGGTGAGTACCGGATTCGACGGCGCCTCCACATAAGGCCCCTCAACATTGTCGCTCATGAAGACAACCTCACTGTGGGTGTCGCCAGTCCCTCCTTCGGCACACATCAGATAATACTTCCCATCTTTTTTATATATGTGGGGTGCTTCAATCCAGAACGGCTTCTTGTGGAATTTCGTGCCGCCGTTGACAATTACGTGATCGGAACCCGGCACAAGGCAATCACGCGCCACATCATATTCCCACATCCGGATCACACGATGGCCATCCCATAAAGGATGTCGCGGAGCGTCGTTGTGAACTATATATGCCTTTCCATTGTCATCGAAAAAAAGCGACGGATCGATGCCACTGAATCCCAACCGTATCGGATCGCTCCAGGGACCTGCGGGATCCTTGGCCTTCACAACAAAGTTGCCATCGACAGTAGTTATCATATAGAATGTGTCGTTGGCCGGATTATAGCTTATTGCCGGAGCCATCATGCCCTGGCTTGTCCCACGATCGGAAACATGGAGTTGCGAAGGCCGGTCGAGCACATGCCCGACCTGACGCCAGTTCACCAGATCTTTCGAGTGGAATATCGGCGCACCCGGCACCATGGCGAACGATGAGCACACAAGATAGTAGTCATCGCCCTTCCGGCAAATCGACGGATCTGGGTAACAACCTTGAAGCACGGGATTGTAGAACTCACCCTCTCCGAGAGGATTTTTCACAAACACACTGTCGACACCCGAATACTCCACATTTGAGAACACGGGCTTCCAAGATGGTTTCACATCCCCTTTCTTTCCTGCATCCACGCTTATCGGAAACATGGCCGCTATGACTGCTACCGAAATAAAACAAATAATAGACTTATGCATATTCTTATCATCTAACTTCAAAATTCACTTCTTAATCTCTGGATATTGATTTCTTACGGGAGTAAGGACGAATGAGAAATCATAATCCTTGTATTCAACCATGGCTTCCTTTGAAGGAATAGCACCCCAGCTGTCGATCAAGGCCTGCCCCATCTGTACCTTGTCTATGAGAAGATTCGTGACGTCCTGCTTGTCGACCAGATGAGAATGATGATTTTCCTTTTGTCCTCCTGCGTCAAGCGATTCGATGGAATAATGCAGTGCTGAAGCGGAGAATGGGATTTCCGAATCGATTCTCAGACCTCGACCGATAGCGTCAAGGAGAGTAAGATGACGAATATCAGTTTTGGTACCGTTTTCCTGCGACTTCACATATGGATGGAACTGCTCATCTACACTCTGGCTGTAGATTCCAAGACGAGACGCAGTGTTGCGGTTAGAGTAATTCTCCCAAGGGCCACGTCCGTAATACACCATCCTCTCATAAGACGCCGGCATAGGCATCTGCATTCCGAAACGGAACATCGGGGATACCCTCGCCTCACTGTCGGCCTTCATCGATTCCGTAACCCTAACTACTCCCTCAGGATTGATCACATACCTGAGAGTGAGCACGGCTTTAACATTTCTGATATCATATTTGGCAGTAATCACTGCACATCCACCGCTTTCTTCCGATTCAATGCCCACAAGACGTATATCCGGATTCTTCCACCCCGCATATTTCTTATCAAGTTTGGCACCATAATCGTCAGCAGTAGGAGCTCGCCAGAAATTTGGAGTAAGGTATGCACCTTTCTTTAGAAAACTCTTTCCGCCTACAGTATACATATCCATATAGCCGTTTGATTTTCTGAACCGCACGACGAAATCATCACCCTCGACAATTATATGCGTGGTATTATCACTATAAATTTCCGGCGTCTTTCCTGTTGTATCTGCTAATGCTTCACGGCTTTTCATCGCCACATGCTTCGGCGCTGGAGAAGCTACTTCCATCTGGGAGGAAGCCACAACCTGACCAGGATCGATCACGCCCTCCTTATTGTTCTGAATAAAATCAACATTCAGGAGCCATTCAGCCCCGTCACTCAGGTCAACGTTACCATAGTCAATCCTTACAATGGCACTCTCCTGAGGAGCTACATCCGGGGCATTCTTCACTCCTCCGGCCATCACTTCACCATCTCGAAGCAATGTCCATTCCATACGGTAAGCCGACAGATCGCGGAAGAAATTTTCATTATATACTTTTATCTCACCGTTCCTGATATCGGAAGGAGTAGCCCATATATTCTGATAAAAATATCTTACCTCGTAAGCCGATGGATTCGGGCGTCTGTCGGGATTAAATATTCCGTTGACACTATAGTCATAATCACCTGCGGGGAAAGCTCCGAAATCACCGTCAAAGCCGAAATACATACGCCCGCGACTATCATAAACGCGTGGCGACTGGTCAGAAAAATCCCAGATGAAGCCTCCCTGATATTTCGGATATTTACGTATCATTTCCCAATACTTACCGAAATCTCCAAGAGCGTTGCCCATGGCGTGGGCATACTCGCACATTATGAAAGGTTTCTTCTTCTCTGGATTCTCACAGTAAGCCAAAGCTCTCTCGAAAGTAGGGTACATCGGACAATACACATCGGTATTTGAACCCGTATCATAGGCCTGCTCGAAATGAACGAAACGGCTCGGATCCTCCTTCTTTATCCACTCATAGCATGCTGTGAAATTCTCTCCGTCGCCACATTCGTTGCCCATAGACCACAGGATTACAGAGGGATGATTAAAATTGCGAGCCACATTACGCATGTTGCGCTCAAGATGGGCTTTCCGATAGGAGGGGGCATGAGCAAGCGATTTCTCCTTGAACCCCATGCCGTGCGACTCGAGATTCGCCTCTGCCACGAGATAAAGTCCGTATTTATCACAAAGTTCATACCAATATGGATCATCGGGATAATGGCATGTACGCACGGCGTTTATGTTGAAGGCTTTTATCAGACGAACATCCTGCTCCATACGTTCGCGCGACACCACATAGCCACCATCAGGATCCATCTCGTGGCGATTGACACCCTTTATCAGGATCGGCTGTCCGTTGACCAAAAGCTGAGAATCCTTTATCTCTATCTTGCGGAATCCCGTCTTCACGGGGATGACCTCCGAGGGTTTACCATTGGGGTCGTAAGTTGTTGCAACAAGTGTATAAAGAGCAGGGGTTTCAGCAGTCCATTTATCAGGAGACTTCACATCGAAAACCGTATTCAGCTTGCCACGCCCCTTAATTTGTTTGCTGTCTATCTTTTTCCCGGCGGGATCGTAAAGATCAAGATCTACAGTCACATTCCCTTTTGTAGTGATCGAGACATCGAGCGATCCATCACAGTAAGCGTTGTCGAGGTTGCCCGTGGTGCGTATGTCCTCGATACGGTTTTTATCGCGGGCATACAGGAAACAGTCTCTCGCGACACCGTGATAACGGAAATAGTCCTGATCCTCGAGATAACTTCCGTCACACCATCTGAAAACCTGAAACGCTATCAGATTCTCGCGACCAGGCCGCACATAGGGAGTAAGATCAAACTCCGCGGCAAGCTTGCTGTCTTCGCTATACCCCACGTAACGGCCATTGACCCAAAGATACATGTTGGACGAGACAGCGCCGAAACTGGCTATGATGTCCTTCCCCTCCCATTCCGCGGGAATGACAAAGCTATTCCTATAGGAACCCACATAATTATGCTTATCGGGAACAAGCGGAGGAGTAGTACTGGTTCTGCCATAATATTGCTTCCAGTCATATCCCTCACCGGAATAAAGGATCTCTCCGTAGCCTTTGAGCTCCCACATGGCCGGAACCTCTATTTTATCCCAGCCTTTGTCATTGTAATCGGTGCGCCAGAATCCGTCGGGTCTGGCATCGGAGTTCCCGACCCAGTTGAAATTCCACCTGCCGTTGAGCGACATATAGTTTTCCGACTCCTCTTTGTCGCCTTTAAGGGCCGCCTCCATTCCCTCATATGCGAAATAATCAGTATGCATCGGAAGGCGGTTGTGTTGGTTTATCTCCGGATCTCGCCATTCATTCATCGTCTGCGCCAGGCAGCACAATCCGCATGAAAACGAAAACAGAAACGTATTGACTCTTTTCATTGATATAGGTTTTTAGTTCATGCCACAAAATTATAGCGCAAACCGGACAACCTATGAGTCAATCCGTATGTCCCGATTAGTCAATCCGTATCATCAACATTAAATATCAATCATTTATACAAATTATCCTATTCATCTCGGTCGGAATCCACATTCTGCGTCTTCTCCTTATTTTCTTTATTTTCCTCCCTGTAGCAAGTCGGCGTCATTCCGAATTTCTCTTTGAAATACTTGTTGAAATATTTCATCGAACCGAAACCCACCATCGAACTTATCTCCGATACATTTAGTTGAGTGGTGCTCAGCAGACGCGAAGCCTGGCTAAGACGGATCTCCCTTATGAACATAGCCGGCGTGCGCCCGGTCTCATCCTGAATTATCCGGTAGAGTTTCGCACGACTCACGCTTACGTCGCAACTCAGCGCGTCGATGGAATAGCCGGAATCGGAGATATTCTTCTCAATACATTCAATCACATCTCTCATCACCCGGCTTTCATCCGGGGCGGATGAGACAGCTCGCATCTCACGGATCTCTATAGCACGAACAGGATGACTTTCGCGCATTCTGCGAAGAGCCTCACGGAACCTGTCTTTTATCTGCCTTTTATACGCATATACCCGCACACACCCGCAGACAACTCCAAGCGACAGAATACACCAAAGCAATATCGCCCACCATCTCACATACCACGGCGACGCTATCACGATTTCCAATCCTGACTGCACGTCACTCCAGCTTCCGTCCCAATCAAGACTGCGCACCTCGAATATGTAGTGTCCGGGAGGCACATTCGTATAAGTAGCCTCACGCGCCGCACCCAAATCACGCCATTCCTTATCGAATCCGTCAAGACGGCAGGAGTATCCCATCTTGCCAGGCGAGACGAGTTCGGGCTGGGAGAAACATATAGTAAAGAAATTGTCGTCATGCGGAAGCTTCACGGCAGATTCTTTCCCGGCAACCGGCATAATCTGGCCCGAGTGAAGGAGGTTAAGCGAATTTATATGTATAGGCTTCACAGAGCCATATTCCATCATCTCAGGCCGGATCTCAACCACTCCCTGGGTGGTGCCGAAATATATCCTGTCGTCGTCCATGGCATATGAACCGCTCAGGAACTGCACCGAACTCAGGCCATCCTCTTTTCCATAGCGGGCGAAAGACTTCTTAAGGGAATTGTAGCGAAACAGTCCGTTGTCGGTAGCCACCCACATATCCCCTTTTCTATCCTCGACCACCGACATGACATTGCATGCGCCGAGACCTTCGACACGTCGGGCCTTCTCAAACGGCTCCCCGGCACGCGACATATACAATCCGTCATTATGTATGCCCAACCACTTGTTCCTATGCGAGTCGACATACACGAACCATATGGCGTCAGACGGCATACCTGATGCAACATCGTGGTGGGATTTTACTTTCATCGTGGCCATGTCGATGACGTATATACCTTTGTCGCTTGTTGTCACCCAGGCTTCATCTCCGACAAACCTCACACCTTTCCCCCACACATTCTGCATTCCGCCGATACTACTGAATTCTCCCGTGGATTTTCCAAATACGGTCACGTTTCTTCCTATGATCCATATGCGATCCATCCCATCATCGGCAATGCACCAGATACTCTCTCCCTTGAAAGGATATGACCGGAACGTAGACGTACGGAGATCAAATCTCGACAAACCATCGGAATAACACCCAAGCCAGAGTGAACCATCATCTTCGATAATGGAGAGGACCGCGTCGCCGGCTATGCCCCCTGCGCTTTTTCTAAAGTTGGTTTTCCGCCCCGTGCGCAAATCGATCCTGTCCATTCCCGCGCCATCGGTGCCGACGTAGAGCACAGAGTCGCTGACGGCTAATGCTGTGGCCAGCCGGTTAGACAGTCCTTCCTTCACCTGCAGCGCCGATATCCATACGAAACGTGGTGAATACAGATTGAGCCCGTAGCGGTAAGTGCCGATCCAAAGATTCCCATCACTGTCGCCGAACGCCGCTGTTATCACATCGCCACTTATGTCGCTACAGGAAGTGTCGTACACCTCCCGACGTCCATCTTTGCCGGCCACCGTTAGGCCGTCGCCATTGCAGCCGAACAAGACATTTCCATCATAACCGGATGTCAGGTCGGGCCGCGGCAAACTGCCGGCATCAATTGCCGAGATACGATTGTCGGGCGATATGCGGAATGCCTCCATCTCTCCGGTAAACCCGTATGCCACATACGCAGTCTGTCTATTTTCGTCGAAATAAAGGTCAAGACTCATCTCAGGAACCTTGGCCTGCGACCTTGAGACGACGGTGCAGCCTGAAGGATCGATCAGGCAGAGTCCGTCGCGGCCATGGGCAAGTATATATTTATCGTAATATGGGCAGAAGGAATACCACTCCCCTTCTCCGGCACATATCTCTTCATACATGATCCCCCCGGATCTTCTGTAGATTCTTCTGTCTCTGCCCAGGACATATACCACTCCTCCAACCTTGATCATCCCCTTGACCGGCTGGCGGAATGCGGCGCGGCGCCCCTTCCCTGTGCTCGCGATCGAACATTGGGAGAATTCGGAGCTACGCCTGTCGAAGACCAGAAGTCCGCGCGCACTTCCTATCCAAATGCTGTCGCCGTCGGTCAGCAGAGAGTTAATATCATTGGACGCCTCATAGGCAGGATTGCCCGGCATGTATCTATAGTTGACGAAAGCCGAGCCGTCGAAACGGGAGAGGCCGTTGCGTGTGCCTATCCATATGTAGCCGTCGTTGTCCTGACCGATGCATCTAACGGAATTATCTGCCAGACCGTCGGCTACGTCAAACGACCGGAAACGGTAGCGCGCATAGGCGTCGCCTCCTGCCACCGCCAACAGTAGCGCCAAGAAAACAAAAGAAAGGATCCACAGTCTTTTATACATCTGAAAACCGAATCGTAGATTAGTAAGGATTACAGATGCAAAATTACCTAAATCTTTCAGAAAACCATAATTTGAGAAAATATTATTTCCATTCACGACCAAGCGGCGACGCTAGAGCATACAGGACTGTCCGGCATTCGTAAAAACAGTGACTTGCCGCGGATGCTCGGGAATATCATCCCGTAGTCCATTATCAATGGCTATCACCCCTATTTCCCTGTGCCGAATCTGGAAGTATCAACATCTGTATCTTTGGGCTTGAAACCATTGAATCGCCAAATAAATGTCAGCTTGAGATTGCGGGTCATGTCGTGAACTTTCATTCTGTAATCTTGACCGGCATGGTTGATTGTCATCGTGGGAGACCATTTATTGAATATGTCGTCCGCCTTGAGATCCAGTTCGCAGCATCCCTTTTTTCCGAAGTGCCATTTGATGCCGGCATCAATCTTCCAAATATCGGAAAGGTCGGCTATTCCTTGCAGTGAAGGTGATATATAACTGAAATCGACAGACAACAATACAGGACAGTTCCGGCTAAACTTAAAAGAATTGCTGAGAGAACCATAGAAAACCCATTCGCTGTTGTCAAAACTTATGTCATGGAAATTATCGGCTTTTTCCCGCTGATTGAACAGGTTGGCTGTGGCTGTCGCATTCCAGATATAACCTACACCGAATGGAGCGTGGAGATTAAGCCCGGCAACCCGTTTGTAATTCATATTAATTGTCTGATAAATAAGATTGAGGGCATCCGGAGACTGATATGGCAGCTGCACAGTGGCTTTGTCGCCATACTGAAAATAGAGGGTCGCGACATATTTCTGATTCAATATGTAGTTGAATTGTGCATCATACTGGATATAAGGCTGTAGCTCAGGATTGCCAATTACAATTGAGTAGTCGTTGATGTGGCTTGTCCCGCCATGAAGTTCCCAATATGAAGGATAGATACGTTGGGTGCTGAGATTAAACTGGAATATGCTTTTCGGTGTCTTGTAGTAAGTTGCTCCGAGTTGAGGAATGAAATTCCAGTTGTGCTGATACTTATTGTGATAATACTCGCCCTTTGCCGAAACATTGAACGATAGTCCCCAATCAAATGACCGTTGTGTACCGGCATAGAAACTTGCCACATCCTCGTTGAGATAATCATCGAAATCTGGATTGGAGGACAATGCATAATGTTGCGAACTATGGTCTTTCGAGTGCTGATATTCCGCACCATAGTTCAGTTGCCATTTACCAATCTGATGCTGTTGGTCGAGATATACATGCCAGCGGTTTATCTCCTGACGGTTTTCGGAGCCAAGAAGATAATCGGCATCCTTAAACAATGTCTGGGAACGATTCTCGGAATAGCGGGCATAGTCACCGCCGACAGTCATTCCGAATGGTGCTGTGTAACGCAGGGCAATGTTATGATAGCCAACAGGCGACCGCATGTTATAGGCATTCGTATAGTTGCCCAATGTCCCTGAAGATAGATTCCAATTTTTTGAATCTGATGTTATCTGACCGTTGTAAGTAAGTTTGAGGGTTTTCCAAGTGGCCGATGCAAATATGGTATTACTCCAGTTCTGACCGATACGTCGCATATCATCCTCAATCATAGTTCGCTTACCATCATGCAAATGATTCGACCATGTTTCCTCGCGGCTCCACGATTTACTGCGCGTCAGCCCATAGTTTAAATCAAAAGTCCAGTCCTTTATAGCGTATGTGGCTGCAAGCACACCGCCATACGAACCATAGTGGGCCTGATTGTATCCGGCTCTCACCTGACCTTGCAGGCCATCAAGAGGGGAGGGAGTTTTAAGTATAACATTGATGACCGCCCCATTCACATGATACTTTGCCGGAGCGGAATACATCACCTCCACATTCTTCATCCTGTCGACAGGAGTGGTATACAAGAGCTGATAAAGATTCTGGAGCGGCATATCGGTCGGTTCACCATTGAGAATAATGGTGACGTCGGATGCTCCGGTCAGACCTATCATGCCGTTGTTGTTCGTCACTCCGGGTAAATATCCGAGAGCCTCAAGTATGTTATTCACAGGTTTATCCTTTACAATTCCCGGGAGGTCGACTACCATAATGCCATCTTTGCCTCTGACCTGAGGTTTCTCTCCATTGACTACAACTTCATTGAGATGCCGGGAAGATAGCGTATCAGAAAGCTCCGTCTGGGCATGAGCTACCACGCAATGCAGGATTGTGATGAAAAGTAGGGCTTTTTTCATTGCAATATTGTTTTTTCTGATGCAAAATTACCTCCTTATACATCCAATGTCACCATAATCAACCTTATTTAGTCTTAAACGCTCCCTTATTTAGTCTTAAATCGAAATAAGCCTGACAGATTATATGACGGATTATTAGTAAATTTGCGGTGGATAACTTTTCCTACGGCATCGCACACGGGCCTACGGCCGACATGCGCCAAGGTTCCACACGCGATTGTAAAACTGCAGATATGAAACGCTTTAAGACAATATCGGTTACGTTCATCATTGTAATTGCGGTCATTTTCGGCTGCAATGTCTATTATCTCATATCCCTTTACGGTTCTATAAAAGCCAATGTGGAAAGAGATGTGATGACAGCATTGGCAGACGCCGACATTGATGATATGTGGGAGCGTTCCGACCGAGCGAATCGCGCAGCAATGGCAGCTCGCCAGGCATATACCGAAAACGGCGATTCTATAATTGAAAATCAGCGCTCCGTATCGGGGATTAAAGATGAAGATGGGAATTTCATCACGACATCTAAAAATCAAGAAGGTGAGACAACTGTAAAGAAGAGACCATTGCGACGCGACCGGTCATATAGCAACCAGATGGTCAACGACATGAGTCAGCAGATGCATGAAGCGATGGACCCGTTTGTAGATTTCAATTTGTCAATCATGGACAGCATAGTCACAGAGCGTCTCGCCGACCGCCAAATATATCCTGATTTTGTCGCCGTGGAGGTGGTAGATTCAAAGGGTAATATCCTTAGAGGCAACACTCATGTCCCGAAGGACCACAGCTCAAACTATGATGTGTTCTCATTATGTTTCAATCCGGAATCGGGAATGTATTATCGCGCATATATGACATCACTAACCAGCCATATTGTTTCGAAAATGTCAGGCGTAATTATAACCGTTTTTCTTCTTTTAGTCGCGTTTACCCTGGCGTTTTGTTTCCTGTTTCGCACAGTGTCAAAGATGAGGACAATAGAAGAGATGAAAGATGATTTTGTCAGCAATATGACACACGAATTGAAAACTCCGATAGCGATAGCTTATTCTGCCAATGATGCCCTGCTCAATTATGATGCGGGCAACGATCCTGACAAAAGGGATAGGTATCTGATAATCGCCAACAAACAGCTTAAACGACTTGGCGAACTTGTAGAGAATATCCTTGCCATGAGCATGGAACGGCGAAAAACCATGAAGCTCAAACCGGAGACAGTTCCACTGCTGCCGTTTGTAGAGGAAATCGCGACCGCTCAGCGCATGAGAGGAGAAAAGGAGATAGCGATCAATGTGGAAGTAGAGGAGGATGTTTCTATAAAAGCAGACACGACACATCTGTCAAATATTCTGAACAATTTGATCGATAATGCAATCAAATACTCCGGCGACAGCGTTGCCATAACAATAACCGGCAATGGGAAAGAAATATCTGTCGCAGACAACGGTCTCGGCATACCGGCCAAGTCCATACCATATTTATTCAACAAATTTTACCGGGTGCCTCACGGCAACCTTCAGGAAGTTCGCGGTTATGGCATCGGGCTATATTATGTCAAGAGCATACTCGATAGAACTGGATGGTCGATTTCTGTAAAAAGCAAGGAAGGAGAAGGCTCGATATTCACAATTAAAACCGGCAATGATGGGCAGTAAGATATTATTTGTTGAGGATGAGGAAGACCTCACTCTGATTGTAACCGACACTCTACGCGGACAAGGTTATGACGTTATCACGGCAGCCGACGGTATAGAAGGGCTTGATAAATTCAAGGCAGAGGGCGCTGATATAGTCGTTGCCGATGTCATGATGCCTAAAATGGATGGCTTTACTATGGCGAAGGAGATAAGAAAGTTATCACCGGCAGTCCCCCTGCTCTTTCTCACAGCCAAAAGCACGATCGATGATGTTGAGCAGGGTTTTGAGATCGGAGCCAACGACTATCTCAAAAAGCCTTTTGAACTCCGCGAACTGATAGTGAGGATAAAAGCTCTTCTGAGAAGATACGGAACGAACCGTCATGAGGATGTAGAGTATCCGATTGGTGCCTACACGTTTAATGTGACAACCCAGACTCTGTCGTATGAAGATGAATCAACAGAACTGTCGCACTTCGAGGCTAAGATACTCGAACGACTCGCGGCAAACATCGGCAAAACGGTAGATGCATCCGAACTGATGATTGCCGTATGGCAGCGGGATGAACCAAGCAACCGCAACTCTCTCCACGGTTACATACATAAACTCCGCCGTGAATTGCGCCGGGATCGATCAATCTCCATCATAAACCAACGAGGCTTCGGATATATGCTTACGATCAGCAACTGACAAAATGCTGATAATACAAAAAAAGCAAGAGCTATGAATTATTGAAAAAACATTAAACAAAGAGGCTGCACCGGGAGCGCAGCCTCTTTCTGTTGATTGTTTCAACCGCAGTTTTCAGTAGCGGAGGATAGGTTTTTCGGGAATAAGCCTCTGGGATAAATTATTTACCGAGCTTGCCATACTGCTCGTCGGAGACTGGCTCAAGCCATTCGTTGGAGGCGTTCTCGCCGGGTATGCCGAAAGCGAGATGCGCGAACCAGCTGTCGGCGGCGGCACCATGCCAATGCTTAACGTTAGCCGGGATGTGGATTACGGTTCCGGGGAGGATCTCGACCGCGGGTTTACCCCCTTCCTGATACCAGCCTCGGCCGGCAACACCTATAAGCATCTGCCCTCCCCCTTCAGTCGCCTTATGGATATGCCAGTTGTTGCGGCATCCCGGCTCGAAAGTGACATTGGCGCAGTTCACCTGCTCGGTCGAATGCAAATGATAAGGAATGTAATAACTTCCCCGTCACATACGTTATCCTTAATATACAGTTAAAATCAAATCCAACCAATGATATCATGACAAAATTGCGTCTTATCTATGTATTGATGCTCCTGGCTCCCCTTTTCGCGGGAGCACAGACAAAACAGCCCCTTGTCAACGGAGAACAATGGCTTGACACTGCCGGCAACCCATTGAACGCGCATGGAGCCGGCATGTTATATCATGACGGCAAGTATTATCTCTACGGAGAATACAAGAAAGGAAAGACAATACTTCCGGAATGGGCCACATGGGAATGCTACCGCACGGACGTGACAGGCGTGAGCTGCTATTCCTCCCCCGATCTGGAGAACTGGACTTTCGAGGGGATCGTGCTCCCGGCGGTGCCCGACGATCCGGATCATGACCTGCATCCGTCGAAAGTGCTCGAGCGCCCGAAAGTGGTCTACAACACCAAGACCGGCAAATTCGTGATGTGGGCGCATGTGGAGAGTGCAGACTACAGTAAGGCTGCCGCTGGCGTAGCCATAAGCGACTCCCCAACGGGGCCCTTCACGTATATCGGTTCTTTCCGTCCTAACGATGCCATGAGCCGCGACCAGACGGTCTTTGTCGACGACGACGGGAAAGCATACCAGTTCGCATCTTCCGAGAACAACCAGACACTCTACATAAACGAACTGACCGACGACTATCTGCGCCCCACAGGCCGCTTCACCCGCAATTTTATCGGCCAAAGCCGCGAAGCGCCCGCGGTATTCAAGAAAGACGGCAAATACTACATGCTTTCCTCGGGTTGCACCGGATGGGATCCCAACCAGGCTGAACTCGCCGTGGCCGATTCGATAATGGGGGAATGGAAAGTCTTGGGTAACCCGTGCACAGGCAAGGACGCCGACAAGACATTCTATGCGCAGAGCACCTACGTGCAGCCTGTAATCGGAAAGAAAAACTGCTACATAGCCATGTTCGACCGCTGGAACAAGAAAGATCTTGAGAATTCACGCTACGTGTGGCTCCCGATCTCGTTCGACAACGGCACCCTCACAATACCCTGGCGCGAAAGCTGGTCGCCTGCCGACCTCTGACCGCTTCTTCATTAAAGCTAAAGCAGCCGACTGAATCGCTTATATCCTATTCAGTCGGCTGCTTCCTCTTTATGCTTAGTCTTTAGATAATATTCACCTCTTCAGATAGTGAGACTTGAAATGTTAAAAAAATGAAAGCTATTGGGTTTTAGTTACAACTTATTGCTTACTCTTATTAGTTTCATAAATATTTTGTCTAATTTTGCCTGATGAAAGTCTTACGCCGTGCAAGGCTCTCAGAATCTTCCATCCCGAAAAACAATCAGTCATGAACCACCTGCTGAAATCCATATTCCTGTTGCTGGCTGCCTCCATCGCTCCGTCGGCGCAAGCCGACGCCCTCACAGGCGCATGGCGCGGCGAACTGACACTCGGTCAGCATAAATTGCCACTCGTATTCAACTTCTCGGAACCGACCACCGGAAAGACCGCATGCACCATCGATTCACCATCGCAGGGAGCAAAAGGTATCGCTACCAACGTGACTTTCTGTTCTCAGGATTCCATTGCCTTGGAATGCGCGGTCATCGGAGCCTCCTTCTCCGGAAAGATCTCCTCAGGCTCAATCGCCGGAACATTCAGCCAGCGCGGATATTCCTTTCCTCTAAATCTTACGCCGGAGTCGCCTCTCGAGGATCGCCGTCCTCAGACACCGAAACCACCCTTTCCATACAATATTACTGACACTGTTTTCACTGCTCCTGATGGTGCCGTGATGAGTGCTACTCTTACAATGCCGGCCATTGCCACCGCGGGAAAAGTGCCGGCCATCGTGATGGTGACAGGAAGCGGGCCACAGAACCGCGACGAGGAGATCCTCGAACACCGGCCTTTTGCCGTGATCGCTGATTTCCTGGCCCGTAACGGTATCGCATCCCTAAGATATGACGACCGTGGCACAGGACGCTCCACCGGTGATTTCCACAATGCGACAACCCACACTTTCAAAGAGGACGCCGCTTCAGGCATCAGATTTCTCCGCACAATCACCGGAATAGATAACGTCGGCGTACTTGGTCATTCCGAGGGTGGCACCATAGCCTTCATGCTCGGTGCTGAGAAGGCACCGGATTTCATAATATCGCTCGCCGGTATGTCGGTGCAGGGGAAGGAAACTCTGATCATGCAGAACGGAAGGGCTCTGGATAAAGCCGGCCTAAACGGTGATGACAAGAAAAACACGCTCACACTCATGGGAATAGTGTTCGACTCGATCGCAGCGCAACACCGTCAGGGAATCTCCACGCCTATCGACGTCGACTCAATCTGCCGGGCTTCAGGTGCAAACGTACCGCCTCAGATCGTATCGTCGCTCAAGATGACAGCGACAACGCGCACGCCCTGGATCGACGCGTTCATTGACCTCGATCCAGGGGAGTATATCGGCAAGGTCAAATGCCCTATGCTCGCGATCAACGGCGACAAAGACACGCAGGTAGAGGCGTCGGCCAACATCTCCATCATTCGGAAAATGGCGCCACATGCCGAGACCGAAATTCTTCCCGGCCTCAACCACCTGATGCAGCACTGCGCCACAGGGGATGCCTCCGAATATGGAGAGATCCGCGAGACCATCGCCCCCGAAGCCCTCGATGCCATCCTCCGGTTCATAATCAAGACCACACAGAAGTGATCCATAAAATATCAGCCAGAATCTTGGCGTCAGTCCTTTTCCTTACGGTATGCCTCGCCGCGGGCGCACAGACCCGCCAAGCCGTGGTGGTCGACTCATTGTCGCGCCGTCCCCTTCCCCGTGCCACGGTTTTCGACAGAGGTGGCAAAGCGATAGGGATAACCTCCGACAAAGGCATACTCCCGACAATTCCGGCTTACGCCTACCCCGTGACGGTAAGGTATCTTGGCTATCATCCTCACGTCATATCCTCGCCGGCCGCAGGTGAGATAGCAATGAGGGAAAACGCCTCCCGGCTGGCTGAGATCGTGGTGCGCCCCGGCAAACGGGAAATGCTGCACCTGCTCGCATATGTAAGGGAATATTCCACGTTCAGCTCCTATGGCGACACAGTGCGCCTGTTTCGCGAAAAGAACGTTGATTTCATGATCCCTGTCGGTAAGAAGACCAGATACAAAGGTTGGGCGTCGCCACGGTTGCTGAGGAGCAAATCTTACTACAGATTTACCGACTCCGCCGGCCTCGACAGCGTGAGCGACTATTTCTACGGGAATTTCTCCTGGACAGACTGGATAGGGATCGTGGCCAGGGAGAAGATACCGGCAGCACTGGCCGCCAAAGAGACCGGGACTGACACGGTCATGGGTCGAGTCAGTCCTGCGGCGGTATGGAGAAAAAAAGGAGAATCCATACGCCTCGATATCGATATCCTCTCCGACTCAACCTGCGGTAAATGGGTACCGTCGATTCCATGGACTCTTCTCGGTAACCTCGGATTCAACCGTCTGGAGGTCGGTTATCTTTTCGATGAGGTATATTCCGGCCAGGTGTCGGCAGATAATCTTTCGGCCATGTCAGCCTATATAGAATCGACAGGGAGAGGGGCCGCGCTCAACCGTTTTTTCCATAACGCCGGCACTGTCTATGTAGAAACCCATGCGGAAGTGTTCTTTATCGACAAGGAATACATCTCCGTAAAGGAGGCTCGCCGCTGGGAGAAGAAAAAGGAGGAACTTGAAGCAGACGAAGGAGAGATACTGACATCAGACGACATACCCCTTCCCGATGCCGCGACACTGGCGCTCATGGATCGTGTGGAGAGCATCGACCATACGGCCACCAGACTGAAGATCATACCTGACCAACGTCTGGTGGGTCGCAAAGACCTTTTCAAACCCAAGAAACGGGGGTTCCTGAAGTCGCTGAAATCCCTCATAATGTAGGGATCTCATCGGCCTCAGTCTTCGTATTCAGGCGCCGGATCGGGTGTGCGGAAAAATCCGCAGAGAAATCTCAGATTATCCTGCACGATTTTCTTCCCGTAGCGTTTCCCCTGGGATGCTGCCATACTGGCATCAGGCAGAAGCTTATTATCAGCAATATATACCGCTACATCGTCAGGAATGGTACAATTTGTTATCAACGCCAAAGACCGATCTTCAGCCACCTTCTTATCATAATACGGATTAGCCTTATCCTTAAAGCATTCTGTGTAATCTCTCAGCACCACCATGCCATCGGTCTCACTCAGGAATAACACGACGGGATCATTTGACTCAATTTCATTCCCATCATCCTTTTTCTGCGAGTATTTCAGCCCCGTTATCTCAGAGACTGCCCGAAGACCGGCGCAATAAAACACCTTACGGCCTCCGAAAACCTCTATCCTCTTCCTGACATGTTCAAGCATCTTTGTTGAGTTGTAGGTCATTTCCCGCAATCCATCCTCCTTGTCTATAACCTCTCCGGACGCTGTACACAGACCATTCTGATACCATTCCTCACCGAATCTCACAATAGAGGCAAGAATCGTTTTCGCGAATTTGAAATCCATGCCGGGACTGAAGGAATTCTTCACGACATTATATTCCACTCCGTCCGGCGCTTTAAGTATAACATGCCCCCCTTTTATCTCCTTAACTTCAAAATCGGAAAACGGTATCACGTCAAGACGGTCAAGCCTGCAGGCAAGATCCTCCAGACCTCTCTGGCGGCACATCTCCGCAATATACACCGACGGATGACATCCCAAGGGACCGGAGTAAGGCTGCAAGGAGCGTGTGCATGTCACATTATAGAAGAAAACTCCCATATCGACATTCTGTAATTTGCCGGACGTGCTATTTGCTATATTTTCCGCCTCTGCAAGCATATCTTCGAATACATACGGCGCACTGGTCAGCTTGTTGAAGCAGACAAGCCATTTAGCAATATCACGCACCTCGAAAAAATCTCCTTTACGTAATACCTTGCGGATATAATCGTCTACTCTCTTCGCTTCCGGAGCTTTATCCACCGCCTCCACAAGTTCATCGTAAGCAATCTGTGCAAACCGCTCCACAGCCATACTGCCGGGGGAATACACTGTCTCATAAGTATGACCGATGCGGCAAAATGTCTGCCAGACAAGGAATTTGACATCCTCAATATTTATGTCGTCATCAAAATAGTCGGAATATTCGCAATCAAAGAAAGGGAGCTGTCTGCCGTACGTTTTCCTGTAGATGCTTCTTATCGCATTCCACACTCCGAATCCGCTGACAAAATCTTCCAAATATGCGGCAATAGTAAGGGAAACCTCCTTATAGACATCATACGACACTTCATCCGGGAGCCTGCATTCCATGACAAGGAGCATCTGCAGGGAGTTGGCAAACCGGGCGTAAAACTTGTCTGAGCCACACTTGATCATATTAGGATGGGTATTAGTCCAATCCTTCTCCGTCACGATAATCTCGTCGAGCAAGGTATTGATATCTTCATCGCTCATATCATCTAAAGAATCATCGAGATCATCATGGTTGTCGGGAAGAGGGGGCCACACCGGAAGATCCATTCCCGGCAAGACGGGTTTTGCGGAAGCCGCCGGAAGACCCGGCATTCCAGGTTTAATGTTATCGAATGGGTTTATTCTTTTCTTCATATCTATGGTTTTGATGAACAGAGAGAGGCCCTAACCCGCGGATAAGCGTAGCAATGCCTTTGATCCTATATAAACAACAAATTTAATATAAAAATTCTCCCCACTCCAATATTTACAAAAAAATTTCCCGGCAACATGTCAGACAGATGGTATTTGTGCAGTGATTACTGCGCAATGCGTTCATAATCGTCAATCTTACCCTTGACAATTCTGATAAGTGTTTTCCCGGGCCAACCCATATCCGAATATTCAACGATATACCATCCGTCTTGCGCAAGCTCGATGCTGTGGATCACAGAAGCTCCATCCGAATCCGGTCTGGAATCCTGCGCCTCGGTTCGCAACGCATAAAAGGCATAACAAGTCCCATCCGGGCAATCGAATTCATAATCGGCCCGTAGTTTGTTAAGAGCATTAGCCGAGAAATACTTTTCAGGATTACTGGTTTCACCTTCTTCCGCATCTGTAGCGAATACGAATATGCGATACGCCGAATTTATAAGATATATATTATCAGCACTATCAGCAAGAAGACTCTCCCCGCCAGACGCCTTTATGGTAGTTTCTGCCGTAGTTCCACTTGGTGTAAATCCATAGGAAATATAGACTGCACACAGAATGACGGACAACATCGGGTTAAAAAGACCAGCAGGTTTCATATTTATAATCAGATTTTAAATTTAACGTGCTCTAACAGCAGCTTATTGTTTGTAGCGGCGACTATGACTTCCAATATATTGCACACCCACCAAGTTTCACGAATACACAATTACAGTATTTCCTGACGGTGTCGGGCGAGAGGCAGATTTTATCTGCTATTTCAGACATGGTATAGCCTTGAATCGAGAGCGTCAGCACCGATTTTTCGCCATCAATGAGTGAGGGCATCCGCTTTTAAACCATCTGCGTGAAACAGTACTATATTCAAAGTATTCGGATGTGCCTGCCCGGTGCATCTCGATATGAAATGTATGGACACGAGCTTTCTAATCGTATTAAACGTAAAGATATGCTGAAATTGCAGTGGACATTCTATAACAATTCCGGAGCGCAGATGAATGCGGAATTTGGCACCTCAATGCACGAAGTACAACTCCCGGAAGGCTTCGATTTGATTGAAACTGATTATAAATGACGAGCTGAAATAGAAGTATTTTTGAACAGGAGTTTGCACCTGGTAAAAACGGATAATGCGTCATGCTGGGGTGCATGGCGCATTATCCGAGTAATCCAATCAGTGCGGAGTCGAAGTCTTTATTACTTAGAAGTCGTACATTTGTACTTATAATGCACGACTTCTTAATCCCCATCAACGGATGAGCACGAAGCCTCCATTCTCAGGCATGCTCACCTTAAGACGGTCTTTCTTGATTTTTACATTCTTCACCGAGCTTTCAAGCGTCTTGCTGTCGGAATAGAGAGTGCCCTCCCCTTTGCCGTCGGGTATGAGATCGATCGTGAGTTCAACGGGTTGCTTCAGACCATTGACTCCGGCATAATACCACGTGTTGCCTTTTCTACGGGCGAGCACGACATACTTGCCAGGTTCGCCGGCGATATAGCGTACATCATCCCAGGTAGTCGGCACACCCTTCATGAAGTCTATAGCCCACTCCGGAGCGTCACTGAGGTTGTTGGGAGCAAGAGCGAAATGCTGCACGCCACTCTGATAAAGCACCGCAGTGGCCAGAGAGAAGACATCCGACGTGCGCTTCACATTGCCGCCCGGAGTATTGGTGGCGTTCCAGTATCTGTTGAGGGCGCTTCCTCCGAAGTCCATGCTTCCGACCGTGTTGCGCACGAAAGGATGGATTGTGGCGTCGTAAGCCTCGCGGTCGCAACGACCCTGGCTGAAATGCAGGTTCTCGCTCGCCAGCACAGCCTCGCTCGAGGCATAGTTGGGATACATACGCTCCCAGCCGCGGGGAAGAGTGCAGCCGTGGAATATCACCATGATGCCATAATCGTTGGCATCGGTGAGGATATCTTCATAAAGGCGCATCATCTCCTGCTTGTCGCCTCCGAAGAAATCGACCTTTATACCCTTGATGCCATTCTTCCGCATCCAGTCCATCTCGGCGCGGCGCTTACGCGAGTTGTCCATGATGCCGCGCGGGCCCTGCGGAGCGTCGTTCCAGTAGCCGTTGGAGTTATACCACAGATAAAGGTCCACACCCTTGCCACGGCCATATTCCGCCAGCTCACCAATCTTGTCGTAACCGATCTGGGTGTCCCAGAGTGCGTCGACAAGCACTGTCCCGTAGCCCATCGCGGAAGCGAAGTCGATATATCTCTTCTGCTCGTCGAAATTACAGCTCGGATCCATCTTCATGATCCAGCTCCAGGTTCCTTTCGTATATTCATAATCTTTCGATGCCTTGTATTTAGGGGAAACCACATCGAAAGGAACGGTTGTCTCCACGATAGGAGCGAGATCCTCGCCTACGGTTATCGTACGCCAGGGTGTCTCTGACGGAAGAGCCAGTCCCGGCTTTTCCGAACCAAGACCGTTCATCTCCCCCTTCTGTGGATAACCCACACGGTAAGCTCCACGATCCGGATCCCAGACAAGACGCGAGGCGCAATACCCTCCGTCGACGCCTGTCTCCGACACGAGCGCCCATCCCTGGTCGCCTACCTTGAAAAGACACGGGAAAGTATAGCCCTCACCATAACCGTTGCGGCCATAGGCCTCCCCTACCTCATAATCCGTCTCATAGCTCGGAGCCGTACGTGCGAAACCACCCATAGGATGACTTTGCGGACACATGTAGACAGTAGTGCCCTCCGGGAAACGGAACGACGTGCCCTCCTCCTCTATCACAGCGGCGAGTTTGTCGCCCTGCGGATAAATCCTGTAGCGTATAGCCACATCGTGGTCGCCAACCTGCAGGATGAGGTCGAATGCGCGCTTTCCATCTTTTGTGAAGGAATATGTGCGGCGGTTGGCCTTATAATCGACATGGCTGCGCTTGATATTGGGAAGAGAATAGCTGTCGGCCACAGCCTCAGGAGCCGCTGCCTCCGAGAGAGTCAGCCCACGGGTAAAGTCGCCGGTGTCGGAAACATACCCCAGTGGTGAAGACACAATGAAATCCTTTCCGGCGTAGCTCACGCTATATTCGGGACGGCCGTCATTGACAGTCACGTCTACCTTAAGCTTCCCGTCAGGCCCGGTCAACGGTTCCGGTGCTGACGCCCACACACACGATGCGGAGCCCATGAGAAGGACTCCCGCGAAGAAATATCTGCGAAAATCTGCAGTGCTTACATTCATAATTATCAGGTTATAGAATTACACTGCAAAATTATAGAAAAAACGAGCTTCGCCAATGTAAAAATCACTCAAACACCCCCCTGATACGTCACATATACCGACGTGACAGACCTTAATGACCCATTTTGGTCAGGTCCGGGAGCATAGAGACCGTCAGACAGTCTTTCCCTCGATCTCATTGAGGTCGATGATCTTATGAAGGATGGCGAATATGGTAAGACCGGCGGAGGAATGTATGTTGAGCTTCGCACTGAGATTCTTGCGATAGGTAGTGACAGTATGGAATGACAGACATAGCCTGTCGGCGATCTCCTTGTTCGACAGACCATGGGCAACAAGGGCTATTATCTCCTTCTCCCGGTCGCTGAGAGTCTCGACGCGACTCCTCGACTCCTCCCTTTCATGCCTGCATGCAATACGCCCCGAACGCTGTATCCTCGAGCTTCTCTCAAGCTGCTCAACAGCAGGCACGAGAAGACGGTTCTCGATCTCGCAGTGCGAGAGCAGGTCGTCGCCACACGATATGATATTGAAGAGGGCCGTGTTGAGCGCACGGGTATTGGGGAGCGAATAATGCTGCAGGAAAAGATCCTTGAGTTCGTTGAGCTTCTCGACCATACTGTCATGTTTGCTTGCGAAATCACGTATGGTAAATTTCTCGTCGCATTCCCCCTTGAGAAGCTTGTCAACATAAGGGAAAATCACAGAATCCTCATATTCCATGTGGCTCCTCACTTCCTCCATATATTCGTCGAAGAAACGTACAGTCAGCATCGCCACATTGCCGAGCTGGGGCAGCACCACCCCCTTCACGAGAGTTTCCCGGATGCGTGGAAGTGTGAAGTCCAAAATGTAGGAGTGGGCCTCCCTGAGATATGCCACCAGAGCGGGGAGACTCACCCTGAAATCTTCATAACGCCGTCCGGATATCAAATTGGCCACCGCAAGAAATGTCTGCGGATCAACATCGATATCCTCACATACATCCTTTATCGTGCTGTTGCCGAATCCGAAGGGTATCCTGAATCTATTCAGCACCAGAAGCAGGTTGCTGTCACCCTCCAGTATATCACGTACACGGTCATCTGCCTCATATCTCGCGTTTCTATCTGCCATGTCCTTATTTTGGGATTTTGTGATGCAAAATTACAACTATTTATCCTGTTTTGCCATACCTAAAAATAGGATATTTCCTGCAGATGATGCCGAAGTTGTGACAACACTTTTTGACACCCGGTTGCACGATGCATGAATTAACTTTGCAATCAAAACAACTGTAACCGGAACGACAATGCACAGAATTTTCCATACCATGGTGCTCACATGCGCCCTTATCCTCCCCTCCTGCCACAGTGATCATGACGGCCATGACCATGCCGCCGAAGGTCATGACCATGCCGCCGAACCGGCCGACCACGCCCATACGTCGGAAGAATCGGGAAAGGAGGGCGATACCCATAGCCCGGATGAGATCATATTTCCCGCGGAGAAGGCCAAAGCCGCGGGAGTCGTCACCTCCACAGTAAACCCGGGTCCATTCTCCGGAGTGGTCCATGTAAGCGGGAAAGTGATGCCGGCATCAGGCGAGGAAGCCACGCTCTCAGCCACGGCAGCCGGTATCGTCACCCTCAACCGCAGTGTGACGGAGGGAGCGCAGATCGGTAAAGGGACACCCGTCTTCACCATATCTACTTCGGCGATGCCTCAGGGAGATGTGACACGACGCGCCACCGTGGAGCTTGAGAACGCCCGCAGACAATACGAGAGGGCCGAGAAGCTTATCGCCGACAAGTTGATCACCCGAAAGGAATATGATGATGCCAAGTCGGCCTACGAGACGGCGCGCATAGCCGGAGAGGCCGTGGCCGCGGGATCCGGACGCCGAGGCATTTCAGTGGTGGCCCCGATCGGAGGATTCGTGAAGGAATGTCTTGTGAAAGACGGAGATTTCGTAGATGTGGGACAGCCAATGATGACCCTCTCGCAGAACCGCAAACTCTACCTGCGAGCCGAGGTGCCCGAGCGCGACTACCCCTTGCTCGGCAGGATCTCCTCGGCCAACTTCCGGACAGCCTACAGCGACAGCGTATACAGTCTCGCCGGAATGGGAGGACGTATCGTGGCCCTCGGGAAGACATCCGGATCAGGCGCCCCCTTCGTGCCGGTCACCTTCGAATTCGACAACATCGGCAGTCTGATTCCAGGTTCATATGCCGAGATCTACCTCCTGACTGCCCCGCGCGAGAATGTGCTCTCCGTGCCGGTTCAGGCACTCACGGAGGAGCAGGGTGTTTTCTACGTATATATCCGCACTGAGAAAGACTGCTACCTGCGCAGGGAAGTGACCACCGGCGATTCCGACGGCCGCAGCATAGAGATAAAGAGCGGTCTGCGTCCCGGCGACGAGGTCGTGACCCAGGGGGCCGTCAACGTACGCCTGGCCTCAGCCTCAGCCACGATTCCGGCACATACCCACAACCATTAATCATCTCCAACCGACATGCTCGACAAAATCATACGATTCTCTCTCGACAACCGCCTGCTCGTGGCCGTAGCCGCCGTGCTCATAACCGTGGCCGGCATATATACCGTCAGCCGCACGGAGGTGGATGTCTTTCCCGATCTCAACGCTCCTACCGTAGTGGTCATGACAGAAGCCAACGGAATGGCCGCCGAAGAGGTGGAGCAGCTCGTCACTTTCCCCATCGAGACAGCCATGAACGGCGCGCCCGACGTCAGAAGGGTAAGATCATCATCCACCAATGGTTTCTCCGTGGTGTGGGTGGAGTTCGACTGGGGCACCGACATATACCGCGACCGGCAGATAGTATCGGAGAAGCTTGCCACAGTCGCCGACGCACTGCCGGGCAACGTGAGCAGTCCGGTGATCGGCCCGCAGTCATCAATACTCGGAGAGTTGCTGATCGTCAGCCTCACAGCCGATTCCACATCGATGCGCGACCTGCGCACGATAGCCGACTGGCACATCCGTCCGCGTCTCCTTTCCACAGGTGGCGTGGCGCAGGTTTCCGTAATCGGCGGTGATCTCAAGGAATACCAGATACTCCTCGACCCAGGGAAAATGCGCCACTACAGCGTGACCTTGCGCGATGTGCTCGACGTGGCCCGCGACATGAACCGCAACACAAGCGGAGGCGTCCTGTATCAGTATGGCAACGAATATATAGTGCGCGGGGCTATGCCATCCGATGCCATAGGCCATATCTCGGAGTCTGTGGTCAAGAATATCGACGGATATCCCGTCACTCTCGCCGATATTGCGGAAATAACAGTAGGCGCCCAGAGTCCGAAACTTGGACTGGCCTCTGAAAAAGGGAAACCGGCCGTACTGCTCACGGTCACGAAACAACCGGCCACCGGCACCATCGAACTTACTGAAAGGCTTGAGGAAGCCCTGACCGATCTGCAGAAGACACTCCCGGCAGACGTGCACGTATCCACCGATATCTTCCGTCAGGCCGATTTCATCGAGAGTTCCATAAGCAACGTGAAGACATCGCTCTGGGAAGGCGCCTTATTCGTTGTGGTGATCCTTTTCCTCTTCCTCGCGAACGTTCGCACGACAGTGATATCGGTAATCACCATCCCGCTCTCCCTGCTCGTGTCGCTGCTCGTGCTACATCTTCTCGGTCAGACCATCAACACCATGAGTCTCGGTGGCATGGCGATAGCGATCGGTTCGCTCGTAGACGACGCCATAGTCGATGTGGAGAATGTCTGGAAAAAACTCCGGGAAAACCGCATGCGTCCCGAGGCGGAAAGGCTCCACCCCATGCGGGTCATATTCGAAGCCTCACGCGAAGTGCGTATGCCGATCCTCAACTCCACGCTCATCATCGTGGCCAGTTTTCTCCCCCTCTTCTTCCTCCAGGGTATGGAGGGGCGTATGCTCATACCTCTCGGCATAGCATTCATCGTGGCCCTTTTCGCCTCAACTATAGTAGCGCTGACGCTCACGCCTGTGCTCTGCAGTTGGCTCCTCGCGGGGAAAAGCCTCGACAAGGCCGTGCCTAAGGAATCTGCAGTGACCGTATGGCTGAAGAACCGATATCGTTCGGCACTCCTGTGGGTGCTGGCCCGCAGACGTGCAGTGCTCGCCGCCACAGGGGTGCTCTTCATCGCCGCATTGGGGCTCTTCTTCACACTCGGCCATAGTTTCCTGCCTCCGTTCAACGAAGGATCGTTCACCATCAACGTAAGCTCACTTCCGGGCATTTCACTTGAGGAATCCGACAGGATAGGCCGACAGGCCGAGGAGATACTCCTGACAGTGCCGGAGATAAAGACCGTGGCCCGCAAGACAGGCCGTGCCGAACTCGACGAACACGCCCTTGGAGTCAATGTGTCAGAGATCGAAGCACCTTTCGAACTTGACAGCCGCAGCCACCAGGAAGTGCTCGACGACATACGCCACCGTCTCTCCGTCATCGCAGGCGCCAACATCGAAATCGGGCAGCCTGTCAGCCACCGTATCGACGCCATGCTCAGCGGCACTCAGGCGAGCATCGCCATAAAGATATTCGGCAACGACCTCAACAAGCTATACTCCATCGGCAACAGCATCCGCAAAGAGATAGAAGATGTGGAAGGGATCGCCGACCTCAATGTGGAGCAGCAGATACAGCGTCCCGAGCTTAAGATAACTCCTCGGCCGCAGATGCTCGCCCGCTACGGCATATCGGAGCCGCAGTTCAACGAATTCATATCCGTCATGCTCGCCGGCGAGACAGTGTCGCAGGTTTATGAGGAAGACCGCAGCTTCAATCTCGTGGTACGCGCTGACGAGAAAAGCCGCCATACGGCCGAAGATATCCGCGGTATGCTCATCGACACGGCCGACGGACAGAAAGTGCCACTTGCTGACGTAGCCGACGTGGTCTCAACATCCGGCCCCAACACCATCAACCGGGAAAACGTGAAACGTAAGATCGTGGTCTCCGCCAACACATCGGGCCGCGATCTCGGAAGTGTGGTCGATGACATTCGCGAAAGGATAGGTAAAAACATCACGCTTCCCGAAGGCTACCATATAGAATATGGCGGACAGTTTGAGAGCGAACAGCAGGCAGGCCGTACCCTCCTTCTCACATCGCTTCTGAGCGTGGTGCTCATATTCCTTCTGCTCTACATGCAGTTTCGCAACGCTCTCGAGAGCGCTGTGATTCTCCTCAACCTCCCATTCGCACTCATCGGAGGCATATTCGTGCTCTGCCTCACCTCCGGAGAGATCAGCATCCCCGCGATCATCGGCTTCATATCCCTTTTCGGCATAGCCACACGCAACGGAATGCTCCTGATCACCCGCTACAACATGCTCCGTCAGGATGAAGGTCTCTCTGTGGCCGAGAGCATAGTGCGCGGATCGGTCGACCGCATGAACCCGATCCTCATGACCGCCCTGACCTCCGCGCTCGCCCTGATCCCACTCGCAGTGAGGGGCGACCTGCCGGGCAACGAGATACAGAGTCCTATGGCCGTAGTGATTCTCGGCGGACTCCTTTCCTCCATCCTCCTCAACGCTTTCATAATCCCTATCGTCTACGGATGGCTTTCCCGCAAGGAGGGATCGCCGGCCGGCATGACAACTGTCACCAACACACCTGAAGAATGAAAATACGTATAGCCATCACATCACTCGCACTTGCGCTGGCGACCACCGGCGCCGGAGCACGCGACATAACCTCCATACTCTCTGAAATAGAGAAAGGGAACCTGGAGCTGCAGACCTTGCGTCTCAGCAACCGGGCCGAAGATCTTGAGACGCGCTCGGCCAATACTCCCGAGCCACCGTCTGTGGAATATTCCCCATTTTTCCATAGGGGAGCCTCCGGAGTGGCCAGTTCCGAGCTTGTCGTCTCGCAGGAATTCGATTTCCCCACACTCTATTCAGCAAGAGGCAGATCGGCCCGTCTTCAGGCTGAGGTCATGGAAGCAGGTTATCTCGCGGCTCGCCGCGACATTCTCCTATCGGCAAAAGAGATATGCCTCGACATCGTCATGCTCGACGAACAGATCGGTCTTGCCGAATCACGTCTCGACATAGCCCGACAACTCGAGCAACTCACGCAACGCCGTCTCGACGCAGGAGAGACGACGGCTATCGAGATGAACAGGGTCATGATAGAAAAGAACGACCTGCAGACAGAACTGATACAGTATCGGGCCGACAGGGAGGCACTTGCGGGGCGTCTCGCGGCGCTCAACGGCGGGAATGCCATAGATACCGGGGAACTCGCCTACACCGAAGAAGCCCTCCCCTCCGACAGCGATGCCTTGTCGGCACTTCTTCTTGACGGCGACGCATCGGTGAAATCTGCCGAGGCCACGCTCGCCGCCATGCGGCAGGAAGTGAAAGTGGCGCGTCAGGGATGGATTCCGAAACTGACGGTAGGCTACCGGCGCAACACCGACGGTTCGGAAGCAAGCAACGGTTTTCTCGTGGGAGCGTCGTTCCCGATATATTCCACCGGGAAAAAGGTAAAGGCAGCCGCTGTGCGCCAGGCAGCGGCACAACTCGACCTGGAGAACAGTCGCGTGGCTTTGCGCAGCGAAGCTGAAGCGCTGTTCGGGGAACTCCGGCTTATACGCCAGTCGCTCGACATTTATGATCCGGCACTTATGCAGGAGTCGCTCGAACTCCTCCGGAAATCGGTGGACATAGGCAATATGACGGTTACCGATTACTATACGGAGGCCGACCGAATCTACCAGAAAAAAAACTCTTTCATAACGCTCCGCAACCGCTACCAACGTCTTCTGGCACGCATACACCGCAACGCACTCTGAGGAAGAAAGTCGAAACAATAAAGGCGATGGTCAGGGAGGGGCTTCCCTTTGACACGATTGCAAGAATCACGAGGATTTCTGCCGACAGGGTAAAACAGATTCTCGGATATTGAGATAATACATATCCCTTGGCTGTCAGAATTCGGGGTAACGATAATAGAATCCACAGCCTCTCAACAAAGAAGAATCGGCAACTTTTTAAGTTGCCGATTCTTCTTTGTTGAGGCATAGCCTTATGATCTCGCTAATAGATGGAATTGTCGTGTATACGCGTCCTACAGATTATATCTCTATCTTCTTGTAGCGCGGCACAAGAAGCTTCATCACGCACCATGCGAGCAGGTAGCTGACCGCGCATATGCAGAACACTATCATATAGCCTGCCGGTTTGCCACTGAATCCGAAGAACGTGAAGGCGTCGCCAAGCGAGGCGGCATGGTCGAAGAGCAATCCCGAGCCCTGGTTGATGAGATAGGAGTCGATACCTCCGGCCATTGTGCCGATACCCACGATGGAAGCCACGGTCGAGGTGGGGAACATATCGCCTATCGTGGAATAGAGGTTGGCGCTCCAAGCCTGGTGCGCGGCTCCGGCAAGGCCGATGATTATGGCCGGCCACCATGCGGAATATACTCCCAGAGGCTGGGCGAAGAGGGCCAGGATCGGCACGAACGCGAAAATCAGCATCGCTCTCATGCGGCCGGCATACGGATTCATCCCCATCCTGTCGACAAATATTTTCGGGAGATAGCCGCCGGCGATCGAAAGCACCGTCACTATCAGGTAGAGCACGAAAATCAGGGCCTGGCCCATCGGTGTATATGTGGCATAGCCGAACTGATCGGAGAAATAGGCGGGAGCCCAGAAAAGGAAGAACCACCACACACCGTCGGTGAATGCCTTGCCTACGATGAAGGCCCAGGTCTGCCTATAGCAGAAACATTTCCAGAATGGTATGGTCTTTGTCTCCTCTTTTACGATCTCCTTCTCTGTCTCATCCTTCTCATCCTGCTGGATATAGGCGAGCTCAGCCTTGTTGACATGGCGAGACTCGTCAGGACGGGCATACATGAAATTCCAGAAACCCATCCACACGAAACCGAGGGCTCCGATGATCACGAAAGCCATCTCCCAGCCGAAAGCCCGCGCGAGCACGGGGATGCAGAGAGGGGCCGCCAGCGCGCCGACAGAGGCCCCCGAATTGAACACGGCCGTGGCGAACGCCCTGTCTTTCTTCGGGAAATAGAGTGCGGTCACCTTGATGGCCGCGGGGAAGTTGCCCGACTCGCCGAGGGCGAGCACAGCCCGGCATCCAAGGAAAAGCCATACGCTTATGGAGGCTATGGAAAGCGCCAGAGCACTTCCGGCCTTCACCGCGGTGAGAGCTTCGACAGAGTCAAGACCCTCTATTTTCATGGTGACCCAGCCACAGCCGGCATGCATCACGGCGGCAAGCGACCATATGAAGATGGCCCAGAGATAACCTTTACGGGCACCCAGCCAGTCGATGAAACGGCCTGCGAAAAGGCTCACCCCGGCATAGAAAAGGGAGAAGAAACCGGTGATACGGCCATAGTCGGCGTCGCTCCAGTGGAATTCGGGAGCGATGAAATCCTTCCACGTCAGCGAAAGCACCTGACGGTCGAGGTAGTTGATAGTTGTTGCGAAAAAGAGAAGGGAGCAGATCACCCAACGCCAGTTGGTGGCACGGGCGGTTCCGTTGTTGATTGCGTAAGAGTCTGTCATGGCGTCGGCAGCGTTTTAGAACTTGAAATAATCCTTGGCGTTGCCATACGACACTTTCGCTACGATCTCACGGCCGATAAAGTCGATCTCCGATGCCGGGAGCTCGCCATTCTCTATCTGCTCGCCGAGCACGTTGCAGAGTATGCGGCGGAAATACTCATGGCGCGGATACGACAGGAACGAACGGGAGTCGGTGAGCATACCCACGAAGCGGCTGAGGAGTCCGAGCACGCTCAGAGCTCCGAGCTGACGCTCGATGCCCGACTTCTGGTCGAGGAACCACCAACCCGAACCGAACTGCATCTTCCCGGCGCCATAGCGGCCGTCCTGGAAATTGCCTATCATGGTTGCCACGAGCTCATTGTCGCGAGGATTGAGGTTGTAGATGATTGTCTTGGCAAGTTTTCCCTCGCGGTCGAGAGTGTCGAAATATTTCGACATCTGCTTCGCCACCGTGAAATCACCGATGGAGTCAAAACCTGTGTCAGGCCCGAGTTTCTCATACATCAGCGTGTTGTTGTCGCGCAGGGCTCCATAGTGGAACTGCTGCGTCCATCCCGCGTCATGATCCATCCTGCCGAATTCAAGAAGCATGGCGCTCTTGAAGCGGGCAATGTCGGCGGAATCCGGCTTTTTCCCATCGAGCACGCCACGGAATATCCTGTCGGCCTCCTCCGGTGTGCACTCTTCCGCATAGAAAGCCTCGAGTCCGTGGTCGGAGAGGCGGCAGCCCACGCTCTCAAAGAAAGCGTGACGTTTCTTCAGGGCCGCGATAAGGTCGGCATAGCTTCCGATCTCCATGTCGGCAGCCTCGCCGAGACGCTGGATATATGCTTTGTAAGTCTCGGGATTCTCGATCGCCATGGCCTTGTCGGGACGCCATGTGGGAAGCATCTTTATGCCGAACGAGGCATCGTCGCGCACCTTTATGTGATGCTCGAGCGAGTCGGCGGGATCATCGGTAGTGCAGACAGTCTCCACATTATAATGCTTCATGAGACCGCGGGCGGAGAATTCGGGTGTGCGCAGCATCTCGGAGCACTTGTTGTAGATGCGTTCCGCTGATTCGGGATTCAGTAGGTCGTCAACTCCGAAAGCCGTCTTCAGCTCGAGGTGCGTCCAATGGTAGAGAGGATTACACATAGTATAGGGCACTGTCTCGGCCCATTTCTGGAATTTCTCCCGGTCAGTGGTATCCTTGCCGGTGATATAGCGTTCATCGACGCCGTTTGTGCGCATAGCGCGCCATTTGTAATGGTCTCCCTCGAGCCATATCTGTCCCAGATTGTCGAAACGGTGGTCGTCGGCGACATAGGAAGGTATCAGATGGCAGTGATAGTCGATTATAGGCTGCGTCTCGGCATACTCATGGTAGAGTTGCCGCGCAGCGTCAGATCTCAGTAGGAAATCCTTGTTGATGAATTCGTTCATTTATTGATAAATTGGTTTTTCCGGAAGTATTTATGGTCTGCCGAGCCCTTGAAGCGGGCGTCGGAAACTTGATTCGTAACGGGGAGAAAGGGAATGCGTCTGCAAATATGGGAAATAAAAAAGAGAAAACCTACCTTTTTCGTCAAAAAAATGGTTGATTATTTATCCTTGGAGTCACGGGTCTACAAAATTCATCGGAATTTGAGACAAATTACAACCTACAAAAACGCCGGAGTCTGGCATCATCTGCCACCTCCGGCGCATTTCGCGGTGTTATATCATCTGTGTATTTTTTATCAGTAGTTGATCACCACCTCTGAAGGTTTCGCGTTTGTGGCGTTCTTCTTCACGCCCCATTCTTCGGTGACGTATTCATAGCCTCCGGTCGGCACATCATTGCAATATTCGATTATGCAGTTGGGATCGGCCTCCCAGTATTCCTTGATCGACTTTCCGCCGGCCACCTTCTCAGGTTTCTTGTCGTCGGGGTTTATCATGAGCTTCAGACCTACTGATGTCTCCATCATCTCCAGGTCGCCGCGGGAGTTCCCACCCACGAAGAGGGGATCGGCCTTGATGAAAGTGCGCACCACGTCGGCTTTACCCTCGTCTTGCGACACGGGGTAGACCAGTTCGTCGGTCACCACTCCCCCTTCGCCAACTCTCGATTTCACGCCCAGGATACGGTCTTCGGGGAGGCCGAGTTGCTCGGCGCAGAAACGCTGGTAGAGGAGCTCGGGCGATGCCGAGAGAATCCACACCTCAAAACCGAAGTTCTCGAGATTGGCGATGAGCTGCTTCATCTCGGGATACATCTTGTTCTGGTATTTTTCATGAAACATGTCGTTGCCGAGAGCCTGTACCTCGTCGGCGGTCATCCCTGAGAGGAAACGCACGCGGTTCTGCACGAAATCCACTCCTACGTTGTCGCCGTGGAGCAGCGAGTCGACAATCTGCATCTTCTCTTTCGACTTGGCGTCGGTCTTTCCGGCATATGTGCGTTTGGCGTAGTCATAGAGAGCCTCGTCTGCAAGATAGTAAGGAGCCTGCCCGAATAGGGTGCCGTCGCAGTCGAAGACGGCCACCTTACGCGTCTTCATGGGCACTGTCGACTCGAGGAAAGCCTCAATCTTGGCGTTGGTGTTGTCTTGGAAACCCTTGATAGGTTTGTACTCATACGTCTGGGCATCGACGGCGAAAACGACGGCGAACGCCAGTGCAAAAAGCATGAACAGTTTTTTCATAGTATGGCGCTTTAAAGTTAAAGGAAAAAGAATAAGGATGTGTAGGATGCGATCCCACATCAGAATAACGCCCCATGCTTAAGAAAGGTTGCGGTACACCGTGATTCAGGATTATCATATAGTATTCCGTAACATATGGTTGATGGTTCGGAGAAGTGTAAAAGTCATTCATTAGAACACTCTTAACAAAGGAAGGGCCATGAAAACTGTCTGCATGTCATAATCAAACAGAATTCATGGCCCTTCACATTTGTATCTTTATCACAGTCGGCCTACCGACAGTGAGAGCCATCCGTGGAAGTGCCGCCTGATCGTTATGACGGCTAACAGCAATATTCAATTAGTAATTAGCATTGAGTAATTAGTAATTGCATTTTGCATAAAGCATAAAGCATGGTCTATTATGTGGTTATAATGCTATTATAAGGATTTACAACATCTTATAAAGGACTTGTAATGGATTATAAAGCATCGTAAGCGACCGGGATGTTGTTCCGGGGGCATATCCGGGTCGCGGCTAATACTAATTGTCATGCGCGGGACCTTTATGAAGCGACCGGAAGCAGCGAAGCTTGCTGCAATTTTGAATTTGGAATGTT
>ERZ836877.1325-NODE-1325-length-38111-cov-4.489069_pt1 | contig 38111 bp, 26 predicted proteins | sample MGYA00519469_ERZ836877 | MGnify/ENA primary metagenome ERZ836877 (study PRJEB31850, sample SAMEA3708809) | human gut metagenome | biome: human gut; feature: human-associated habitat; material: faeces | place: China | collected 2014 ...
CGCTTTGTATCAGGTATGCTGCCATGAGAAGCAGGCGGGGTTGGTTGGAGCAGGCGGAGTGGTTGGGGCAAGGGGCTTCCAGCCCCGGACCCGGCGGTGAGGACACCGCCGCTCCAGTTAGGCTACCGCCGCTTCAATAAGGCTGCCGCCGGCGGGGTTACCAGCCGGGGAGCTGGGCGCGGTTCAGCACCGAGGGGGCGGTGAACACCGCCTTGAGGTGCGCGGGGGTGTTGCCGAAGCCGTCGGCTTCCTCGCCCTTCTTGTGCTGGTCGTAGGTGTACCAGAGGGTGAAATAGCTCCAGTTGGCGCCGTCCTGCAGGCACTTGTCGGGATCGGGCAGATAGCCGATCTCGGCCAGGGCCACGGGCTTCAGGCTCTTGCCCATGTTGCGGACGGCAACGTACGCATCCTTGTGGCTGGAGTCGTCGCCGGCCTCGGGATATAGATCCACGCCGAGGACATCCACGCAGTCGTTGCCGGGATAATCGGCAGCCATCTCCTGATCATGGCCTGCCGAATACTGTGCGGTCCATACCCATATCAGGTTATTAACGCCATTCACGTTCACGATGCGGTCATACATCAGCTTCCACAGCTGCTTGGTGTACTCGCCGCCGTAACGGCCCCACCAGAACCAGGGATTGTTGTACTCATAGCTGCCGGCAGCCTCGTGCAGCGGACGCCACAGCACCGCGATGCCGGCGGCCTCCAGCTTCTTGAACACGGCCGAAACCTTGTCGAGGTCCGCGAGTATGAATTCATGCTGCCACGTGCCTTCCTTAAGAGCCTCGCGGATGTCGAATTCGGTAGGTCCCTCCACATTATCGCCGGGTACGCGCGCACCGTAGCGGTTGTAGTCCTTCTTGTCGTAGGCATCCTTGTCGGTGGGTACGCGCCAGTGCCACATGTAGCCCACCATGCCGTGCGCGTTCCACTGGGTCTGCGCCGGCGTAATGTCATTGTAGTCAATCCAGTTCTGGCCCGACTCGGGGAGATGGATGAAGTCGTAGCACGTCATGCCGGGATAAACGCCCGTAATCTTGTCAATCCAATCGGAGAAGTCGTTGTTGTTGTTGACGTTGGCCATGGCACCGGACACAATCTTCTTGCCGATGTTCTGCACCAGGAACGCGTACACGTCTTTGGCAGCCTTGGTAGCATTGGGGTTGACCAGCGCCATGTCGCCGACAGGGATATTGCCGCCTTCGGTACGGAATTTGACAGTCACCTCGTCGCAGAACTTCTCGGCGGCGATGGTGGCCACACAGCGACGCGGCACGACGAAGGTGTAATCGGCACCCTCGCTGAGCGCGACAGTAGCCTTCAGTATCTTGTTGTCCTCGAGGACAGTGGGCACCTCCACACCGTTAAGGGTGGCTTTGACGGCCTGGTTCAGGGCCACCGGCTCGGAATACTCTACAGTAATTTCCGTGAGGTCGGGGCTGACTGTGGCGCCGTCGGCCACGGATGTGGCCACGACGGTGGCCGGAGGCAGAGTGTTAGGCTCGTCCTTGACGTTATCGTCGTCGCAGGAGGTCAGCGCGCCGAACGACAGCAGCGCGATGAGGGCCGGTATATATTTCTTTACGTTTGGGATCATGATTGGTTGTTTTATCGGAGGGCGGCAGGGACGCCGCCCTCCCGGTTATTCCAGAGTTACTTTGGTCATCTTATATCCGGTACCGGTTATGACGAGTCCACCGTTGGCCACCAGGTCGTCAATGACATCCTTGGTGAGCAAATATTCGGCTACGCCGCCTGCGGGAGTGTCAACCTGACCGATGCCGGGCAATGCCGCCCAGTCCTGTCCATGGCGCACATCGACACACCACCATTCGCCATCTGCGACGAGCGGAGTGCAATAGATCCGCAGCTTGGTGCCGGCCTTTACAGTACTCCAGTCATAGCCGCCCCACGCCAGATCCTGGTTGCCGCCCCAGCCGGTATTGTCCCAGTCACCGGTCCAGATTACAGTCTCGTTCGATGCATTCGGATTGATCACGTCGTAGGTGTAGCTGATCTCACCGTTGCTTGAAACCAGAGTGACAGTGGTGTTCTTGGCGGCGTCCGCCGGCAGATTGATGTAAAGGGTCTCCCCTGACACGATGAACTGTACGTTCTGACCGTTAACCTTGACGGCAGTCAGCTTGTCGCCGTTCTTGACTTCGGCTTCCATCAACTGACCGGCGTGCAGTTCCTCGGACTTCACGACGGTTATGTAGGCGCACTCGGGCAGCTTCACTTCAAGATTCTGTGTGGTAACCTTCTCGTCATTCTTCATCACGAGGGTCAATGCACCTGAAGCGGCTGTCGGAGGAACTGTGACGGTAATCTTGTCGGCCGTAGCGTTCTTAGGCTCGAGCTTGGCACCGCCTTCAAACACAATCTCCTTGACCAGGTCGAGGTTGCGGCCGTGAATTTCAAGAGCAGCGGCAGCCGCTACGGGGTTCGGATTGAATGCGGTTACCTCAGGCTTGGCGGTAGCGGCAGCCACAGTCACGGTCTTGCCACTCTTAAGATTCAGGACGATGTCGCCGCTCTGAGCCATCTCAGGCCACTTGGTGGTGACCTTCGTGGCTGTAATCTCGGGAGTAACGGCACCCTCGACGCCGGGGAATACCATAGTCGTAACCTGATCCATGTTGACGCCGCGAACCGAGAATGCGTCTCCTGCGCGCAGATCCTTGGCAGGCTCGGCCACAAGACCCGTGGGAACCACTACCCCGATGTTGGCCACAGCCACCTTCACGCCCGATGCGGGAACGGCACAGATGGCACCGTCGCTGATGTCGCCGGGGAGGGTGAACTTGATCTTGCCGTCGGCATACTCAAAGTCAATCTCCTTGTCGGCCGGAGTCAGCACCTTGCGAACGAGGTCGAGGTCAGTACCGGCGATGGTGATCACGTCGCCACCCTTGGCGTCGGTGAGGTCAAGAGGTTTCTCGACGGCAGGAAGTACAATCTCCACTTCCTGCTCGCTCTCAATGACGTTAGGCATTGCCTTGCCGTCGGAAATTGAGATTACGCCGCTGATGGCCTCCTCGGGAACTGTCAGCACAATCTCGTGACGCTCGTGCTTCTTGAAGTCGGCGCCTTTCACGATTACGCTGTCATTGAGGAACGAGAACCACACCTCGTTGATAAGATTAAGGTATTCACCCTTGATGGTGAGGTCGTTGCCGGGCTTTACGGGCGAGGGAACCATCTCCTCGATTGCGATGGGCTCGGTGTAGGTGAGCATGGTCTTGGTCACGATGTCGCCGCCGGCATGTGTCAGCGTCAGCTGGCCGGGCTCAGCTTCCTGGGGAACCTTGATGCGGATTTCCTGCGGGTTGATCTGCTCTATGTCGGTGATAGGCTCGCAACCCGGTATCTGAATCTTAGTGATCTGATCCATGCCGGTGCCGAGGAAGCGGAGCTGACCGCCGCGCGCCACAGGCGAAGGACCGAACACATTCAGGTTGACGCAGCCCTTATACTGATTGGTGTCGAAATTGTTGTCGTCGCTGCAGGAAGTCAGCACGGCGGAGCCGCCAGCTGCCAGTCCCATCATCAGCCAGACTAAAAATTTACCTGATTTTTTCATTTTCAATGTTATCTTTTTGGTCGGCTGGCATCCTGCGGTTTTCATGCCGCAGGACACCGGCCTATGACTGATGTTACTTCTTCACGACACGGATGTTGTCGATTCGGAGGATAGGCGTGCAGTCCACGCCGGTCCACACGGCGTTGGCGCCGTCGGTGGTGTCCACCCACAGGAATATCTGCAAATTAGCGAAGTCGGTCACCTCGGAAGGCACTGACTTGGCGGCCTTGGCATCGGCACCGTATGTAAGTTCGCTGAGCGGATATACCACTGTTACCCACTTGCCCTTGGTGGTGTAAGGCGCAGCCTCGGTCCAGGGCTTCCAGAGACCGCGTCCCCATCCGGCCACCTGCTTCAGGTAGTCGTTGTTGCAACCGGCCACTGTGTTGCCGAACACATCGGTTCCCGCGTTACCCATCGACACCTTGTCGGTACCGGAGAAGATGATCTGCATGGGGTTGGCCTGCCATGCACCGTTTTCGGGAACGAAAAGCTCGAACTTCAGCACCTTGTTCTTGAAGTCGGAAAAGTCGGCGATGTCGAACAGACGCGCGCCCTCACGCTCGGGATAGTCGGTGGGAGTGTTCCAGCTGCCGGCCCAGTACTCGAAGCTGAACTTGCCGTCGTCCCAGCCGCCGGCCGCCAGTGTGGTGGCGCCGTCGCCGAGCTGCATATAGTTGCCCGAGATACCGTCCTCGTTCTGTACGGGCTGTGCGTGCCAGCCGTGGTTAGTCAGGCCGGTCTGGCCGTCGAAGTCGAACAGCATTCCGTTGGTGTCCATATAGTTGAACCCGGACTTTCCCTCGCCATAGATGGAGCTGATCACGATGGGACCCTCATGGGTGCCCTCGGGTACCTCGATTATGAGCTGTTCCTGCGCGATGCTCTTTATCTTGGCCTCTATGTCGCCCGGGAAAGTGACCTTCAGAGGTACATTGGGGTCGTTGGCGAAGTAAGCGCCGTTGATCACCATCTCCTCGCCCGCGCGGGCATATTCACAGCTCACGTCGTCGATACGCGGTGCCGGCACGAATACGTTGAACTCATAGTCAACCGCAGTGCCTTTGCTGGTGATGAAGCGGGCTATGTTCGTAACCTCGCCCGGGAGATTGTTGGGGATGTCGACGATGATGGTATGGCTCGTCACCATGTTGGGATTGAGCTTTGCCTTCTGGTCGTTGAACCACACCTGCTGCACGTCGCCCATGTTGTCGCCCACGAAGCATACGCGGGCTCCAAGGGAGGCACTGACCAGGAGAGAGTCGCTCTTGTCGATGTCACAGCTGCGGGCATACTTGATGACGGGGGTCTTGCCCTTGTCGTGTTCGGCGTCCGTCTGCTCGCACGAGCTCAGAGCGCCGCCCAGCACCAAGGCCCCGATTGACAGCATTCCTATCTTTATTATCTTGTTCATGTTCTTAATCAATTTAGGGGTTAGTGCTTGTTATTCAGCATAGTAGTCCACGGGGTCGAGACCCATCATGGGCGACGAGCTGGTTACGGCGGCAGGCACGGGAGCCTGGAACGCGCCGGCGGTGATCATGATGGGATTGTACATGGAACCCTCGTCTGTGCTGCCCACCATCTTGTAGTTGGCGGGATCGTTCTCCTGGGTCTTGTCCAGGTTGCCGTTCGGGATGTACATAGCGCAACGGTTGATGCCTGTGCCGAAGCCGTTGTTGAGCCACTCCAGAGCCTTGGCGTCGCCCACGCGATAGCGGTAGCGCTGGGTGTCGAACCATGTCTGGCTCTCGAAGGCCAGCTCGCGGCGACGCTCCTTCAGCAGCTCCTCGTAGGTCACGCTGCCAGCCTCAGGCACGCCGGCACGCTGACGCACCATGTTGTAATACTTCATGGCCGTGGCGTCCGAAGTCTGGTCGGCCGCGCCCATCACTGCCTCCACGTATGTCAGATAAACGTCGGCCAGACGCATCAGATAGATGTTGTTGGCTGCATCCTGGTTGATGCCCACCATGCCGTCGCAGTCGGCGCCCTTGCCTATCAGGTACTTCTTGATGTGTGCGTTCATCTCGATGCGGCCCTCGATTTCCTCGCCGTCGGCATCGCGGTTGATGAGCTTATAGGTGTAACCGCCCTGGGCTGTAGCCAGCTTGGGATAGTAGTCGCCCTGAGTCATGAATACCCACATCCGGCGCTTGTCGCCGGCCTCGTACATCTTCTGCAGCGAGATTGTGGGACCTTTGCCGCCACCCCACTGCTGGTCGGCTATGAGCGCGCTGCGGCTCCAAGCCACGTTGCGGGCGTTGCCGAAGGAATAACCCTGCACGGCGCACTGGATGGCCAGGATGGACTCGGGACCGTTGTTGGCCGCAACATCAAACAGAGTGGAATAGTCTATCTCGGTCAGCGCCTGGGTGTTGGTTATCACGTCCAGGGCGTCGGCGGCGGCCTTCTTGTAGAGGGCGTCGCGGTCCAGGCCGAGGTCGGAGTGCTGAGCCATAGTCACCGCCAACTTGGCGCGCAACGCGCGGGCCTTGCGCTTGGTCAGACGGTATGCGTCGGTGTCTGTCTCGGGGAGGTTGTCGACTGCGAAGTCCAGGTCCTCCATGGCGAAGCGGTATACGCTTGCCTGGGTGTTGCGGGGCTTCTCGAAGTTGCCGGCGCCTATGTCGGCGGAGTTATTCTCCACGATAGGCACGTCGCGCCATACCTCGGTCAGCATATAGTACGCGTATCCGCGGATTCCGCGAGCCTCGGCCACTGCGTGCGTGATGTCGTCATCGGTGATTGTGCCGCCGCACACCGGCGGGATGTCGTTGATGATGGAGTTGCAGAACAGTATCACGTTGTACAGGCCCTTCCAGCCCTCGTTGATGTAGGGGTTGGTGGGAGTATATGTACCGAAGTACCACTGGCCCTCCTGGTCGTAGGTATAGTACAGGTCGCCGTTGATCATGTCCATCTTCCACTGGAAGTTCATGTGGAAATTGGACCATGTCTTGGACGCATAGAGCGTCATGGTGGTGGAGCGCAGGTTCTCGGGAGTAGTGTAGAACGTCTCCAGCACGGGCTTGTCGGCGGGGTTGACGGTCAGGAAGTCGTCGCACGACGTCAGGAATCCGCCCAGGGCAAGCGCGGCTACACCGCTCAATATTATATTCTTCATTTGTGTTGTGCTCGTTTGAGGTTAGAAAGTGAGGTTTACACCTACGGTGTAGGTTCGCGGTGTAGGATAGCGGCCACGGTCGATATTCTGCAGCAGCGAGCTCTGGTTGAAGGCACCGATTTCAGGATCGTAACCCTTGTATTTGGTGAAAGTATATACGTTCTGGCAGTTGAAGTAAACGCGGGCCTGCTTGATGAATGCCTTGTGCAGCCACTTGTCGGGCAGGTTCCATGCCAGCGAGATGTTCTGGATTCGGAGGTAAGTGCCATCTTCAATCCAGCGGTCGGACATACGGTTGTTGCCGTTCACGTCCAGGTTGGAGAAGCGGGGCACACCGTTGTGACCCTCCTTGAGGCGTACGTTGCTGATGGTCTCGGCTGCGTTGGGATCGATCAGCTCTGTCTGCGCGCGGTTCAGCACGCGTGTGCTCTGGTTGTCCCAGATGGAGTTGAGGCCCTCGGTGCGGAAGCGCGACCAGTTGAGGATGTCGCCGCCGAACTGGCCCTGGAGGCCGATGTTAAGCTCGAAGTCCTTCCATGTGAAGGTGTTGGTCCATCCGTAGGTCAACAGCGGGTTGGGGTCGCCGATAACCTTCTGGTCCTTGTCGTCTATGACGCCGTCGCCGTTCTGGTCCTTGAACTTGATGTCGCCGACCCAGGCGCCGGACACCTTGTCGATCTTGTTGGCGTAAGGCACGTTGCCGCCGGTCTGGGTGGCGTGGGCTATGATGTCGGCCTCGTCACGGAACAGGCCCTCGGTCTCGTAGCCGTAGAACACGCCCATGGGTTGCCCTACCTTGAACATGGTACAGGTCTGGAACGCTGCATACCAGTCTACGTTGCCGTAGATTACCTGGCTGTCGTCGTTAAGGGCCACAATCTTGTTCTTGTTGTGCGACAGGGTGATGCCGGAGAACCAGCGGAAGTTCTTGGTGATGACGGGGCGTGCGTTGAACTGCACGTCCACACCCACGTTGCGGGTCTGTCCCACGTTGGCGTAAGGAGGAGCTATTGAGCCCCAGCTGTCGTCTACCGAGGGACCCATGTAGCTGGGCACGAACACCTGCATCAGCAGGTCCTTGGTCTGCTTGCGGTATACATCCACAGTCAGCTCGATGCGGTTGTCAAGAGCCGCGAAGTCAAGACCGACGTTGTACTGTTCTGATGCCTCCCACTTCAGGTCGGGGTTGGAGAGGTTCTGGGGGTAGTATGCGGTTCCGTTGGGAGTCAGCATCGTCGCAAGCGCCGAGCCGTAACGGTATGTGGAGATGTTGGAGTTACCCACCTGACCGTAACCGAGACGCAGCTTCAGGTTGTTGAGCCAGTAAGCCTTCTCCATGAACTTCTCGTTGCTGATGCGCCATGCCAGCGCCACCGAGGGGAACGTACCCCACTTCTTGTTGGCACCGAACTTGGAGGATCCGTCGCGACGTACCGTAACGGTAGCTAAGTAACGCTGGTCGAAGGCATAATTTGCACGCGCGAACAGGGATGCCGTGGTCTGGGCGTCCTTCCATCCCTGGTTGCTTACAAACTCACCGTCCTCGCCCATCACGAAGATGTCGTCGGTCAGGAAGTTCTTCTTGATGATAGACGTACCGTTCCATGCGGAGCGCGAAACCTCGAAACCGACCATGGCGGTGATGTCGTGCACGTCCTTGACGGTCTGATGATAGGTCAGATAGTCCTTCTGCATCCAGTAGAAGTTGTGGTCCTCGCGCTGCATCATCTGGTTGATGTTGTTCTCCACTACACCGAACTTATAACGGGGGATGTACGACTTGTTCTGGTTCTGCGAGGCGTCGAAGGCGAACTCCGCGCGGAAGTTGAAGAACTTCAGGAAATCCACGCTGCCGTAGAAGTTACCCATCACCTGCTGGCGCAACAGTTTGTTGTTGGTCTCCAGGGCCAGGGCCACGGGGTTCCATGTCGATGCGCCGTTCACGGTGTTGGGACCCGCCCAGTTGCCGTCGAAGTCACGCACGGGCACGGAGGGCATCATGGTCATGGCCTGCATGATCACACCGTCCGAGCCGTCCTGACGGGTAATTGTCTCGTCCGTACGGGTGTAGGCTAACGAACCGCCGAAGCGCAGCCAGTCGGTCACCTTCTGATCGATGTTGAAACGGGTGTTGAAACGGTTGAAGTCCGAACCGATAATGATACCCTGCTGGTCCATCCATCCGGCCGAGAGAGCATACTGTGTCTTGTCGTTGCCGCCGTCCATTCCGAACTGATAGCTCTGCATGAACGCGGTGCGGTAAATCTCGTCCTGCCAGTCCGTTCCGCGGCCCAACAGCGAGATGTCGCTGTAAGTGTCGTCGTAGTTCGTGCCGCTGAGCACGCCCTCGCTAAGAAGCTGGTTCTGATATGTGGCGTATTCGCGGAGGTTCATCATGTCGAGCTTCTTGGCAACCTGCTGCCAGGCCACGTAAGCGTCAAGGTGTATGTTGGTGCGTCCGGCCGAACCGCGGCGTGTGGTCACGATCACCACACCGTTGGCACCTGCCGCACCATAGATGGCGCAGGCCGAAGCATCCTTAAGGACGTCGATGCTGACGATATCGCTCGGGGCGATGGCTGCCAGCGGGTTGACCGTGGTCTGTCCGTTCGATCCGCCCATCCAGTCGAAACCCTGGATGGAGTTGGAAGTGCTCATGGGCACACCGTCTATAATATAAAGGGGCTCGTTGGAGGAGTTGAGCGAACTTGCACCACGGATACGGATGGAGGTTGCACCGCCGGGGGCACCGGAGTTGGATGTTACCTGCACACCGGCCATCTTGCCCTGCAGCATCTGGTCGGCGTTGGTCACTACGGTCTGACGCATCTGGTCCTCGGACAGAGAAGCCACGGAACCGGTCACGTCCGAACGCTTCTGCGTACCGTAACCCACAACCACTACCTCGCTCAGTGTGGCGGCGTCCTCCTTAAGACGGATGGTCACGTCGGTCTGGCCCTTCAGGTCGTAGGTCTGGGTGGTCATGCCCACATACGACACCACGAGCTGTGCCTTGTTGCTCTTTACATTGACTTTGAACTTACCGTCGATGTCTGTAGCCGTGCCGTTACCGGGTACGCCCTTCTCCATCACGGTGGCGCCTATCACCGGCTCGCCGGTGTCGTCGATGACCGTTCCCTGCACCGCTACCTGCGCCATTGCCGCACTTGTGCTGCCACAGAGAACCAACGCCATCAACGCGCGTGTCACACGTTTGAAAATCGTTCTCATTAGGTGATTTAGTTTATTATTGTATTATGTTTCCAGTTCTGTAGTTGTTGCATATTTACGTTCGTTTCTATCGTCGAAGCAGTCGCAGTCACTTCGTTCGGCCGTAAATATCCTGCGGTCGTGAGTTTTTCATCAGGCTAATGAAGCCCTTTGAGTTTTTCACGGTTGCAAAGTTACATACTGCCATCCGAAATTTATGATACTATTTTGACATTTGTTGTTTAACTTAATTTAAAGTGTGATTTAGTGCTGCAATCGGCGTGTCATACGCCTCCAGCAACTTGTCATCGGCTTTCCGATGTTCTTATTTAAATATTGGAATTATTAAATTATGATGCAATGTTACGGATTCGTTAATTTCTATCGCTGTTTTCTATCGTTAATATTATTATTTCTGTAATTTTTTATCGTTTCGGCGTGTGTTTGTGTCATTATGTCAAATCAAGATGTTGGTTTTTATTGCTTGATACAGGTGGTTCGTTTCATTTTGCTGCAAATATAGTATAAAAATGGCGACCCACATAGAGGCCGCCACCATATTTATACTATTTTAGCAGAAATTAAGGACCTTAAAGGATTCCTCCCGAGAACTTTCCTAAGCGTTTCATGGCGAACGAGAAGCAGATACGGTATATGCCGTAAGTCAGGAGCGAGATACCCAGCCATACCCATTCGATGTAGAGGCTCTCTACGGGATTTACCAGGAATATCATCGAGAATCCGATGGTACAGAACAGCATCACGATCATCCATACCACCCACCACGGATTGTACTTGATCATCATGCAGCTTTCCACCACGCCGTCGATGGCCACGACCAGGATCCATATTCCTATTATATACATGAATGTGATGACCAGTTCGGGCATAGGAATGCAGAACATCCAGATGCCGCATAGCAGTTCCAGTATTCCGAGGAACAGGCTCCATCCCCATTGCGAATAGAGACCGCTCACCGAGAACGCGAACGTGAAGTTAAGCACGCCGGCCCCGCACATACATGCCGCGAACACATACGCCAGAATCGGCAGTGACTGCGACGGATCGCACAGACACCAGATTCCGTAGCCTATAGCCAATAAACCCGTGAGCATGGGTATCCACCAATAGCGGCTCACGAGACCCTTTTCTGTAATTCTTGTCATAATGATATGTTTTTGATAGTATTCTGTTGTTTTAACAATCGGTAACAAATATAAGTTCGGACAAATAATTATGGACTACTCCCACTTTCCCACTACTCCCTTCAAAACTTATGGCGCGGGATTTGTGTTATAAAATTAGATTTGAAATTAGTTAATTTTAGTAAATCCAAATCAGTACTATAAACACATCATTGATCATTAATCTCTCACTATATGAATTTCAACAATTTTACGATTAAGTCGCAGGAAGTGGTTCAGAAGGCGATAGATTACGCCAAGGCGTCGGGCCAGCAGATGATTGAGCCGGAACATATACTGAAGGCCATCATCTCGGAGTCGGAGCCAATCGTGAACTTTATCTTCCAGAAGACGGGTGCCGCGCTTGGATCGGTCAAGAGCGCGCTGGACGCCGCGATTGCCGCTTTGCCAAAAGTGTCAGGCGGTGACGTGGCTTTGTCACGTGAGTCAAACGAGGCTTTGCAGAAAGCCGTGGATTATTCCAAGAAAAACGGCGACGAATATGTGTCGGTGGAAGCCATGCTGATGGGCATACTCCAGACGCGCTGCAAGGCGTCGCAGATACTTAAGGATGCAGGCCTGACCGAAAAGGACCTGCAGGCCGCCATCCAGGAACTGCGCAAGGGAAACAAGGTGAAGGACCAGAGCGCCGAGGAGACATATCAGGCACTCAGCAAATATGCCATCAACCTGAACGACCGCGCGCGTAACGGTAAACTCGACCCGGTCATCGGCCGCGACGAGGAGATTCGCCGCGTGCTTCAGATCCTGTCGCGTCGCACCAAGAACAACCCCATGCTGGTGGGCGAGCCGGGTACCGGTAAGACGGCCATCGCCGAGGGTCTGGCCATGCGCATAGTGCGCGGCGACGTGCCGGAGAACCTGAAGTCGAAACAAATCTATTCACTCGACATGGGAGCCTTGGTAGCAGGCGCCAAATACAAAGGAGAGTTCGAGGAGCGACTCAAGGCCATCGTAAACGAGGTGTCGGGGTCGGACGGCGAGATAATCCTGTTCATCGACGAAATCCACACCTTAGTGGGTGCCGGCAAGGGCGAGGGAGCCATGGATGCCGCGAACATCCTTAAGCCGGCCTTAGCTCGTGGAGAACTCCGTTCCATCGGAGCCACCACCCTGGACGAGTATCAGAAATATTTCGAGAAGGACAAGGCTCTGGAGCGTCGTTTCCAGAAGGTGATGGTTGACGAGCCGGACGAGCTGTCGGCCATCTCGATTCTGCGCGGTCTGAAGGAGCGTTACGAGAACCACCATAAGGTGCGCATCAAGGACGAGGCCATCATTGCGGCCGTACAGCTTTCGGTGCGCTATATCACCGACCGCTTCCTGCCGGACAAGGCCATCGACCTGATAGACGAGGCTGCCTCCAAGCTGCGCCTGGAAATGGACTCCCAGCCGCAGGCACTGGACGAGGCCTCACGCAAGATCAAGCAGCTTGAGATAGAGCGCGAGGCCATCAAGCGCGAGGGCGACGACTACAAGCTGAAGGAGATAGACGAAGACTTGGCCAACCTGCGCGACACCGAGAAGTCTCTGCGCGCCAAGTGGCAGGCCGAGAAGAACGAAATCAACAAGATCCAGCAGAACAAGATAGACATCGAGCAGCTGAACTACGAGGCCGAGAAAGCGGAGCGCGAGGGCGATTATGCCAAGGTGGCCGAGATACGATACAGCCGCATCAAGCAGAAGCAGGACGAGAACGCGGCCATCCAGGCGCGACTGAAGGAACTGCAGGGCGAAGGCGCCATGATCAAGGAGGAAGTGGACGCCGAGGACATTGCGGAGGTTGTGAGCCGCTGGACAGGCATCCCCGTCAAGAAGATGGCCCAGAGCGAGAAGGAGAAACTGCTGCACCTGGAGGAGGAACTGCACAAACGTGTCGTAGGCCAGGAGGACGCCATACGCGCCGTGTCGGACGCCGTGCGCCGCAGCCGTGCCGGTCTGAACGACCCCAGACGCCCCATCGGTTCCTTCATATTCCTCGGTACTACCGGTGTCGGTAAAACAGAGCTGGCTAAGGCTTTGGCAGAATATCTGTTCGACGACGAGGACATGATGACCCGTATCGATATGTCGGAGTATATGGAGAAGCACTCCGTGAGCAGACTGGTCGGAGCGCCTCCGGGATATGTAGGTTATGAGGAGGGAGGCCAGCTTACCGAAGCCGTGCGCCGCAAACCCTACTCCGTGGTGCTGTTCGACGAGATCGAGAAAGCCAATCCCGACGTGTTCAACATTCTGTTGCAGGTATTGGATGACGGCCGTCTGACCGACAACAAGGGACGCTTCATCAACTTCAAGAACACCATCATAATCATGACGTCCAACATGGGTTCCGACATAATCCGTCAGAACTTCGAGGGTTTCAACGACAAGAAGGAGGACGAGAAGCAGGACATCATAGCCCGCACCAAGCAGGATGTGATGGACCGTCTGAAACAGATAATCCGTCCTGAGTTCCTGAACCGTATCGACGAGACGGTGATGTTCACGCCTCTGAGCAAGAAGGAAATCCTGGAGATTGTGGAACTGCAGGTGCGCAGCGTGAAGAAGATGCTGCAGACCAACGGCATAACCTTGGAGGTTACGCCCGCGGCGCTCGACCTGCTGGCCGAGGACGGCTACGATCCCGAGTTCGGCGCGCGTCCCGTCAAGAGGACCATCCAGCGCCTGGTGCTGAACCAGCTGTCGAAAGACATCCTGGCCCAGAAGGTAGACCGCGAGCACCCCATCACCATCGACGTCCGCGACGGGGAGCTGGTGTTCGTGAACAAGTAGCCTGGGGATCAGGGCCTTTAGGGTCTTTAGGGTCTTTAAGGTCCTTAGAGTCCTTAGAGTCCTTAAAGTCCTTAGGGTCTTTAAAGTCAAAAACGGAAAGGTGTGCCGGTGGCCGGCACACCTTTCCGTTTTATTCATAGACGTTACGGGGCGGCGGTCAGTTGTGGATGTCGCCGGAACCCTGTATTATCTTCGAGACCTTGGTGGCTTTCAGGCCGCGGGCATTGATGGTGCCCGAGCCCTGGCACATCAGGCTGGCGTTGGTGCACGAGCCCGCTAAGGTTATGTCGCCGGAACCCATCACCACGGCCCGCAATGTCGTTGTATTGACGAGATTGATGTTCAGATCGCCCGAACCCATCACATTGGCTTCGACCGACCTGGAGTTCATCTTACGCACCAGGATGTCGCCCGAACCACCGACATTCACCTTGGTAGCTGACGACGCTTCCGCCGTGCCGACAATCATGTCGCCCGAACCGAAAACTAATAACGTCACCACATTTCCCCTGACATTACCGGCCGTCATATCGCCTGAACCGTACAACGCCAAGGTGCTGTTTGAACCGGACAGTACGTTAACCTTGCCATCGCCCGATCCAAACAGCATGATACTCTCCACTTTGTGGCCGTACACCTTGATTTTTGCCGGCTCCTTTTCATAACTGTTCTCGCTGGCATGAATCATCAGCGTCTCGCCTTGGGACATAAGCATGATGCTTTCGCGGGCTTCCTTACACCCTATGATCTCCACACGGGGTGAACCCGGGATATATTCGATATCCGACGAGGTATAATTCATCACCTTGGAAAATTCTTCGCCACGGAAACGCGTAAGGGTGCCGGCAGGCTCTTTTGCTCCCGCTATGGCCGCACACAAGGCGACGCCTATTATCGATATAATGGTTCTTTTCATGATTATTCGCTCTTATTCTTATTCATCTTCATCCGTTTCATCATAATCCTCGTATTTCGACTTGGTTCTCACGAGTCCTTTATTCCAATTTATCACCGACACTTCCGCAATATTAGGCGCATCGGAATTCCATATCACCATCTGCGTGATTTTGTCGCCGTCATCGGTAAATTTTTCATACACAGCATACTCCTGAACACCCTGACTGGTGCGCATCATTACCTCGACGCTCGGATTATCCTTCAGATACTGCTTAAGTATCTTCCTGGCCATCGCCACACTTTTCTCCGAATAGCACTGATAGGAATAGAACGATGAGAAACCCTTGTCCAGACGGATGGAGTGTTGTCCGGACGAACTGGCCCAGATCTTCTTGTTGTGCGCGAACCGTCCTGACACGTAGGTGCTCTCGACATTGTCCACCCCGGCGAGATCGGCAAATATGTCCTGAGCCGACGCACTGCCGCCCATTAACATCATAAATGCTGCCGTAAGTATGACACGCATGCCGTATTTTATTGATTTATTCTTCATTATGTTCATAGTTATGTGAGTTTTACAGGTCATAAATATCATTCATTTCCATTTCGTAGCGGGCTTTGACGTCGCTTATCTTGTAGCTTTCCTCGGTAATTCCGCTTTTCAGTCGGACGAACACGGCGCCGAGTATGGCATTGGCCTCGCGTTCGTCGGTTACGACATGGTAATTTGCTGCCACAAGGCGTTCTTCCTCCTCCTCCGAAAGATACAGATCGTCGTCGCTGTCTGTCTCCACAGGTTTACGCTTCACGGCCTTGCGCGATGATTTCTTTTGAGCCGAAGCCAACTTCCTCGATTCCTTATCAACCGCAGGAGCGACCGCCCGAGGCTGTTCCGGCGTCATAAAAAGCATCGTGTCGGTCGATACCGGTCCGGCATCCGGCGTTTCGCTTAAAGCCATTCCGGGCTTATCTCCGACCATAGCCTTATCGTCTGACTTCAGGAAGGGTATCGTCAATACCACAGCCATACATGCTGCGGCGGCACAGGCAGTCATAGCGCGCCGGCGCCATCCGAAGCCCTTGCGTCGCTCTACCCTTTCTCCGGCCATTTCCGCGTCAAGGGCTGCATTTATACGCTCGGATACTTCATGCGGCATTTCGGCATACTCCTCACCCGCCTCAGCCATGGCACGGAAAATCTCACGCTCCATCTCCAGGTCTGCGGGCAGCTCCCTGTCCGTGGCGAAGAAATCCGCAAGCCGTTGCTGCTCGGCGGGCGTCGATTGCCCGTCGTACCATCGGTTCAGTATTTCGCGTATGTCGTTGTATTCGTTCATAGTCATGAGGAAAGATTATTATTATCCATCAGTTCCCGGAGCCTTCGTCGTCCGCGCGACAACAGCTGCCTCACATTCGCTTCCGACAGTCCGGTTGCTTCGGCAATCTCCGCGTTGTCAAGGCCTCCGAAGCTGCTTAGCCTTACCACCTTGCTTTGTCCGGGTGGCAGGGAGTCTATCAGCACCTCTATCCTGTGCCGGGTGTCGCGGTATTCGGTCGAAGCCCTTTCTTCCGGAGCCTTGAATTCGGCTACTTCATCGAGCGTTACCGCCGGTTTCCGTCGCCGCATCATCGTGATGCACTCCCTGCGCAGGGTTGAAAGGGAATACATCCTTAACGCTCCTTCATCGTCCGGAATATCGACACGATGCCGCCACAGTTTTATCTGTGTTTCCTGCACCACATCGGCGGCATCGTCGGGCGGCATACCCATCTTCAGCGCCAAACCATACATCAATCGCTGAAGCGGCACAACCCGTTGTCGAAATTCCTTCTCGGTCATCGGTATAATGACGAGTGATAAGGTTATTTGCCACCGCCCTGACTGCCTCCCTGGCCACTGCCGCTATCTTCCTTCTCTATATTGGCCGCAGTCTTCTTCACGCTTGCCTTCAGACCGCCGAACTTGTACGAAATGTTAAGTCCCACGTTCCACTGGCTGTAACGGTTGTGACTGGTGAACCGTACAGTTTCGTCCGACTGGGTATAACCGTTGGTGCGGTGTGTCGGGAGGAAGTTTCCGGCATTCACACTTATATTCAGGGCATCGTCCTTCAGGAAAGCTCGACTGGCACCGATTCCGTAATAATATCCGTTCTGACTGCCTTTGCTCTGCAGGTCAAGCCACGGCGTATAGAATCCGCCGTATGCGCTGAGACGCACCTTGCACGGCAACTTATAATTGATATTTGTATTTCCGTAAAACTGCCATCCGCATCTTTTTGCCTTAAGCATATCGGAATTCGCCATCATATAGATATAGGACGTGGAGGCATATATCGACCAGCGAAGGTCCGGTATTATGTTCCAGTCTCCGTTGAGATCGAGACTGACGGCATGGGATTTTCCGATGTTGGCGTAAGTGGTGTTCATGACGTTATCCTTCATGAAAATTATGTCGTTCACCACATTGGCCACGTAGCGGTAGTTAATCTTCGCGCCGCCGGTGATTTTACTGCCGTCGTAATTGGAATACGCCAGCGACACGTTGTGTCCCTTCTCGCTCTTAAGGTCGGGATTACCATACGAAATCTGACCGGGAGTCAATACGTTTACATACGGATTCAGTCTCCACAGACTTGGACGCGAGATACGCATCTGGTAAGCGGCGCGCAGACTCGATCCCTGCGTGATGTTATAGCTTACGGCGGCGTTCGGCACCACGTCGTTGAGACGTGTGGTGAAATCGGGATACTCCCCTATCTTGTACTTCAGGCCCATGCGGGTATGCTCGTAACGTAATCCGGTCTTGAGATTCCATTTGTCGAACGTGCCGGACCAGGAAACGTATGCGGCGTATATATCCTTGAACTGACTTAGCTTCACGCGCATCGACTCGTTCATGGCGGCATCCTCGGGACTCGTGCCGAAATAAGGCCTGGTATCGGCATCCGTGGGATTGAGATTCATCTTGGCGCCGGCCTCGATCAGATTATGTTTGTTCAGCTTGTTGGAATAATCTATCTGAAGCACATGCGTATTGTAACCGGTCAGTTCCTTGCTGCGCGACCACGGCGATTCCGTTACATCACCCTGGATGGCTTCGGTCACGTAATCGGTCAGATAATTGTTGTGGCCTAAGTCGTATTCATACGAAACCACAAGCGTGTGATCCTCGCGGCCGAAGGTATGCTGATACGATGCCGAGAATCCGAACCCGTTATAATGACCGCTGTTCTTGCCGTTGCGGTTCATATTCCAAAGCACCGACATGTCGTTGCCGTACATGGTGCGGTTCTCCCGGCTGTCGTTCCCCCAGCTGTTGAAGCTGTAATATCCGGACAGTGTAAACAGATTGAGTGTATCTGGTTCCCACGACATATTGAAGTTGGCCCCGGTATAATCCCAACCGCTCTTGTATCTTGAATGTGACCGCATCAGATGGTTGGGGCCTCCGGTCAGGTCCTCCTGCTCACGATCGCTGGTGCTCCAGCGCGGCCAGATCTTGCCGTTGTTATAGTTGACCGTAGCATCGAACATAACCTTGTTGGCCTTGAACCTCGAGTTGATGTAACCTCCGGCCTGCCAGGAGTTCACCCAGCCCGACAATTGCGTCATGAAACCGCTCAGATTCTGCTTCCGGTCCGTGACGATATTCAGGATTCCTCCCACTCCCTCGGCCTCGTATTTGGCTCCCGGCTCGGAAATAACCTCTATCTTTTTAATTGAAGACGCCGGAATGGATTTCAGCACTGTCTTCAGGTCGCCTTTCAGCATCGGGTCCTCGCGGTTGTTCATAAGGATCTTGAAGCTGGACTGCCCGTTTACCTTTACATTGTCCTCGGCATCAACCGTAACACCCGGCACTTTGCGCAGGATCTCCAGTATGTTGGAGCTTCCCGACTCCGGGTCCTCGGTCACGTTGTATGTTAGTTTCGCGCCGTCGCTCTCCACTAATTTCTTCTGCTGCACTATCACGAAATCCTCAAGATCCGTGTATCCGGCCGCGCCGACGGTGTCTGTTTCGACCGTCGGCACGGCGGATTCGGTGCTGTCGGGAACCTCTACGGTCGCCGCAACCGATGTTATAGTGTTTAGGTATGAAATCAGGGATAAAGCCGTTACCGCTACAATTTTCTTATTCATCTTGTGGAATCAGTATTAATTACAATTATAAGACGCAACGGCTTCCCGATTTGTGACACTACTCTGAAAAATTTTTACAGAATTCTCCCAATTCTCCCACTACACTACCTTGCCAGCGACACGTTCACCGCAATGCCGTAGTTGGAATTGCTGGTTGGATATGCGTTGTTGGACACTAACGGCGTGTTGGTCTGATGGTCGAAGAACATGGAAAGCGTGATGCGCTTCGACAGCTGATAGCTGGCCATGAAATTGACGGAGAATGTCTCGGTGCCCTGAGTGGCCTGCGTGTATGCCGTCTCTATGCGTCGTATCAGAGACTGGTTATGGCTCCACGAGAAATCCAGATTCAGCGTAAGGTCGTTGCTCACCATACCCTGCTTGCTGCCTATCTTCAGTATCTTGTTGAAGTTGGCTATCTTATATCCGGCTCCCACCTGCAGCTGCTTGCTGGACGTCTCCACAATCTGACCCGCCGAGGTGTTGAGGTTCAGCGTACGGGCGTCACGGTATTCGGCGTTGAGCGTCAGTTCGTTTTTCATCGTCACCTTCAGACCGATCAGCGGCGCGAACTTTTCGGTAATGGCCACGGACGGGATGTTGAACGGCGACGAAGGCTGTGGCGTCTGCGTCTGTTCGTTCATCACGAAACCGTTGTCGCCCATGCCGTTGCCCACCCAGTTCATGTAGCTGGAATACGACCCGATGGAATAGGTGCACTGATATGCGTGGTTCAGCGTAATCGACTTGAACCAGCGGCGCAGGTTGCCGATGTTGATTAGGCCGTCGTAAGTGATGCGCCAGTTGGGCAGCATCGACGACAGGCCGGGGAACAGGTTAAGGGTCTGTTTGCCGGGCTTGGTGCCGGTGTATGCGGCTAAAAATGCCGGGATAAGCACATCGGGGCTTGTGGCGCTGACACCGCCGTTCTTGCCGTCGTATTCGGCACCGGCGTATGGGGTGCCCTCCAGGAATCCGGTAGTGGGATAATTGGTACCGGCATACTGGGCCTCTACCCTTGCGGCCACTTGCGGGATATACTGCAAGAAGTTACTGAATTCCTTGGACGCATAGCCGTTGGATGCCTTGCTGGTGCGCATTGCCGTGGCGATGGCGCAGTGCGTACGCACATATTGGCCGGAGAATGTGGTGGGATTGCCGGCATACATGAACTGCATCTGCTCCGTGCGGCTTTCGGTCAGGTTGGACGTCAGCAATATCTTCAGGCCGCGTATCGGTTCAAGGTTCAGTTCGAAGTTGAACTCATTGCTCTTGTTCCACAACGCGGGCGAGATCTGTTCGCTGTCCGTGATGAGCCAGCCGCGTTCCAGAGCCTTGTCCACATAACCCTTGTCATAGAAACCGAAAGCAAAGTCCAGACCGGGCGTCATGGGTCCGTGGCTGTTGTTCTGGCCGAATATATCGCCGACGTTCGGCGCGAACAGCGGCAGATTCAGCGAATGGCCGCTGCGCCAGCGGAACGATGCCGAGCGCACCATCATCAAGAAACGCAACGAATGATCGGCTATCTCCTGGCCGATGCTCGGTTTGTCGGCGTTGGGGAGCTGCGAGATCAGCAGCTTCACCTGCTGGTGACCGGTATCAGTTATCTGGATGGTGTTCGCGTCCTTCACCTTGTAGTTGAGTTTGCGGCGCTTGCCGTCTACCTCAGCCGTTAGCCTCAGCTTCTTGGTGTTGAGATTGTGCTTCACCGTGATGGCGGTGTCTGCAAGCTGTATGGCACGCTCCACTTTCTTGACCTTGCTGTCCTTGTCGTCCTTGTCCTTGCTGTTTTTCAACGCTCCTTTGCCCTTGTCGTTCTTGCCGTTGTTGCGGTCGTTGTTGCGGTTGCGCGCGGAGCTTGAGGCGGAGAAACGCTTATTGATACGCTGCAGGTACTTCGACTTGTTGTATAGTGTTTCGAAGTTGAACTTGGCATCTGCGTTCCAGTTGCTCTGGTTCTGGATGGAGTTGCCAAGGTATACGTCATCGACCGTGGCGCCTTTGTCCCAGCGGTAGGTTGAATTGTACGACACGTTGCCCGACAGATAGTCGAGGAACGGTATCTTGTTGAACGGCGCACGGTATGTGGCCGTGAACGTCTGGTTATAGTTCCAGGGCGTGCCGAGCCCCTTCAGCGACGACAGCACGGTGTCTTTCCATTGCTTGTATTTGTCGGGGAACAGTTTCTTGTTCACCGCGCCTATAGTCTCCTCGATGCGTGCCGTGGTGTTGGAGGCGAAACTGAGCTGCAGCGACTTGATCAGATTCCAGTTGATGGAAAGCTGACGGTCCCAGGTGAAGTTCTTGCTGACCTGCACGGGAAGCTGGAAGTCTACGTCGACTTCGCTGCGCGTCTGCTGCTCGTAGTAGTAGCGGTGCATCGAGGTATAGAACGTCAGGCTCTGGAACAGCCAGTTGATCTCCCAGTCCTTCAGGAACTTCGCGGCTTTCTTCTTGCTCTTGATCCACGAGAACGGCTTCAGGGGCTTGAAGTATGGCGTATAGCTGTACTGGAACGAGCCGCGATAGTCGCGGGTGTTCTCATATTCTGTGGTCGGATCTACGTTGCGCTGCTTGTTGAACGAGAAGTTCAGCTGGAAGTTGGCGGGATCCCAGGGCATCGGCTTCTTGCTCTGCACGTTGAATCGGAAGTTGGAGATCGAGAAACTCTCCACGCTCTTACGCGTCACGGCGTATGACTTTATGGAATCCTTCTCGTGCTTGGTCGCGGCGGCGTCCAGGGCATCCTTCAGCAGAATATCCTGATCCAGCGGGTTATAGCGCGGAGTGGTGGTTTCCTCCGACTTGCTGTAATAGATGGGTGCCGACAGCTTGGCCTTTTCGGGAAGGACCTTGCCGGCATCGGCCTGCACCGACACGTTGTATTGGTTGTAGGTGTCGAGACGACGCGACGAAAGTCCCTGATCCACGGCACCGAAACCGTCGGTCTCGCGATGCCATGTGAAGTTGACGTTGGCTATGTCGGATATGGACAGCGCGGCGTTGGCGTTGACAGCCCAGCCACCGTTCTCGTTGAAGTCGGTGACTCGCATTTCGTTGACCCATATTATACCGTCCTTGACCGAGTTGGACCGGTTACGGATACCTATCAGCATGACGCGCACGTCGCTCAGGCTCGGGTTACCGAGCACGGAGATTGTGTTATGGGCGTTCTCCGGATCCTGTTCGCTGTACAGTACGTTATATCCCACTCCTGCCGTGCCGGCGCTCTTGTCGCGGTTGCGGTGCACCTTGACGGCGGGGAAATTGTCGAGGGCAATATCAAGATAGTTCGACTGCGGCCATACGATGGCGCGGTCTCGCGAGCTGTAGAGGCTGTACTGTCCGAAGGGTGTCAGCTCCAGGGGTACCTCGTATTCGTAGTAGTTATTCTTGACGTCGGAACCGATACGGAGGAACACGGAGAGGTCGCCGTTCTTCAGGTCGGTGTGGTCGCCCACAAGGGTCTCGGCGTGCGTCCACATCTGCAGGCGCTTGTAGATGCGCAGGTCCATCTGGGTGTTCTTGTACACGCCGCGCGCGTCGCCGGGCTGCAGGCCCTGCACCTTAAGCTGAAGCGACTGTTCGTTCAGTAGCGTGGCCTGGGTGGAACCGGCATCCTGAGCGCGGTCCACGCCGGGAGGCAGTATGTAGTTCACCGGCTCGCGGCTTGAGTTCTCCTCGATGTTCACCACGGTCTGCGACAACTCGCCCTCGGCCGGCGAATCGTTGCGCGAGTTGAGGTTGAACTTATAGTCGCGCCATTCGCCGCGCACCAGCTCCAGTGTGGCGAAACGCAGGTGCGTCACCTCGCGGAAACCGGTCATGAACATGCGGATGAACCGGATGGTGGAGAAATCGTTGATGCCGCCTACCACCTTGTCGGGCTGGGTCAAGGGAATCTTGAACTGGTACCATACGGAGCGCTTCTTACCGGCCACGGTGGGCACTTCCTGCTCTATCTTGTCGGTGATGAAGTTGCGGCCCACCTCAAGGTCCTGCGGACGCAGCGACACCTTGTACTGGAAGTAACGCTCGTATTCGTTCAGTGTGTTGTCCTGGTTTATATCCTCCACGTCGGGGACGGCACGGGCCGACTGATACTGCGGATTGTCTGACTGCTCGGGACTGAGAGAGTTACCCTCCACGCCGTTGTAATGCTTGTAGCGGTCCAGCAGACGGCTGCGGTGCTCGTCATACCAGTTGGAACGATAGAAGTGATAGTTGTCGCCTGCAGGGTCATTGAATGCGGAGAAGGGGTCGTCCTGCATCTCGGCTATGCGGGAGGGGCTGAGACGCGCGCGCAGCTTGTCGAGATAGTCCTTGTACGATCCGAACGTAAACTCATCTTCGTTGGGAAGTCCGTCAAGACCCACGTCCTGCAGCAGACGCGCGTCGGGAGCGTTCTCGAACGCGTATGTCAGCGAGTTCTGACGCGACACGCGACCCCAGTTGGTTTCCGTCATCCACTGGTTATCGCCGTCAACAGGAAGTCCGTTCTCGTAGCTCTTAAGTCCATCCTTCAGTATGTCCTCGCTTATCTCGCCGAGGTTGAAATACAGGTCGCCGCCGTCCGTGTTGGGATTGTCGGGGTCAAGGAACGGATCCATCAGCCAGAACTGGATGTACTCCACGTTGTTGGAATCGAAGTTGGAGTTGTCCATCTTGCGCATTATGCCCCCCCAGCGCTTCTCGGGGTTGAGAAGGTTGCCCTGGTCGTCGATGTTCTCGGCGTCAAGGTTATAGGGGCCGCGCTCGCGGGGATAGAACGACAGGTTGAGTGTCTGTATCCAGTTTGCCTCGCCATATTGAAGCTCGCGGTTGGGGAACAGTTCGGTCATGGTGATCTCGCGCACGTATGGGTTGGCCATCTGTTCGGGATCGTTCTTCAGATAACCGGGAATAGTGCTTGAGTTGCGCTGCGTCCATGTGCGGTCGATGTAATACCACGACAGCAGGGCGCGGTTCTTGCCGTAATCCACATTGTTGGACAGGCCTGCCTCGGGGAACAGGGCGTCGGCTCCCGGGTCGTATGGAGTGGAGGCCATGAACCATGAATAGGGACTGCGAAGGTCGATGGATGTCTGCGAGGCCTCGAAGTCGTCGATATAGCTTGAACCTTTGCTTGATCCGCTTTTCTGCTTGTGCGGAATCAGCTGGGCGAACTCGGCGTTGACGCTGAACTGCGACGGTGCCGTCGACTTGATGGTCGGAATCTTGTTCAAGAGGTTGGTAAGCCACATGAACTGCTTATTGTACGACAGGTTCAGGCCCCACATGGTGTTGTTGATGATCTCCTCCCCCATGTTCACCTTCTTGGTGAGTGCTTTTTCAGAAAAGTGCATCAGCGTGGCGCCGATGGTCAGGTCCTTGTTGAAACGGTACTGCGCGTCAAGTCCCACCAGAGTCTTGCGCTGCATGGAGAACAGCGACTGGTTCTCGAGCGTGACGCTGACGTTGGTGCCGGAGTCGATGATGCTTTGGTTGGTGATGGTTACGATACCCATGGAATAGTCCACGGTATAGTCGGAATTCTCGGTGAGCACGACGCCACCGGCCATAACCACTACGGAACCTCGTGGCACGTTCATGGCGTTGAGGCGTATTGTGGCGCCTCCCGATGACTGGTATTCGCCCACCAACGAGAATTTGTTCTTGTCGGCAAACTGACGGGCCACAATCAGAGTGGAGTCGTACAGTTCGTAATAGCAGTAGTCCTTGGCTATGGCTTCGTTGCCTATCTTGGAGGCGAGATGGCGTCCGAAAGGCTCGGCCACGGGGAATATGATCTTTCCGTTTGATGACTGTACGGTATACCCTTCGATATAGTCGAAGAATCCGTCCGGATTAGATTCCTGGTTGGAGTCGATGCGGTCCAGGTTCATGACCTGAAGCAGCGGCTGGGTGCTGATGGGAGGCACCGGCAGGAAGTTGATCATGGTTCCCGTGGTGTCGCTCAGATACTTCACCTGCATCTTGAAGTTCTGACTCTGCATCTGGTAGGCTCCAAGCGAATAGATGTTCTTCATCATCAGCTTCCACATCGGGAGCTTGGGCGATACGGTGGTGCTGCGCAGCATCTTCAGGTAAAGCGACTCGGTGGTGGTGGTGACGTCGCTCGAGAACTCGCCCACCTGATACACGCGGCCGTTGTATGTGTATTCGTATGCCACGGCCAGCACTTCGTCGGTGTTGAGCGGCGACTTCAGCGAGATATAGCCTAAGTCGTCGTTAAGGGTGTATTCGCTGGAATTGAGCAGACGTGCGGACTCCACCTTCTCGAAGTCGCGTCCGCCCGTGATGCCGTATGCCTCCAGCGGCGCGAGGGCCTGCGTCACCTGGTTTATGTTGCGCGCGCCGGGATATTCGCTCTTGATGATCTGCAGCAGGTTGTTTGACTGGTTGCTGGGATTGTCGAACGACAGGTCGGGCGTCCAGTAGTCGCTCGCCAAGCGGTGGTTCTCGCCCAGGTCCATGAAGCCGACGAAGTTACGGCTCTGCTGGTAGTTGGAGTTCTTGTTGGTGATCCACACCTCGATGCGCGTGATCTTGACGCCCGAAGCCACATGCGGCAGACGGGCTGCGAAACGGTCGTAGTTGTCGTAGAAATACTGAGCCAGGAAGAAGTGACGGTTGGCGTCGTAGTTGTCGCACTTCACCTCGAACTTGGTGCTCTGTACGCCGCCCTGCGTGCTGACGGTCTTGGACTCGGAGTTCTGCTGCGACACAAGTCCGGTCAGGGTCAGCTTGCCGAACTGGAACTTTCCCTTCACACCGAACAGCGACGTACCGCCTCGGATCAGGCTCGACCCCGTGGTCATGCTGATGTTTCCGACCTCGAAGTTCTTGACTATCTCGTCCTCCTTACCCTCGTATGCCAGTTTCAGATTCTTGGAATCGAAATCGAACGTAGCGTCGGTGTTGTAGGTCATGTTGAACTTCAGCTTGTCGCCCACCGAGGCATTGATGGTGGCCTGTATCTTGGAGTCGAAGTCGAAGTATGTCTTGCGGCGGTTTCGCTTGGTAAGAGCTGGATTGTCGGTCTTGTTGCTCTTGACGCCCAATGAAAGCTGGATGGATCCCTGAGTCTGCAGACGCACGCCGCCGGGTCCGAACACCTTCTCCAGCGGGCCGAGGCTGAAGTTCATGTCGAAGATGTTGAAGGGTTCCTTGTCCTTCTTCTCGAATGTTTCGGTGTTGCGCGAGTTGAAGTAGGAATACATGTCGCGCCGCATCATCATGTTCTCGTACTGGTCGGGCGTCATCATGTAGGGCGTTGTGATGACGTGGTCGCCCACCATGGTCTTGAACACATACAATCCTAATTCCGGATCATATTCCACTTCAGTCTTGACGTTGGAGGGATCGCGGAGGTCGGCTGGGTATTCGGGATTGTTGTAGTCGTCGTATCCACGAGGCACGGTGGGATGCACGCGTCCCGGAAGCAGCAGGGTGTCGGCCGGCGAATCGCCGGGACCGACGGGAGGAAACACAGTCTCTACGGGAGGCGTGGACGGCGGCTCCTTAAGCTCGGATTTGTAATACTGCGGCAGCGCTATAATGCCAAAGGGCAGTACCGCTATCAGTACCGCCATTACAGCCATGATTCTGCCCGATCTACCGCTTACAAACTTCAAAGCATCTTAAACGCCTGCCTTATAGCTTCTTCGGTGGATGCTCCCGGATTGTCTCCGAATACCTTCTTCAGCACCTTCTGACTCTGCTGCTGAGTGTATCCCAATGCCACAAGGGCATCCAGCGCATCCTGGTATGTTTCTCCCGCAGGCGTACTCATAATTAACGACTCGGATACCCCCTTTATTTTATCCTTAAGGTCCACTATGATGCGCTGCGCGGTCTTTCCGCCTATCCCTTTCACCGCCTTGAGCTGTGCCTCGCTTCCCGACGCTATTGCCGCCTGAAGCTGCTGAGAGGTCATTGCCGACAGAATGAGCCGGGCCGTATTTGGTCCCACGCCGCTCACGCTGGTCAGCAATATAAACAGCTCGCGGCTTTCCTTACTGAGAAATCCGTACAGCACATGGGCGTCCTCCCGGATCGACTCAAAGACATATAGCTTGACGTTATCCTTGGCCGCGGCGATGTGAGGATAGTCTATCAATGTGATGTTTATGCCGTAACCTAACCCGTTGTTGTCGATTACGGCATACGCGGGCGAGACTTCCGCCGGTTTTCCTATAATGTATTCAAGCATGGTTTTCTGAGTTTAAAGAGTTGAAAAAGTTAAGAGGAATGTGATGAGGAGTCAGGATTAGAATTCAGGGATTTTTGGAATAGCAGAATGTCCTGTGAATTGTCGGCAGAGACAAGCCAGTCTTTAAGACAGCCACATTCAATATATCCGGCCTTAGCGAAAAGCCGCTGACTGGCTGCGTTTTCGGAAGCTATCTTTGCGGCCAAGATGCGCAGGTTGAGCAATCTGCGGCAGTAATCTTCAAGCAACAGCAATGCCTTCCTCCCCAACCCATTACTGCGATAACCGGAACGAATGTATATGCCCACCCACGCAGTGCGATTGGACGCTGATATATCATATAAATCTACTATACCAACCGGTTCAGCCACGTTTTTGTCAACCAGCATGAGACGCAACTGCCCTTCGGCAAAGGGATCGGCCCGGTATTGCAATGCGTATTCCTTGAGATTCCGCAGCGAATAAGGAGCCATCATGCCGTTCTGGATCCACTGCGTCGGATCGCTCTCCATCTCCCACATGGCTAAAGCATCCTCCGGCTCGACAGGACGCAGACTCAACGCACCGTTTCTCAGCAATTCGGAATCAGCCATGGAACGTGTCTTTAAACGGCATTCGGTTCAATATGGAACGGCCCAACGTCAGTTCGTCGGTATATTCCAGTTCGTTGCCTATGCTGAGGCCTCGCGCCAGCATGGTGACTTCCACCGGATAGTCCGCGAGCTTGCGGTAGATGTAGAAATTGGTGGTGTCACCCTCCATAGTCGGGCTCAAGGCCAGTATCACTTCCTTTATCTCTCCTTTGGCGACACGCTCCACAAGGCTTGCTATCTCTATGTCGCCGGGAGAAATGCCCTCGATCGGCGATATAAGGCCACCCAATACATGATACAGGCCGCGGTGCTCGTGTGTAGCCTCGATAGTTATCACATCCTTCACGTTTTCCACCACCATCACGGTGCTGCGGTCGCGCCGGCGGTCGCTGCATATCTGGCATTCGCCGCTGTCGCTGATGTTGTGACATTCAGGGCAATAGCGGATGTGCCGCCGCATCTCGATGATTGCGTTACCTAACGCTTCCGATGCCTCCGGCTCACGCCGCAACAGATGCAACGCAAGCCGCAACGCAGTTTTCTCGCCGATGCCCGGCAGTTTCGACAGCTCGGACACCGCCGTGTCAAGCAATTGTGAATTATAACTCGTCAGCATTTTATGCTTTTGTTATATCGTTATTGTGAATTATTAACCAACCTCTCAGGCATGTCGGTTGTTAATACATTGCATATTAACCGCACGCAAGGATTCAGGTCCCCGAGTGCATCAAACATTATCGATATGAACACCGATGCTTTGAAAAAGAGTGCCGCGGAAGCAAAAGAAGCCGCACAGGACTTCATGAACAGCCCTCAGGTGCAGGGTGCTATCGACAAGGGCAAGGAAGCCCTGGAGAAAGGCAAGGAATGGATCAACGGTCCCGAGGGTCAGAAATACGTCCAGAAAGGCAAAGACATGCTTGAGGATGTCAAGGACAAAGTGGGCGATTTCATGAAGGATAAATTCGGTTTCGACAAGAAATAACGGCCACTTCGGCACGCCATTACATCATAATCCGTCGCATAGCCGCCTATGCGACGGATTATGCTTAATTGTAGCGGGCGTATATTTCGTTGCCTAACTTCTTGGCCTTGTCTATGTCGGCCTTGTTGTCGGGATTGACGCCATACTTGGACAGAGGAGGCACCACTACCTTGGTCCCCGGCCTTATACGGTCCGGATGGCCGAGGATTTTTTCATTTTCCTTGTAGATATATGGCCACAGGTGATAGTTGCCGTAATGGTCCTTGGCCATGGTGGTGAGGTATCTGGTCTTGGTGATGGTGTCATACACTTTCTTGTCCGATGGCTGAGTAGGAACGGGCGGTTCCGTTTCGGCCTCCGGAGCGGATTTCTGAACTTCCGGTTGCTGAACTTCCGGCTCCTTTGCAGCCGGCTCGGGTTCAGCCTTGGACTTATCAGGCTCAACTGCCGGCACTTCCACCGGGACTTCCGCAGATACAGAAGTTGCTGCTATTGCTTCAGACTCGGCCTTTGGTTCGGCCCCTGCCAAGCGCTCAGAAGAAAGCACACCGTACTCGAACAGCGTCCACACCGCAACGAACGCAATCAGACAGGCAGCCGCGAATCCGATCAGGAAGCCGGGCCAGAAGCGTTTCTTTGGAATGGCGGGAACTTCGGAGTCTTCAGAAATGTCAGGGTCCGTAAGGTCCTTAGAGTCCTTAGAGTCATTAAAGTCATTAAGGTCCTTAAAGTCATTAAGGTCCTTAAAGTCCTTAAGGTCATTAGAGTCCGTAAGGTCATTAGAGTCCGTAAGGTCATTAGAGTCATTAAGGTCGTTAAGGTCTTTAGGGTCCTTAGGGTCGTCATCGGAATCCGGGGATTCTTCCGAAGCGGGTTGAAAGGCTTCCGGCTGTTCCGGAATTAATTCGGATGCGGCTTCCTGCGCCGATTCGCGCTCAAGTTCAGACTCGGCTATCACTTCCGGCTCCTCCAACTCATAAACGGTGCTTGCAAACGGCACGTCACAGACGGCCTCAGGTTCCGGCTCTGCGGCTTCTGCCCCTTCCAGCTCGGTGACGGCTTCGTCGGTAAGCTCGATGGTCTGGAACATACTGAACGGTTCGTTTACAGTGGCCGAGAGCTCCTTAGACGCCATGTAGACTATCTTTCGATGACCCGGTATCAGCGTCTCCTCGCCCGTATTGACGTTGACGCTCTTGCGGGCCTCGACCTCGATGCTCTTGAACACTCCCAGGCCGGGAACCTTGACACTCTCACCTTTCTCAAGCTCATCGGAAATCAGGGCGAACAGTTCGCGCAGAAAGTCCTCGGTCTGCCGTTTGGTATCGCCGGTGCGCACCGACAGCCGTGCCGTCAGCCCTGCCAACGTCACTTTCTCGCTATCGCGTCTGCGATCTTCAATATTCTCGCTATTCTCGCTCATGATTGACGTACCTTGAGTTTTAGCATTGTGGAGGGTCGGAATGTAACCGACAATTTCGGTGGTATCAATATGCGTCGGCCTGTGGAGGGATGCATCGTGATGCGTTCCATCCGTTTCTTGGGTTCGAACGATCCGAACGAGGGCACGGCCACGCTGTCGCCTTCGGCCAGCACCTCGCCGATCACTCCGGCAAGCTGCTCGCACAGCAGCGTCACATCCTGCGGCTCGCGCTCAAGGCGTCGACCTAATTCTTCCGTCAGTTGTTTTGCGTCCATCTTATAATACATATACCCTGTCAATCATGGCTCCGGACATGGTGCGGATTGGGGTATTGACTACAAAATTAATCGTTTGTCGGCAATTACACAAACCCATGACCCCGAAACTGCATGAAAAAAATATCAGGCTCCGTTTCGCACTTAATGCGGAACGGAGCCTGATAATCGGGGACGAAATTAATCAATCCTCTTTATAACATCTTCTAAAATCAACTTCTTACTTCAGTTTCAACACCTGGCCGGCCTGAATCTTGTCGGCGTGGCTCAGTTTGTTGAGTCGTCTCAGTGTCGTGGCCGACATACCGTAGGAACGGGCTATCGACGACAGTGTGTCACCGCGCTTCACGGTATATGTGCTCTGGGTGCCGGATGCGGCATGATAGCTGTTGCCGTCTGTCTTGGCCAGCGCATTGCGGCTGGGAGCGTAGTTACGCGGCTGGGTATATGTCTTCTTGCTGAAGGTATACGTGTCGGTATGGGTGGTGCGGTTGGCAAAATCGAAAATTGCCGACGGATTGATGGCATAACCCATGTAACGCGTCTCGAAATGCAGGTGCGGGCCCGTGCTTCGTCCCGTGTTGCCACCCAAGGCGATGGGCTGTCCGGCCCTTACGGTCTGTTCAGGTTTCACCAGTGCCTTGGTGAGGTGGCCGTAAATGGTCTCCAGACCGTTGGGGTGACGGAGAATCACGTAGTTGCCGTAACCCTTGGCCTCGTAGTTGGTGAGACGCACCTTGCCGTCGAACGCGGCATAGATGGTGTCACGCATCTTGATTCCCATGTCGATGCCCTTGTGCATACGCCCGAACTTGGCGCGATAGCCATAGTTGGACGTGATGCGGATGTTCTTGACAGGCATGTGATAGCCCGTCACATCGATTACCTGCTGGTTGGGCACGTCCTTCTCCTGGAACGGATTGACGCGCTTGGAATTCCAGCCCTCGGTGTAGATGTCGATCTCCGGCTCCAGATCTTCGATCAGGTCGATGAACGTGTTCTGTTCTATCAGCTTTATCTGATCTGAGCTTTTGGTCTGCGAGGCCAGCAGCTGCTTGTGGATCTGCGAGTGCGGGTTCTTAGAGCGTACGTTCTGAGCCTGCGCTCCCATACACGCCATGGCTACAAGTAACGTTCCGCTTAATATCTTCCTTATCTGTATCATAATTCAGGTTTCGCCGATTCGGATGTCTTTAGAGTTCTTCCGGGCCGTATGTGTATTTAAGTGTGGCCGGCTGATAGTCGAACACTTCTTCGGGCTTGAAGAAACGTGCTATCTCTATCTTGGCGTTTTCTACCGAATCGGATGCATGTATTATATTGAGAGATCCGCTCATGCTCAGGTCTCCGCGGATGGTGCCCGGCGCTGCCTTGCGGCCGTTGGTCACGCCTGTCATCTCGCGGAACACGGATACAATCTCCACGCCCTGCAGACACATCACGATAACCGGACATGCCGTCATCGATGCGACGATGTCAGGAAAGAAGGGCTTGTCTACCAGATGTGCGTAATGCTCGCGCAGTATCTTTTCGTCCAGCTGCATCATCTTCATTCCACATATCGTAAGGCCACGCTTCTCTATGCGGCTTATAACTTCTCCTACCAGATTCCGCTCGATGCATCCGGGCTTCAGGATTACTAATGTACGCTCCATGCTTTTAAACACTTTTTAAGATTTCGATCTCTCTGTTTATCAAAGGTAAAACAATTTCTCCGAAAAAACCAAACGTTTTAATCTTTTTTTTCAAAATATAATTATCCATAAGTGTATTTTTACACCCAACTACCAATAATATAGCTATTTAACCCAAAAATATGTTTTACAGCACATTTTCGAACATTTTGCACAGATCGCAATTTGTGTGCAAAAATATATTTATCGAATTGTGAATAATTGTTAACGCTTTGTAACCTCCCCATTCTCACCATCTTTTGATTTCAATTTTGCCAATTATGCATTTTCATGGCCATATTTACACATTCTCGAACGGCATACCGACACATGGCATAAAAACGGTTGATTGCGTTCCCGAACCATCCCCGGCCACACATTGTATTATATATAGGAGCGTGAGTACGTTCTCTCTGTATTTACCTCCGCTATAAACTGAAAATATCCACTTTAAACCATATATAGTATATGACGTTTACATCCATTATTGCCGAGGCAACCGATAAGATGCCGACTCTACATATAGCAGAGACGGTCACGGAGCAAAGCACATACGCCGTGGCCAGACTTTTGATGAGTCTTTCATCATGGCTTATCAAGACACTGCATCTGCCCAAAACAGACGATGCGTTCGTCGTGGTATATGCACTGGTAGTATTCGCCGTGGCCTTTGCGGTAGGATGGGTTGTGAAGACTATATGCGTATTCATACTGCGGCATATCAGTTTCAAAAATAAATTGTCGCTGTATGATATTCTGGTCGGAAAGCACTTCTTCATCAAGTTGTGCAATGTGATTCCGCCGCTGTTGTTCGTGATACTCATACAGTTCACTCTTTATACACATGTCACCCTGGCTTCATGGCTCACACGCGTATCTTGGGTGTATATGTCGATAGTACTGGCCAGGTCGCTATGCACTCTGGCCGACGGAATCTGGGAACACATCGACTTGAACGAAAACAAAAAGAGGCTGCCGCTTCACGGAATAGTACAGATTATCAAGATAATTCTATGGCTCATAACCACCATAATCTGCTGTGCCGTTCTCGTCAATAAGTCGCCGGCATCGCTGTTGGCCGGTATCGGAGCCTTCGCTGCGGTGCTGATGCTGATATTCAAGGACTCTATCCTTGGTGTCGTTGCCGGAGTGCAATTGGCCCAGAACGACTCTCTGCACGTAGGCGACTGGATAGTGGTGCCCAACAGCAATGCCAACGGCACAGTGACCGAAGTGTCACTGACGGCAGTAAAGGTCACCAACTGGGACCTGACAGTCACCACGGTGGCACCGTATACGCTGATCACAAACGGATTCACCAACTACCGCAACATGCAGCTGTCCGACACGCGACGAATCCAGCGGTCGTATATGATAGACGCTGACTCAGTGGTGGAGACCACCGACGAAATGCTGAAGGAGTTCCACGCCATTCCCCTGATGGGCGAATGGATCGACGGCAAGATGAAACAGAAAGCCGCCGGCAAGGAATATGACGTAAACAATCCCGACGGCCTGGTGGACGGAACTATCGACACCAATTTAGGAATGTTCCGCGCCTACATCCGTATGTATCTGGCCAACAACAGCGACATATCCCAGACCAGCACGTGTTTCGTGACTACGCTGGCCCAAACATCGGCCGGGATTCCGCTGCAGATATATTGCTTCACCGCCACATCCTCCTGGCTGCCTTACGAGGGCATCATGGCGTCTGTGTTCGAGCACTTAGCCGTGATGATGCACCGTTTTCATCTATATACCTTCGAGAATCCGTCCGGTCGCGACACCATTGTTGACGGCTATCTGAGTCCGGGCAAGAATCCGGAATTCGTGACCGGCATGCCCTACCCCTTCTTCCGAAACAGCGGTACGCCCATGAATCCGGGCGTACCTCCTGCCGGACTATATGCACAGACGGCACAAAACAACAGCGGCCCCGTGCAACAGCCTCCAAAGGTTTGGGGCGAGCCGGAGCCGAAGTCAGAGTCTCAGTCAGAGTCTCAGTCAGGTCAGAAAAGCTGATCAGCTGATTTCATTGACCGCCATTCTAAGAACCGTAAGTTTTCCGAGCAGGTCCTCCACCTGGTCAAGAGGAAGCATGTTGGCGCCGTCGCTTTTGGCCACGGCCGGATTCTGATGCGTCTCCATGAAGATACCGTCACAACCTGCGGCTATAGCCGAGCGGGCTATGGTGCCTATCAGTTCCGGCTTGCCCCCTGTCACGCCCTCGGCGCGGTTGGGCTGCTGAAGGGAATGCGTTATGTCCATGATAACCGGACATCCGCACGAGCGTTTCATTTCAGGTATGCCGCGCATATCCACAACCAGGTCGCCGTAGCCGAAGAACGTACCGCGGTCGGTAACGGCTACCTCATTGTTGCCCGATTCAACTATCTTTGACACCGCGAACCTCATCGATTCCGGCGCTAAGAACTGTCCTTTCTTGATATTTACGAACTTACCCGTCTTGGCTGCCGCTATGAGCAGGTCCGTCTGACGGCACAGGAAGGCGGGTATCTGGAGTATGTCTACATACTCCGCCGACATCGCGGCCTCGGGTGCCGAATGTATGTCTGTCACAACCGGGATGCCGAACGTGTCGCGTACTTTGGCAAGTATCTTCAACGCCTTTTCATCGCCGATTCCCTGAAACGAGTCCAGCCGGCTGCGGTTGGCCTTGCGGTAGCTGCCCTTGAACACGTACGGGATGTTGAGCCCGGAGGTGATTTTAACCAGTTTCTCGGCTATGTCCAGAGCCATCTCCTCTCCTTCAATCACACACGGGCCGGCCAACAGAAAGAAATTGCCGGTAGGGCTACTTTGCAAATATTCCGATATTTTCATTTTTCAGTATTCTTACATGTTGTTTATTACATGGAACGCGGCCGTGGCATAAAGCGCGGCAGTCTCGGTGCGCAACCGGCTGGTGCCGAATGTCACCGGCAGGAATCCGGCCTCGATGGCCGTCTCCACTTCCGCAGGACTGAAATCGCCCTCAGGACCTATCATGACCACTACGTCGCTATCCTTAGTGCAGCACTGGCCGAAGTCTCGTCGCTCCACCTCAGGCGAGCAGTATCCGAAGCACTTGAACTCCGGCTTATCCGCATGTTCCTTAATGAAATCCTTATAATCTACCGGGCCTGCAACCTTCGGCAACCGAGCCTTGAGCGACTGCTTCATGGCTGATACGGCTATGCGTTCCAGACGGTCGGTGTTCATCTTCCGGCGCTCGGAATGCTCGCAACGCAACAGGACGATTTCATTTACGCCCATCTCCACGGCCTTTTCCACCAGCCATTCCATACGGTCGGCATTCTTTGTGGGCGCCACGGCCAAAATAAGATTACCCCGCCAGTTCTGAGGCTGGTCCGTCCGTTCCAGCACTTCTACACCGGCATGTTTGGGATGCGCATTCGTTATGACGCAACGGTACACATGTCCCTCGCCGTCGACGGTCTCGATCTCATCGCCCTCGCGCATACGCAGCACGCGGCAACAGTGCGTGGACTCATCCTCGGGCAGCGTCCCGGTCTGCTCTATGCCGGGAGAATAAAAACGTATCATTTCCGTTCAGACTTCGATCATTCCGCCGGCATCGGGATTACTTTCCTTCATTGCATCCTCGGCTTTGTGTCTTTCTTCGGGTTTGCGCTCCTTGAAGACTATCCAGAACAATACGCCTACTATCAGGGCGTATGCGGCGAAAATAAGCCACGACTCATGCCAGCCGTCAAGCTGCTGCTGCAATGTCAGGTCCGGAGCGTTCACCAGCTTGTTCACCACTAACTTACCGGCTAAGAACGTACCCAACGATGCTCCGATTCCATTGGTCATCAGCATGAACAGGCCCTGGGCTGCCGAACGCTGGTCGTGCGACGTGCGGCTGTCGACATACATTCCGCCCGAAACGTTGAAGAAGTCGAACGCCACGCCATAGACCATGCACGAAAGCAGCAGCCAGATGAATCCCGGACAGTTGGTGTCGCCGATTCCGAAGAATCCGAAACGGAACACCCATGCGAACATGGCTATGAGCATCACGCCCTTGATTCCTACCTTACGCAGGAAGAAAGGTATCAGCAGGATGCACAGAGCCTCGGCACATTGCGAGATGGATATAAGGAACGTCGGGTTCTTGGCCCACCAGCCGTCCATGAATCCGTCGGCAAACTGCGGCAGTTCCGGATTGCTGAAGAAATTGATGAACGACGAGCCATAGCTGTTGGTGATCTGCAGCGATACGCCCAGCAACATGCTGAAGATGAAGAATATCGCCATATCGCGGTATTTGAACAGCTTGAACGCCTTGAGACCGAGTGCATCGGCCAGCGATTTCTTCTCGCCGCTCTTGTCGACGGGACAGTTGGGCAACGTCAGGCAGTATGCTGCAAGAATGATGCTGAATATACCCGAGGTATAGAACTGCGCTGCCGAGAACTGGATGGCCTGACCACCCCAAGGCACGAAGTTGACAAACAGTTCTGCAAAAATGAAGCCGACGGTTCCGAACACGCGAATCATCGGGAAATGCGACACGGTGTCGAGTTTGTTCTGGTTCAGCACATTGAACGCCACCGAGTTGCTGAGTCCGATCGTAGGCATGAAGAATGCCACCGAGACTGTGTAGGCTGCGAACAGCGGGCCGAACTCAAGAGTGCCGTTGGCGGCAAGTTGCGAGTTGGCTATCGCGCCTGTAACGATCATCATGACGCCGGCCAGGAGCTGACACAACGCCAATGTGCGCTGGGCCGGTATCCAGCGGTCGGCCACTATGCCCATCAATGCGGGCATTATGATGGACACGAGTCCCTGTACGGTATAAAACCAGAATACGTCTGCGCCGAGACCGTGATTGCCCAGAAACATACCCATCGAAATGAGGTATGCGCCCCATACGGCGAACTCCAGAAAGTTCATCACCGACAGGCGGGCCTTGATTTTTGCTGTATTTGTCATCTTTTTTATAATTTGCAGCTTTTGAGTCTTTCAATTTTCAGCCATAAATGTATTGGCCGAGGATTCCGAAAGGCAAATTTATAAAAAATTGATAAATTGACAAAGGAATCGGGGCATGATTACTCACTAATCGCCCCATCGTAATCCTATTATTGAAGAATAATCCGGATTTCACCGGTTATGTTCCTGCAGGCTTTCGGCGTAATCGAGCAGAGACTGGCGGGATTCGATGATGATTTCGCCTTCGTTGCCGAACTTGACGGATCCGGCGTCCACCAGCCCGTCAACCTGCCTGTCGTAATCGGTCTGCGCGTTTTCCGGGCCTGTGGCCCAGAGCCGGTCCATACCTTCCAGCACTATCCGCCTGCAGTCACGGTCGGTCATCAGCGACACGATGACAGCAAGAGTGCCTGCCACCGAACGACTGTACAACGATTCCATCGATACCTCGATGCGCTGGCAGTGATAGTTCAGATAATTCAGGTAATTTATGAGACAGATGTGGTTGCTGCGCAGCAGTGACATGTACTGTTCCTTCGAGAAGCTCATGGTTCCGCATGGCTCCAGGGCGCGCACTTCATGACGCGGGCGCGTGTCCATGCCGAACAGCCGCTCCATGCCCAGCACCTTGCCCGGCCCGTATTCAGCCACGAGACGGCTTTCGCCCCCCGACAATGTATATACCATCTCGGTCCGGCCCGTCAGGACACACTTCAATCCGTTGCAATCCTCAAGCAATGGCTGTATCACGGCGCCGGCCTCGTAATTATCGAAATCCAGGTGCGTCTTCTCCAGAAACAGCGATAACTGTTCGGTGCCTACTCCCTTGAATATGGGCAGTGTCATGAGCCTTTCGTACATTGTCATCATAGCGCTATTCTTTTATTCCCGTGGAATCATCTATTATAAATCTATAATGATATAACATCGGGAACGTAAAAAAGGTGCGTCAAACCTGCATTTGACGCACCTTTCAAACGATTCGTAGCGGGACCGAGAATTGAACTCGGGACCTCCGGGTTATGAATCCGACGCTCTA
>ERZ836877.1326-NODE-1326-length-38109-cov-15.854575_pt1 | contig 38109 bp, 28 predicted proteins | sample MGYA00519469_ERZ836877 | MGnify/ENA primary metagenome ERZ836877 (study PRJEB31850, sample SAMEA3708809) | human gut metagenome | biome: human gut; feature: human-associated habitat; material: faeces | place: China | collected 2014 ...
CGCTCTTCCGATCTCCCCCATTTTGCGGGCTGAATCTGCCAGCGGATTTTTGGGGAACACACACTTCACCCTTCAATAACCCATGTTCCGGTCCACCCGGTGGCCGGCATAGATATAAGGATCAGCGATCCCGCTGATTACAGAGTCTTTGTATAATCATAAAAATACACATCCCTCCTCATGTCAAAAAGTCTCCGCGCCAAAGTCTTATCATCCGTAGTGTCGCTCATCTGCCTGATGTGCGGCGTTCAGCCACTTGCGGCATCCGCTCAGTCGGGAGCCGTCGGAACGATTGACTCGCTTGTGGTGTACTTTGACATCAATTCCGCAAAACTTCCCGCCGACTCGGCATCGCTGATGAAGTTCGCGGCCACGGCCGACAGCCTTTTTCTCGGCGGCAGACTATCGGTGGTAGTAATCGAAGGCAGCTCGTCGCCCGAAGGGAATAATGACGCCAACATCCGTCTGGCAAACAAACGCGCCGGTGCTGTGGAGGCATTTCTCCGCCGCCACACCGCGGTGCCCTCCGAAATGATCGCCACCACCGGTCACGGTTCCAACTGGAAACTCTTCCTGCGTCAGGCCGGGGAGGATGGTAACGGTGCCGTCTGTAACAGCACCATCAATGCCATCCGTGATGCTGATCACCACGACGTCCGCGTCAGGTTGCTTCGCTCATTGAAATCCTCTGACTGGAACAAAGTCAAAAGTTCCCTGCTCCCGCTCACCCGCTTCGCTTCGGTGCGCGCCATCGGCCTGACGGATGCTCCTTCAGTGGCGGAAGAACCGATTGTGGAGACCGTTACGGAGACTGTTGTGGAGACCGTGGCAGAAGAAGTGACAGCAGTGCCTGACACCGCAGTCATGGCGTTCCCTGCCGCAGTTTCGGCTCCCGCCGATGACTGCCTGCGCCGCTGGTCGGTGTCGACCAACACCGTCGGCCTGGCAATGGCAATTGTCAACGCCACAGTCCACTATCAGTGGAACTGCCGCTGGTCAGCAGCCCTGTCGCTCTACTACAGCGCCTGGGACTACGGCCGCAGCGACCGCAAGTTCCGCACCTTCATCTTCCGCCCCGAAGTCCGTTACTGGACCCGCCGCGCCGGCTCGGGCCTCTTCTTCGACGCCCACGTAGCCATGGCGGCCTATAACTTCGCCCTCCCGTCGTGGAACTACCGTATCCAGGACGTCGACGGAACTCACCCCGCTCTTGGAGGCGGTCTGGGCATAGGCTGGCGCCAGAACCTTTCGCCCCGGTGGGCTCTCGAATTCCAGGCCGGCGCCGGAGTCTACGCCCTGCGCTACGACCGCTTCGAAAACCGCCCCTGCGGCCCGCTTTACGATTCGCGCAAGCGGGTGTTCTTCGGCCTTGACAACTTTGCTATATCCGTAGTCTATAACTTTAATCCGAGGAAATCATCGAAATGAAGCGCTATATTCTCTACGCCATGACGGCGATTTTCCTCGCCGCAGGATTCACCGGATGTGATGTCCATGAATTCCCTTGCCCTGACGCTCCGCCGCCTGTCAACCCTTCGCACCATCGTATCGACCTGGTCTTTACATCGGGATCCATGGACTTCCTTACCCAGATTGACATGACAATGCCCGACGCCGACTCACGCTCGCGCGCCGACGCCGACCGCCCCCACGACATGCGCTTCCTCATACAGCTGTTCGCTGTTGAAAGCCGCGGTTCAGACTACACTGTGGTTTCACGCGCTCCTGTCGATTCCTATGTATTCACCCGCCCCACATCGGAGGGATTGACCGACTACGTCACATCGGTGACAATACCCGAAGGCGACTACAAGATACTTGCCTGGGCCGACTATGTGGCGGAAGGCACTACCGCTGACCGCTATTACTCGACCGCCGACTTCAGCCAGCTGGAGCTCCTTACCGCCGATGCCGATGGAAATCCGCTTCAGCACTCGGGCTGCAACAACTATCGCGACGCTTTCCGCGGCGAGCTGCTTGTCAGTGTGACTCCGGAAGGGCAGATACTTGACTTTTACACCCGTCAGCCCCTCAGTCCGGCGCGTGTGCCCATGAATCGTCCGATGGCCCGTTATCACTTCATAACCACTGACCTCGGCGATTTCATCTCAAAGATCAAAAGCCACACCGACAGTCCGGCCGGTCCCCTCGACCATCCCGCTCAGGGACCTGACCTCAACGACTACACCGTGCGCTTCCGCTATTCGGGCTATATGCCCTCGGCCTATAACGCACATACCGACAAGCCGGTCGACTCACGCCTCGGAGTCAGCTATGCAGGCACACTCCGGCAGATCGACGAACATGAGGCTGAGCTTGGCTTTGATTATGTGCTTGTCAACGGCACACAGACCTCCGTCAAAGTGGCCGTCGACATCATTGACCGCCGTTCCGGCAAAGCCATTGCATCGACCGATCCGATAGAGGTGCCGCTCCGGCGCAACCATTACACTATTGTCAAAGGCCACTTCCTCACTGCTACTGCAGGCGGCGGAATAGGCATTGACCCGGGATTCTCCGGTGACATCAACATTGAAATACATTAAAACAACTTTAACAATCAACAACCTTTTTACTAACAAGCAATTAACCTTACGATGAAGAAAACATCCTTTGCAATCGCACTCCTGGCAGCCGTGGCTATGACCTCGTGTTCCAATGACGACGTGATGAACAATGCGCCCGACAACGGCTCCACTGTCACCTTCACCGCCACGCTCCCCTCTGACCTCCAGAGCCGCGCTTTCGGCGACGGAACTCAGACCAAGGACCTCCACTACGCCATCTACGAAGCCGGCACCAAGACCCTCGTGTTCGCTTCTGAAGGCGGTGTGCCCCAGGCTACCCTCGTGAAAATCGACGAGAAGAACTTCTCTCTGTCAGCTGACCTCGTAAAAGGCAAAGCCTATGACTTCCTGTTCTGGGCTGACGCTACCGGCAACGACTTCTACACCTTCGATCCCGCTGAACAGACTGTTTCGATCAACTACGACAACCTTGTGGCCAACGATGACACCCGCGACGCCTTCTTCCAGACTGTCAAGGACATCAACGTGACCGGCTCGGCTTCTTACAACGTAGAACTCCGCCGTCCCTTCGCCCAGCTCAACATCCTCACTGACGACATCGCCAAAGTGACCGCCACCGGCACCACCCTCGGCGACATCACAGTGACCGTGAGCGACGCCTACTCTACACTTGACCTCTTCAGCGGCGAAGCTACCGGCCTCAAGGGCGCTGCTGTTTCGTTTGCCGCTCCCCGCGCTGAAGGTGAAATCGTCAGCGTTAACGGCAAGGCTTACGACGTGCTCTCGATGAACTACATCCTCACCGGCTCGGTTATCGAAGGCGGCAACGTGCAGACCGCCCAGAAGGAGCTCTTCGATGTGACTGTTGACATCAACGACAACGCCGGCACTAAGCTCCAGACCATCAACGTGAGCAACGTACCCGTACAGCGTAACTACCGAACCAACATCTACGGCTCGCTCCTTACCAACAGCCTCGACTTCGACATCGTGGTAGTGCCCGATTTCTATGATCCCTCAAACGACCTCGAAATTACCGCTACTCCCGAAACTGCCGAAGAATTCATCGCTGCGCTCAATAACCCCGTTATCAGCGAAATCAACGTCGCCAAGGACCTCGACCTCTCTGAGGCCTCCATTGACGACCTTACCTTCGATACTCCCAAGACCTTCAACTTCGTTGGCGGCACCACTCTCCAGCTCGGCAACACCAACCGCCTTGTAGCCAACAACGGCCTTACCATTCAGGGCAACGGTACGCTCAGCAACACCTCGGCCGACAACAGCGACCTCGGTGCAGGCTGGAATAAATCGCTCATCTTCGTTAACGGCGGCGACCTCGTGATTGACGGCGTTACCATCGAAAACGACCCCGCCTACCACTACCACGGCAACTCGGCTGAAGGCCGTCCTTACAACAGCGCCGCCATCTCTTACTGGAACGATGCCAACGTTACCATCACCAACGCCCGCATCATTTCCGGCGAATTTACCCTCTGCGGTATGGGCCGCGGTGTGGCTTCCGGCAACATCGTGCTCAAGAACAGTTATTTTGAATCGACTTCTTCGAACTCTAACGGCACAGGCAATTGGGCTTACGCTATGCGTATATTCGGTTCGTCGGCCGTTCTCGAGAACTGCGAGGTCAAAGGCATCCAGGGTGGTGTGAGCGTTGAAGGCGAGAACCTCGTCTGCACCATTAAGAGCGGTAAGTACTACACCGTTAACACTCCCGGTAAAAACGACGCCTTCTATCCCGTTTACGTTACCAACGCCGCTACCGTAGTAATCGAAGGCGGTGAGTTCATCGGAGCCCGCAGCTGGAGCAACCTCTGCGAAGGCACCAGCGCCGTAGTGGTAGGTGACAACGACGTCCACATGCCCAACGGCTATCTCACAATCAAAGGCGGTAAATTCTCAGGCAAGGCTTACAATCACGTAACCAACTCCGTTTACCAGGCCGACCAGTGGGTGGAACTCGAAGGTGAAGAACCCCTCAAGTGGACCATCAGCGAGTAACTTCACGATACTCGGATGTGTATATCTGAAACTCAACTCAATTCTATATAATTACGCAAGTCCGTCTATAGGACAACCTTGAAAAACTGAGGGTGTGGCAAATTGTTGAAATTTGCCGCACCTTGTTTTGTACCCTGATGAGGACAGTCTCTTCTAAATAAGCAGTCAAAAATAATTAGCAATCCATTGCTAATCAACGGATTGCTAATTGCTAATTACTAATTACTAATTGATCAAGGTTTTTTCTTCCAGCCGCGGCGGGGGCGCATAAGCGGACCGTCCTGTGAGGGAAGCTGCGGTGTCTTGCCTACGAGCATCTTAAGGGCGTTTTCGTTGCGGCGCATTGCCAGCGGATTTTCCGAAGCCGGTGTCTCGGCATTGTCATCGCGCCGGAAATCACGCTTGAAATCGCGCTTGAAGTCCTTGCGGCCGAACTCGCGTTTGCCCGACTCGCGGCGCGGCCCTTTGCGGTCGTCGTCCCGGCGGCGCTCCTCCATCTTCATCTTGCGCGGACCCTTCTTCTCGGGACGGGAGTCGCCGAAATGTATGGCGCCGCCCTCCTTGCGGAAGCTCTTGTAGTCGCCCTCAAACATGATGTATTCACGCAGTTCGCACTCAAGTGCGCCGTTATAGAGCGGCATGCGGAGTGACGGCGCGAGGCCTATCTTCTTGAAATACTCATCGTGATAGCCTATTATCCAGGCGTGGTAGCCCTTGAACACATGCTTGAGCTTGGTGCCTATCATGGCGTAGAGGCCGTCCATATCGTCGGCCGAGATGCGCTCGCCGTAAGGCGGGTTGGTGATGAGCACACCGTTCTCGGGAGCCTCCTTCCACTGCGACAGCGGCCTGACCTCCAGGTTGATATAGCGGCCTACGCCGGCCGATTTGATGTTTTCGGTGGCTATGGCGACTGCCTTGGGCGAGATGTCGGCGCCGTAGATCTTATAGTCGAAGCGGCGCTCCGATGAATCATCGTTATATATCGAGTCAAAGAGTTCGGCATCGAAGTCGGGCCATGATTCGAAGGCGAAGCGGCGGCGGTAGACGCCGGGGTTGATGCCCGCGGCTATCAGCGCGGCCTCGATGAGGAATGTGCCTGAACCACACATGGGATCGACCAGCGGGCAGTCGCCGCGCCATCCGCTCTTGAGGATGATGCCGGCGGCAAGCACCTCGTTGATAGGAGCTTCGGTCTGCGCCACGCGGTAGCCGCGCTTATGGAGTGACTCGCCCGACGAATCGAGTGACACTGTGACGCGCTCACCCGAGATGTGGACGTTGATCATCACGTCGGCATCCTGAAGGCGCACCTTGGGGCGAGAGTCTGGTCCGTAATGGTCGCGGAACCAGTCGACTATGCCGTCCTTCACGCGATAGGTGACATAGCGCGAGTGGGTGAACTCCTCGGAGTTTGACACGGTGTCGATGGCAAAAGTCTTGTCGAGCGACAACACTGAGTTCCAGTCATATTCCTTGATGCGCTCGTAGAGCATATCGGGGTCGGCGGCGGTGAACTTGTAGATGGGCTTGAGGATGCGGAGAGCCGTGCGGCAGCACATGTTGGCCCTGTAAAGCATCTCGAGGTCGCCCTCAAACGACACCATCCGGCGTCCCGGTTCTACATTGATGGCTCCAAGATTGCGGAGCTCTTCGGCAAGGATGTCCTCCAGACCCTGGAAGGTCTTGGCAACCATTTCAAATTGATGCGACTGCATAGTGTTGTGCGGTATGAAATTGATGTTGGATGTACGAAGTGGTGCAAAGTTACGAATAAAAAAGTTATTTGCTTGTGCGGTGTTAACATTTTTTTTGTGGCGGGGCTAACGAAAGTACTCTTAGAGTGAGTAATTTTACATCATGAATCTGCGCACAGTCATTATCATCATATCGCTCGCGGCCATGAGCGCCGTCCTGCCCACATGCAGTCCCTCCGACGGTGCCGTTGACGTGACCCGTTACGATGATGCCGTCCGGTCAGCCGAAACGACCGCAGCCGAAACTACTGAAACATCTATTACACAGTCACCTGGCCGCCGTTACCTGAGCGCCGGCATTGACTACGACAGGCCCCTCGACAAGATGCCGGAGCCCACTCAGAGCCTGCCGCTGAAGTTTCACGAGCCTTACCGCACCACCTTCAATGACTCCAACGCCGTGCATTGGGCTGACGCCGAGCGCATAGGCATCGAGCCGCTTTCCGACACCCGCTCACACTGGCGCCTGCGCCGCCCGCTGGTGAAGATCGCTTCATGTGAGGACTTCTACGTGGAACCGCTCACCTATTCAAGCCCTTACCTGGTGCCCGAGGCCGCCGCAATGCTCCATGAGATAGGCCGCCGGTTCCATGACACGCTGGCTGTGCGCGGCGGCGGCGATTACAGCATCAAGGTGACAAGTATCCTGCGCACTCCCGAATCGGTGAGCCGTCTGCGCCGCCACAACGCCAACGCCATCGATTCGTCGGTACATCAGTTCGGCACAACAGTCGACATCTCGTACTCGCAGTTCGCCGCCTACAATGACCGTCTGCCCCGCTCTGCCGTCGACCTCAAGGCCATCCTGGCCGAAGTGCTCGTGGCCATGCGTCGCGAGGGCAAATGCTGGATCAAGCACGAACACAGGCAGCCCTGCTTCCACATCACCGCACGTCCGCGCTCCTGAGGCATGCCTCAACAATCTCTCACTTCCGCACGTTTTTATTTATCATGACCGATTCAACTGACCATAACCCCGAACCCATAAAGCCCGCACCGGACGAAAACCCGCAGCCGGATCCCGAAAAGCGCCGCAAACCACTGTGGCGCAGGATTCTCAAATGGTTTGGCGTGACAGTGCTCAGCATTGTAGGCCTGCTCGTAGTGCTGTTTTGCGTTGCTCTCTGGTATCTGACTCCCGAGCGCCTCACTCCGCTGGTCAACAACTATATGAGTTCCTACCTCAACGCCGACTTCCGCGCCGGGCGCATCGAACTGACCTTCTGGTCAACATTCCCGCACCTCAACATTCAGATCGACGGTCTCGACATAGTAAGTCATTCGCTGTCAGCCGCCACCCCGGCCGAAAAGGCCATGCTCCCCGAAAATGCCGATTCGCTCGTGAGCCTGCGGCAGCTGAAGGGCGGCGTCAATCTGCTCGACCTCATGAAAGGCGACATAAGCCTCTACGACGTGGAGCTGACATCGCCGAAGCTCAACATAGTGGTGGTCAACGACTCGATCAATAATTTCGACATTCTCCCGCCATCGGGTGGTGACACCGAGCCGTCGCCGATGCCTAAGATAGCCATCAACCGCTTCTCGATCAAAGGCGACTTCCCGGTGCGCTACTGCATGCCGGCTGATTCGGTTGATTTCACACTGACGCTCTCCGAATCGTCGCTCTCGGGCGAGAAAGCTCCGGTCTACACCCTCAATCTTCAGGGCCGCTCGGGCAACGGCCTTCTGCCTGATTTTCTGCCCCCGGTGCCATTCTCAATCAACGGCGACGTGCGCTGGGACCAGGCTCATCCGTCGCTCGTTACGCTCAGTAACTTCACCTTCGGCATCCTTGACATGACTTTCGGCTTCAACGCCGACTTCGATTTCACCGATCAGCTGCTCATCAACCGCTTTGACCTTGATATCAGCCGTATTTCCGTAGGCCGGCTGCTCGCTCTGGTGCCTGAGGAATACGCCGGGCGGCTCAAGGATATGGACACCGACATGGGCGTGGAGCTCTCCATGCGCTTGCTCTCGCCCTATACCGTGGGCCAGGAGAATCTGCCTGACGTCGATCTGCGGCTGAAGGCCGAGGCCGCTCTGCTCAATTTCGACGAGATGAGCCTCAGCGAAATCGACGCCCGCATCAATGCCCGCGTCTTGGGCTCTGACCTTGACCGCTCGGTAATTGACATCGAACGCCTTAAGGTGGTGGGCCGCGCTATGGACTTCGATATCAGCGGCACAATCACCCATCCGATAAGTGACCCTATGATCGAGGGAACGTTTGACGGCAGTCTTACGTTTGAGCGCGTGTCGCGCCGCGTCATGGCCATGCTTCCCATGACCCTGCAGGGCACACTGTCAGGCGAGGTCGACTTCAGGCTGCGGCAGTCGTGGCTGCAGCCCAAGCGCTTCCATAAGGTGAAGATCGACGGTCATCTGGCGCTGAGCAATTTCGATATGACGATGCGTGACAGCACCATGAATGCTTTCATCCGGCAGGCTGACCTTAACCTCGGAACCTCGTCGCGTCTCACCGTCGGCGAGCACCACGTCGATTCACTTCTGACCGCATCGCTTGACATCGACACCATGGCTGTCTCGGCCCCGGGCATCCGCTTGACAGGCCGCAAGCTCCATGCCGGCGTAGGCTCGCGCAACGTGGCCTCGTCATCTGACACCTCTCAGATAAATCCCTTCGGCGGCCGTATCACGGCTGACCGCATCGTGCTCGAAGGTGACAGCAGCAATGTGCGCCTGGTGCTGGCCGACGCCAGCGTGAGCGGCTCGCTGCGCCGCTTCAACAAGGAGGCTCGTGCCCCGCAGTTCAACCTGCAGATCGATGCCTCACGCATACGCTACCGCTCCGACGAGCTGCGCTGCGCTCTTCGTGACGGACATGCTTCTCTGATGCTTCATCCGCGTGTGCGCCGTCCGATGTCGCCCCGCATGCAGGCCCGCGTCGACTCGCTCGCCGCCATCTATCCCGAACTGTCAGCCGACTCGTTGCGTTCGCTGGCCCGCAAAGAGCTGCGCCGCAACCGCCGCCCGACCGCCGCCGACGGCCGCGAGAGCATCGACTTCCGGGTCGACAATTCCATGAGCGCATGGCTCCGCTTCTGGCAGCTCACCGGCGAGCTGAAGGCTGACCGCGCCTCGCTCTACACGCATTATTTCCCGACGCGAAACCGCCTTAGCCACATCGACATATCATTCTCCACCGACTCGTTTACGGTGCGTGACACACGTCTCGTCACCGGTCACAGTGACTTCACCGTCAACGGCAGTGTGCGCAACATCTCGCGCGCCCTGACCTCGAATTCGCGCCGGCGCCCCATTGAGATCGATTTCCGCCTCAATAGTGATACCATCGACGTCAATGACTTCACCGCCACTATGATACGCGGAGCCGCCAATGCCGAAAATGCCGCGGCTAAGCTGATGACCGACCCCGACGCGGTGTTTGACGATCTCGACCAACAGGCCGAAGCCGATATGCAGGAGTTTGACAAAGAGATTGAAAGCAGCGCGTTTGTGGTTCCGTCAAACATCCGCGCATCATTTGAGATAACGGCTGACCGCATCCACTACAGCAACTTATGGCTCAGGGATTTCCGCGGAACCGCCGGCGTGAATGACGGTGCCATCAAGCTCGAACGTATCCATGCGCTGACCGATGTGGGCGAGGCCGAGCTGACCGCCATGTATTCGGCACCCACGCGAAGCGACATCATGTTTGCCGCAGCGGCAAACATCAGGCGCCTCCATCTGAGCAAGCTCATCCGTGAGATTCCGGCCATTGACAGCGTAATGCCGGTGCTTAAGGAGGTCGACGGCATTGTGGATGCCAAGATGGCCATATCATCGCGCCTCGACTCGATGATGAACCTCGACATGGCCTCGCTCAACATGGGCCTCAACCTGGCGGGCGACAGCCTCGTGCTCCTCGACTCCGAAACTTACCGCACCATGGCCAAGTGGCTTATGTTCAAGGACAAGAAACACAACATGATCAAGCACATGGATGTGGAACTGATGGTTCACGACGGCTACCTTGACCTCTATCCCGTGATATTCGACCTTGACCGCTACCGTCTGGGTATTGTGGGCGGCAACGACATGAATTTCAACCTCGACTACCATGTGGCTGTGATTAAGTCGCCGCTGCCGTTTAAGTTCGGCATCAACATCAAGGGCACACCCGAAAAGATGAAGATACGTCTTGGCAAGAGTCGTCTCAACGAAAAGTCTGTAGCCTCGAAACGCCATATCACCGATTCCTTGCGTGTCAACCTCATCGGCGAGATCCGCCGCGCCTTCACCCGCGGTGTACGCAACGCCGGCATGCACGGACTCCGCATGCAGGGCTATCCCGTCCATCCGGCTGCCGACGCTCTAAAACCTGAGGACGATGTGCTCAACGCCGCTGATTCGGCCGTGTTCATCCAGGAAGGGCTGATAGCGGCTCCCGAAGGATATGTGGACCCCGAAGCGGTAAAAGAGAAAGCCGCTGACAAAAAGTCAAAGAAGAAAAAGAAATAGAAATAATGTACACTGCTATTATACAACGGTTTCTGCGTTCCAATAATTATATTCGTGTGGTGCCTCGCGCCGCTCTCATCGACATGGACGGCACTCTCTACGACTCGATGCCGTCACATGCCCGCGCATGGTGCCGGCTGATGGCTGAATCCGGCATTGATGTGCCGGTGAATGAGTTTTTCCGTTACGAAGGACGCACCGGAGCTTCCACCATCAATCTGATTTTCAAACAGAAACTGGGCCGTGAGGCCACCGATGAGGAGTGCCGCGCGCTGTATCATCGTAAAACCGAGCTTTTCTCCTCCATGCCGCCCGTGAGCCCCATGCCCGGTGCCGCCGAAATGCTCGATTTCATGAAGCAGATAGGGATGAAGCGTGTGCTCGTAACCGGCTCGGGCCAGAATTCGCTCATCAGCCGCCTCGACACTGATTATCCCGGCGCCTTCACCGAGGATCTGCGCGTGACTTCGCGCGACGTGGTCCACGGCAAACCCGCTCCGGAGCCTTATCTCAAGGCCATGGAGAAGGCCGGGGTGACCGCCGCCGAATGTATAGTGGTGGAAAATGCGCCTCTGGGTGTTGAGGCCGGACACGCCGCCGGCATGTTTACCGTAGGCATCAACACCGGCCCGCTTGACCCGCGCGAACTCACCGAAGCAGGAGCCGACGTGGTGTTTGACTCCATGCCCGAGTTTGCCGAAGGACTCCCCATGCTCGTCTACAGCCTCATCACCACAATGAACAACGTTAACTGACCCTACGCCCCCGCCATGTCACAGGTCCTCATCTTCACTCACGACACCGCCTCGGCGCTGACCGACATTCTTCAGGCAAGCCCCCGAAGCGCCTTTATCCTCGCCGACAGCAACACTGCCGCCATAGCCCGCACTCTTCAGAGCCGATGCCCGGCGCTGGCCGATGCCCCGGTGATAGTCATCGAGGCCGGCGACAGTAACAAGACGCTTGCAGCCGTGGAGCACGTGTGGCAGAAACTCGTGGACTTCGGCGCCACTCGGCGCTCGGTTCTGGTGAATATAGGCGGTGGTATGGTGACTGACCTTGGCGGCTTTGCGGCCGCTACATTCAAGCGCGGCATAAGCTGGATCAATGTGCCCACCACGCTCCTCGGAGCCGTGGACGCCGCCGTAGGGGGCAAGACGGGCATCAATTTCGCCGGGCTGAAAAACGAGATCGGCGTGTTTGCCGAAGCCGCTCAGGTTGTCATCAGCACCGAGTTTTTCGGCACATTGCCGGCCGCCGAAGTGGCTTCAGGCTATGCCGAGATGCTCAAACACGCCCTGCTGAGCGGTCCTGAGGCGCTGGACCGTGCGTTGGAATTCGATCTTCGCAAGCCTGACCTCAAGGCCCTTTTACCGCTGCTCGAGGAGAGCGTGGAGGTCAAGCGTCGCATCGTAGCCGAGGATCCGCACGAGCACGGAATAAGACGAGCCCTCAACCTCGGCCACACCATAGGGCATGCCATAGAATCGCTGATGATGGAGCGCGGCACGCCTGTGCCTCACGGCCATGCCGTGGCCTGGGGCCTCGTAGGCGCCCTGGTAATCTCCTACCGCCGCTCAGGCTTCCCCTCCGACACGCTCCACCGCGTAGCCGACTACGTCTATGCCAACTATCCCGCCATGCCCGTGCGCTGCACCGACTACGAGCGCCTGATAGCCCTGATGCGTCACGACAAGAAAAACCCCACCCCCGACGCCATCTCATTCACCCTACTCGAAACCTCCGGTGCGCCTGTTCCCGGCCAAACCACCACCCCCGAGGAAATCCAAATATCCCTTGATCTGACCCGCGATCTCCTCCGCGTCTAACCCCGGCGGCAGAGGGTCTGGAGTTTTATTATGGAGGTCAGAGCGACGCGGGAACCTGTGAGGGGGCGCAGTGCGGCGCCGAGGGCGAGGGCTTTGGAACGGCCTCGCCATTCTGGGCGGCTACGGACTATGGCGTCCATCACTTGGCTGATGTCACGCTTGGTGGCGTTGCCTGACCGATAGGCCTCATAGACCATTTTTGCAGAGCGCAGGCAGGCTCCTGTGCTCATATTGCGCAGCAAGCTGTCGATTTGGCCCTCATGCTCAATGTCGTTGTTGCGGGCGAACTGACGCAGTCTGTGCGCAACGGTGATGTAATCGAGCTGCGCCATATCCCATTTCTTGGTTATCGACTGCGGATTGCCCATGTGGTAATAGAAAGTGCCGCCGCTCACAGCCACTCGGTTTGCCGAGAAAAACTGCCGGCGTGTGTCATATTCATCGTCGTTGAGCAACCCTACTGATATGCCCAGCCGCCTGATCAGACTCATTCTGACAAGACAAAAGCCATGGATGCACCAGTCGAGACTCAGCTCGAAAGCTTCCGGTCCGCTGATCACATCGCCCTCCTTCAGCGGCATCCCGAATGGCTCCTCCACATTGTCATGAAAATACACCATGCTGCCCAGGGCTATGTCGGCTGCTGCGGCCTTTGCGGCGGCAAGGCCCCGTTCAAAGTAATCGGGGCTTAGACGGTCATCCTGACTCATGTAGAAAAACCAGTCGCCCGACGCGCGCTCCACCCCGTAGCGAATCCCATAGCAAGCAAACCGTTGATTATCCTTGCGGAATACACGAAACCGGTTGTCGCGCCGGGCAAAATCCTCAAGCACGGCCATCGAATCGTCGGTGCTCGAGTCATCCACCAGCAAAGCCTCCCACCGCTGATGGGTCTGAGCCAAAAGTGACGCGAGAGTATCCTCCAGATACCGTCGGCCGTTAAAAATCGGAATGACAACGCTTATCAAATCGTTCATAGCAATCAATCAGCAATCCGTCCAGCGAAAGAGGATTCTATAGGTTAGTCGGAGGGGAGGAGGGAGGTGAGGGGGAGGCGGGTGAACCAGATGCGGTAGCCCTGGTGGTGGCGGGGGTTGACGTCGTGAACGCCCTCTTCGGTGAGGATGCCTATGGAGCCGTCTTTAAGTAGGGTCATGGCGGAGTAGGCGCCGGGGCCGGGAGCTACGCGGATGGATCTGTGCCAGGTGCGGCCGCGGTCGGCGCTGTAGTAGATGGTGATGTTGTCGCGCCAGGGGCCGTCAGGGAGTGACTGGAGGAGGTATTCGCGGCCGCCGTGACTGACGGTGAGGATGTCGCCGTTGCAGGCCACGTCGTGGAGGTCGGCGTAGTCGTCGGGCATGGGAGTCCATGTGGTGCCGCGGTCGGCGGAGCGGGAGAAGAGGCGGTTGCCGCTGAAGCGGTTGCGGATGCTCATGAGCAGGGAGCCGTCGGCGAGCTGGACAACTTTCGATTCGTCACCGCCGGGGGTGGCGGGAGTGCGGGAGTGGTGCCATGTGCGGCCGGAGTCGTCGGAGTAGATGGCGTAGCAGGGGAAGTTTTCGTTGCCTTCGATGCGGGTGACGAGGACGAACATCAGGCGCCCGTCGCGGAGCTGGAGTGCGCGGCCTGATGAGGCGAAGGCGCCGTTGTATTTCAGACCTTTTTTACCGGCGGTGAGCTGCGGGCTGATGTTGACGGGCGGCTGCCATGAGAGTCCGCCGTCAGTGGATCGGGATACGCAGATCTGACCCGGCTCGTGCTGCCAGAGGCCCTGGCCGTGGAGTGAGATGACAAGGAGATCGCCTGTGCGGCGGTCGCGCACGAGTGCGGGATCGCCATAGCCTCCTATGCTGTCGTGCTCGGCAACGGTGATGTAGGGACTCCATGTGCGGCCGCCGTCGGTGGAGCGGCGGCACACGATGTCAATGTCGCCGGGAAGGTCGCTGAGCGAATTGATGCGGCGGTCAGCGACGGCCACGAGGGTGCCGTCAGGCAGGGTGGTGATGGCGGGGATGCGGTAGAACTGCGAGCCGAAGTCGCCTTTGTTGAACACGAGTGAGCGGTATACGTCACCTTCGGGCGACGAGTAGCCGACGTTCTGGGCCGTGGTTGCAAGGGCTGCAAGGGTGCAGACGAGCATGGCAAGTTTACGGATAATCATGGCTTTAGAGTTAGGATGCGTAAAGTTAGTGATTATCCGTGAAAATACGCAATCTATCGGCGGTTATTTCCTTTTGGGGCGTTTGGAGAAGTAGTCGTTGTGAATCTTGATGATGAACACGATGGCTGACGACACTGTGGTGATGGAGTTGGTGATCACGAGGGGCCAGTTGGACAGGAGGAAGCCCTGGATTACGAAGAACACGCTTCCGAGGCCGAGGAGGAGGAATGTGGGGAGGGCTATGGAGTCGGTCTCGCGGGTGCGGATGGTATAGACGGCCTGGGGGAGGTAGCCGCATACCATGCAGATGGCGGCGGTGTAGCCTACGATGTTGGTGATGAGTTCGGTGGTCATGAGATAATGTGTGTTGATGATATATATAATAGTAATGCTTATCTGATGGAAGATGTTTAGAAACAGGTCGCCGGGGCTGCCCTTGCGGACGGCCCCGGCGGTGATGGGGGTTATAGGTTCGCGTGGACTATTTTTCGCGCATGTAGATGTTGATGGGTGTGCCTTTGAAGTCCCAGTTTTCGCGGATTTTGTTCTCGAGATAGCGGCGGTAGGGCTCCTTTACCCATTGGGGAAGGTTGCAGAAGAAGATGAATGTGGGTATCTGCGCTCCCTTGAGCATGGTCACATATTTGATCTTCACGTATTTGCCCTTATTGGCAGGCGGCGGATAGGCTGAGATGGCCTCGAGCATCACGGTGTTGAGCTGCGAGGTGGGCACTGTGCGCTTGCGGTTCTCGTAGACCTTGACGGCTGTTTCGAGCACCTTGAATATGCGCTGCTTGGTGAGGGCCGAGGTGAAGATGATGGGGAAGTCGGTGAATGGGGCGAAACGCTCGCGGATGGCGGCCTCGAAGTGGCGGATGGCGGTCTCGGACTTGTCGGTGACGAGGTCCCATTTGTTGACGCAGACCACGAGCCCCTTCTTGTTGCGCTGGATGAGCGAGAAGATATTGACGTCCTGCGCCTCGATGCCTCGGGTGGCGTCGATCATCAGGATGCATACGTCAGATGCCTCGATGGCGCGGATTGAGCGGATCACCGAGTAATATTCTATGTCCTCGTTGACTTTGGCTTTCTTGCGGATGCCGGCAGTGTCGACGAGGTAGAAGTCGAAGCCGTATTTGTTGTAGCGCGTGTAGATGCTGTCGCGGGTGGTTCCGGCGATGTCGGTGACTATGTGGCGGTCCTCGCCGATGAAGGCGTTGATGAGCGACGATTTTCCGGCGTTGGGTCGGCCCACGATGGTGAATTTGGGAATGTCGTCGAGTTTATCGGTGTCGTCCTCGTCAGGCTCGGGGAGTTTCTTGACCACTTCGTCGAGGAGGTCGCCGGTGCCGAAGCCGTTGACGGCCGACACGGGATAGGGCTCGCCGAGACCGAGGGCATAGAATTCAGGCACGTTGTAGAGCCAGTCGTTGGAGTCGACCTTGTTGGCCACGAGGATGACGGGCTTTTTTGAACGGCGGAGGATCTGGGCCACATGGTCATCGAGGTCGGTGACTCCGTTCATGGCGTCGACCACGAAGAGGATTTCATCGGCCTGCTCTATGGCGAGCTGAACCTGCTTGTTGATTTCCGATTCAAAGATATCGTCGGAGTTGACCACCCAGCCGCCGGTGTCGACAATAGAGAATTCCTTGCCGTCCCAGTCGACTTTGCCGTACTGGCGGTCACGGGTTGTGCCTGCGGTGTCGTCGACAATGGCAGTGCGGGTCTGGGTAAGGCGGTTGAAGAGTGTCGACTTGCCCACGTTGGGGCGGCCGACAATGGCTATGAGTTGCGACATAGGGTCAGATGAATGGGTTTATAATCATGCAAAGATAGCAAATTATTCGATATAACCGAAGGAGCGCAGCTTGTTTTCGCGGTTGCGCCAGTTGGGCTCTACCTTGACGAAGAGTTCGAGAAACACTTTTTTGCCGAAGAATGTCTCGATGTCCTGACGTGCCTGCATGCCTACTTTCTTGAGACGCTGGCCGCCGTGGCCTATGAGAATTCCTTTCTGGGAGTCGCGTTCCACATAGATGACGGCCATGATGTGGATGGCGCCTTCCTTTTCGTCAAATTTCTCTACGATTACTTCGGTGGAGTAGGGCACCTCTTTCTCGTAGTTGAGCAGGATTTTTTCGCGGATTATTTCGGTGACGAAGAATCGGGCGGGCTTGTCGGTGAGCGCGTCCTTGCCGAAGTAGGGGGCGCCTTCGGGGAGGAGGGCTATGATGCGGTCCATGAGGTTCTGCACGTTGAAGTGCTCCTTGGCCGAGGTGGGGAATATTTCGGCGTTGGGAAGGAGGCCGCGCCAGCGGGCCACGATCTCCTCGAGGGCCTTCTGGTCCTTGAGCAGGTCGATCTTGTTGATGACCAGAAGCACGGGGATTTTCTCTTTGGATACTTTCTCGAGGAAGGCGGCGTTTTTGGTGGAGTCCTCTATGACGTCGGTCACGTAGATGAGGATGTCGGCGTCGGTGAGGGCGCCTTCCGAGAATGCGAGCATCGATTCCTGGAGTTTGTACTTGGGGTCGAGCACTCCGGGAGTGTCGGAGAAAACTATCTGGTATTCAGGAGTGTTGACTATGCCCATTATGCGGTGGCGCGTGGTCTGTGCCTTGGCGGTTATGATGCTGATGCGTTCGCCTACGAGGTCGTTCATCAGGGTGGATTTGCCTACGTTGGGGTTGCCTACTATGTTGACGAATCCTGATTTATGGTTCTGAGTCATTGCTATGGGGTGTTTGTGTTAGACAATTTGGTTACGAGGGGCACAATGTGCCTATGAATAAAACACTAATAGCACCGTAAAAGATGCTATTAGTGTCAAAAAAAATTACAAAGTGACAGAAGTTCGGTTAGTGACGGGAACCGCGTGATGAAGAGGTCAGAGGTCCCAGATCACATACATGGCACCCCATGTGAAGCCGGCGCCGAAGGCGGTGAGCACGAGCTTGTCGCCTTTCTTGATGCGGTCAGTGTTCTCGGCAATGCAGAGGGGAATGGAGGCGGCGGAGGTGTTGCCGCGGTATTCGATGTTGACGAGCACCTTTTCGGGGGCTATGCCGGCGCGCTGTGACACGGCCTCGATTATGCGGAGGTTGGCCTGATGGGGCACGAGCCAGTCGACATCGTCCATCGACAGGTTGTTGCGGCGGCAGATGTCGAGCGATGATTCGAGCATGTCGGTCACGGCGTGTTTGTAGACGAAGCGGCCGTCCTGGAACAGGAAGTTGTCGCCGCGGTCAACGGTTTCGTGAGTGGTGGGCATCACTGAGCCGCCGGCATGCATGATGAGGTGTTCGCGGCCGATGCCGTCGACGTGGAACACGGCGTCGATAATGCCTACGTTCCTGTCAGTGGGTTCGAGCATCATGGCGGCTGAGCCGTCGCCGAAGAGGCAGCATGTGGTGCGGTCCTCGTAGTTGACCATTGACGACATTTTTTCGGCGGCCACGATCACCACCTTTTTATAGAGCCCTGACTTGATGTAGGCGTTGGCGTCCTGGAGGGCGACGATACATCCGGCGCAGGCGGCCTGGATATCGTAGGCGTAAGCGTTTTTAAGGCCGCAGCCGTAGGCGATTACGGAGCCGGTGGAGGGGAAACGGTAATCGGGGTTTGAGGTGGCGCAGATCAGGAGATCGATTTCTTCGGGCTTTGTGCCGGTAGATTCGAGGAGGCGGTTGACGGCCTGGATGCCCATGTAAGATGAACCGGCACCCTCTTTTTTAAGGATACGGCGCTCTTTGATACCGACACGTGTAGTGATCCATTCGTCGGTGGTGTCGACCATTTTCGAGAGCATTTCGTTGTCCAGTATGTCGTCGGGCACGTAGAATGCTACTCCGGATATTCGTGCATTTACCATAATCGTTGAATGTTACAGGTAGAAAAAAGCAGGGCCCCTGAGGCCGATGGTTGTTGGCGGATCGCGGGGCTCTTGGTGAGAGAAATAGGAAGTAAGCGGCGCCCGGTGTATGAGCGCCATGAAAGGTCAGCTTATGTAAGGCGAAGGCTCCGGGCCCCGGATTACATAGCTACTTCGGGTTTCTCGATAGCGACCTTGCCACGGTAGTAGCCACACTCGCCACATACGTAGTGGTAGATGTGCCATGCGCCGCAGTTGGGGCAGATAGCCAGCGTGGGGGCTACGGCTTTGTCGTGAGTTCTGCGCTTGGCAGTGCGGGTCTTGGATTGTTTGCGTTTAGGATGTGCCATGATGCTTTTGAATTATTGTTTTTATTGTTTTGATTTCGTTGAAGTCGGGAGGTCAGAGGGGTTTATTCGTCGGCCGAGGCGTCGGATCTGAGGGCTTTGAGGCCGTCCCAGCGGGGATCGGCGGGAGGGTCGTCGCGCTCGGTGTCCATGGTTTCCATTTCGTCGATGAGGTTGTCCTCGAGTTCGGCGTCCTCATCGCCGGGGCGGTGTGCGCGGTGCTTGCGGAGCATGGCGCTCATCTGGCGGTTGCATTTGCCCATGGGGTGGACATGCTTGATGGGGATTGTCAGGGCCACGGTGTCGTAAATCATATAGGCCACGTTGAGGAAGTTGTCGCTCTCGGGGATGATGAGCAGGTCGTCGGCTTCGTCGTTATAGTCGTCGCCATATTTTACGGCTATTGAATAAGTGGTGTCGACGGGCATTATCAGATCGTCGAGACAGCGGTCGCATATAAGTGTGATCGTACCGGTGATGGTGAAGTCAAGCCGGTATATGTCACGCTTGTGTGTGACGGTAAGCTTCACGGTGAGGTCGGCGTCGTGGATATCGGCGCTTTCCATGTCGGTGAAGAATTGCTTGCCGAGGTGATATTCGTAATCATACGTACCTGCGGCAAGGCTCTTGAGCGGCAGCTTATATGCGGTAAACTTTCCCAAGGGACTATAATTGGTTAGAAAAAACTGTGCAAAGTTATAAATTATCTTGCAGTATTACAAACTTTCCGCGAAAAAAGTAGCCTCCGGACATTTGGTCCGGAGGCTGCTCTGATGGTTGCGTAAGGTCCGGTCAGGGATCAGAGACGTTCCTTGATGGCTTTGGTGTCGGCTTCGTAACCGGGCTTTTCGAGCAGGGCGAACATGTTGCGCTTGTAGTCCTCCACGCCGGGCTGGTTGAAGGGGTTGACGCCGAGGAGGTAGCCGGAGATGCCTACTGACTTCTCGAAGAAGTAGATGAGCTGTCCGAGGTGTTCTTCGGTGATGGAAGGGATGGTGACGCGCATGTTGGGCACACCGCCGTCAACGTGGGCTATGCGGGTGCCGAGTTCGGCCATCTTGTTGACCTGGTCAACGCGCTTGCCGGCAATGTAGTTGAGGCCGTCGAGGTTGTCGGGGTCGGAGGGGATCACTGTGGTGTGCTCGGTGTTCTCGACTGAGATGACGGTCTCGAAGATGATGCGTTCGCCGTCCTGGATCCACTGACCCATGGAGTGGAGATCGGTGGAGTTGTCGACAGCCGCGGGGAAAATGCCTTTGTGGTCCTTGCCTTCCGATTCGCCGTAGAGCTGTTTCCACCATTCGCCGAAGAAGTGGAGCTTGGGCGAGTAGTTGACGAGGATTTCGATTTTTTTGCCGCTGCGGTAGAGGGCGTTGCGGGTGGCGGCGTAGAGGAGCGAGGGGTTGGTTCCGTACTCTTCGAGACGGGTCACCTGCTCCATCTGGCGCGCGCCGCGCACCAGGGCTTCGATGTCGAAGCCTGCCACGGCGATGGGAAGGAGGCCTACGGGGGTGAGCACCGAGAAGCGTCCGCCGACGTTGTCGTCGATGACGAAGGTCTTGTAGCCTTCCTCGGTGGCGAGTTTGCGGAGGGCGCCGCGCTGAGCGTCGGTGATTGCCACTATGCGGCGGGCGGCTGCCTCGCGGCCTGCCTGGCGCTCGAGCATCTCCTTGAGCAGACGGAAGGCGATGGCGGGTTCGGTGGTGGTGCCTGATTTTGAGATGACGATGATGCCGAAGCGCTTGCCGTCAAGGTAGCGCATGAGTTCGAAGAGGTAGTCCTCGCCGATGTTTTGGCCGGCGAAGAGCACCTTGACGTTGTTGTCGGTGCGGTAAGCCGAGAATGAGTCGCTGAGGGCTTCGATCACGGCTTTGGCGCCGAGGTAGGAGCCGCCGATGCCTATGGAGACAACTACTTCACATTCGTTGCGGAGCTGGGCGGCGGTGAGGTTGATGTCGTCAATGAGTTCCTGAGATATGCGCGAGGGGAGGTCGGTCCAGCCGAGGAAGTCGTTGCCGGCGCCTGTGCCGCTGTCAACGGTGCGGAGGGCGTCGAGTGCTTCGGGGTGCATGGCGTTGATGGTGTCGGCGGTCACACCGTGACCGAGGGCGTGGGTGATGTCGAGTCTGATGGATTCCATGAGTAGTGGTTTTTTGGGGGGTATGATTATGAGAGAATATTGTGCTGAGGAGGCGGGCATCAGATGAAGGTGGTGCTCATCTCGCGGATAGCTTCGGCGGGGTTGGCGCCGCGGTAGAGGATGTCGTAGACGCCTTCGAGGATGGGCATGGTGACGCCCATCCCGGCGTTGATTTCGTGGATGCAGCGGGTTCCGTAGTAGCCTTCGGCGGTCTGGACCATCTCGGCGCGGGCGTTGGCCACGGAGTAGCCGTTGCCTATCATCGAGCCGAAGTTGTGGTTGCGGCTGAAGCGTGAGTAGGAGGTGACGAGGAGGTCGCCGAGGTACACGGAGTCGCATATCTGGCGTGGCCGTGGCTCGATGGTGTCGATCCAGCGTTCCATTTCGCGGATGGCGTTGCTGACGAGCATTGCCTGGAAGTTGTCGCCGGCCTTGAGGCCGTGGACAATGCCGGAGGCTATGGAGTAGACGTTTTTGAGCACGGCGGCGTATTCGATGCCGGTGACGTCACTTGAGGTGATGGTGCGCAGGGCGGGTCCGCTGAGGGCGTTGGCAAACTGTTCGGCGTGGAATATGTCGCCGCAGCCCACGGTGAGGTAGCTCTGCCGCTTGAGGGCCACCTCTTCGGCGTGGCATGGTCCGCTGATCACGAGCATGCGCTCCGGGGCCACGCCGAAGCGCTGCTCCATGTAGTCGGAAATAATGAGGTTGTCGCCCGGCACTATGCCTTTGACGGCTGACACGACGTATTTCTGCGATATGTCGGCGGTGAGCTTGGCCATGTGGTCTTTGAAATAGGGTGACGGCATGACCAGAAGGATGGTGTCGGCTTTCGAGCATATTTCGTTGATGTCGGTCGAAAATTCTATGCGCGAGGTGTCGAAGTGGGCGTCGGTGAGATAGGCGGGGTTATGGCCGAGGCGGCGGAAGTCGTCGATGCGGTCCTGACGGCGCATATACCACAGGATGCTGTCGCAGTTTTCGAGCAGGAGCTTGGCCAGGGCTGTGGCCCAGCTGCCGCCGCCCAACACGGCTACTTTACCCGGACAATTATTCATGGCAGAGGGGTGTTGGTTTTTACTTTTCGTTATCGTCGTCAGCTGTGGATTCGGCGGCGTTGCTGACCCATGCTTTCACTTCATCGACCGAGGGGTTGTGGAGGTCGAGCTTGTATTTCTTGTTAAGTCCGGCGAGGTCGTTCTGCAGACGGCCTGCTGATTCGGTGGCGCCGAGCTGGCTGACGGTGAGCACACCGAGCTTGTGGAGGCAGGGCACCCAGCAGGCGGGGACGCCGGCTTTGGCAAATTTGTCCTCGCTGTCGCGCTTCTGCACCTTCTCGGGGCGCATCTGGGGGAAGAAGAGAACCTCCTGGATGGTGGTCTGGCCTGTCATGAGCATCACCAGACGGTCCATGCCTATGCCCATGCCCGAAGTGGGGGGCATGCCGTATTCGAGGGCGCGTATGAAGTCCTTGTCGATGATCATGGCTTCGTCGTCGCCCTTCTCGCCGAGGCGCATCTGCTCTACGAAGCGCTCATACTGGTCGATGGGGTCATTGAGCTCGGAGTAGGCGTTGGCCAGCTCTTTACCGTTGACCATCAGTTCGAAGCGTTCGGTGAGCTCGGGGTTGTCGCGGTGGCGCTTGGTCAGGGGCGACATCTCTATGGGGTAGTCGATGATGAAGGTCGGCTGTATGTAGCAGCCTTCGCATTTCTCGCCGAAAATCTCGTCGATGAGCTTGCCCTTGCCCAGCGAGGGGTCGACTTCTATGCCGAGATCGGCGCACACCTTGCGGAGCTGATCCTCGTCCATGCCGGTGATGTCGACGCCGGTGTGCTCGCGGATGGCGTCGATCATGGTGACGCGCCTGAATGGAGCCTTGAATGAGATGACGTTGTCACCCATCTTCACTTCGGTGGTGCCGTTGACGTCGAGGCATATCTTTTCGAGCATGCGCTCGGTGAAGTCCATCATCCAGTTGTAGTCCTTGTAGGCCACATATATCTCCATGCAGGTGAACTCGGGGTTGTGGGTACGGTCCATGCCTTCGTTGCGGAAGTTCTTGGAGAACTCATACACGCCGTCGAAGCCGCCCACGATGAGGCGTTTGAGGTAAAGCTCGTCGGCGATACGCATGTAGAGGGGGATGTCGAGGGCGTTGTGGTGTGTGATGAACGGACGGGCCGAGGCGCCGCCGGGGATAGCCTGGAGGATGGGGGTCTCGACCTCCATGTAGCCGTGGGAGTTGAAGAACTCGCGCATCGAGTTGTAGACCTTGGTGCGCTTGATGAATATATCTTTCACGCCGTCATTGACCACGAGGTCAACGTAGCGGCGGCGGTAGCGGAGTTCGGGATCGTCGAAGGCGTCGTAGGTCACGCCGTCCTTGACTTTGACTATGGGCAGGGGACGCAGTGATTTGCTGAGCACGGTGATATCCTGTGCGTGAACGGTGATCTCGCCCATCTGTGTGCGGAACACGTAGCCTTTCACGCCGATGAAGTCGCCGATGTCGAGGAGCTTTTTGAGCACCACGTTATAGAGGTCTTTGTCATCGCCGGGGCAGAGGTCGTCGCGGCTCACATACACCTGGATACGGCCGTCGGCGTCCTGAAGTTCGAGGAATGAGGCCTTGCCCATGATGCGGCGGCTCATGATGCGGCCGGCTATGGAGACTTCGCGGCGGGGAGCGTCGTCGTCAAACGAAGCTTTGATTTCGGCGGTGTGGGCGGTCACGGGGTATTCGGCAGCGGGATAGGGGTCGATGCCGCGGCGGCGCATTTCGTCCATTGAAGCGCGGCGCACGATCTCCTGTTCGCTGAGTTCGAGGATATTTGTAGCCATATTTAGTAGGGTCTTGATATTTGATTATTGCGCAAAATTAGCAAAAATCCGTCATAACAACGCATTTTGCACACATAAATATATTATAATAACAATCGCCACCCCAAAAAGTGAGACCGAATCCGCGCCCCGAATTACCCCTGTCTGCCGGAAAAATACCTTTTGTTTTGAGGGAAAAGGAATGAGCCAAGCGCAGATAGAACCCTCGCGGCTGCGCCGCATCAGGCTTTCGCAGGATGCGAGCGGGATGGCCGCAGATTTTTTTGGGGGGGGGTGGGGATTTACGGCAGAGGCTCGTCCTTCGGACTTACCCGACAGATTTACGCGGGATCGGTTTCAACATTCTCACCTAAAATCATGCGTTGACCTGCTTCGAGGCAAGCATGAAATGCGAGCCGATCCGCGGCAAATGCCGACAAACCAAAATAAAAAATCTGCGTTAATCTGCTCCAATCCCGCGCACCGAGGCCGCTGCCCCGCAGGGGCAGGCCGGATCTGCGCTTTTATAAGATATTTTAGTCGACTATGCGTCTGATTCAAAAAAATCCTTTTGGGTGAGACGGCTACTCGGTGTAGATGTCGAGGAGGCGGGAGTAGTAGCGGGAGTCGGAGAATTCGTCCAAGGCGCGCAGGCTCATTGCTTTGTGGTCGTAGGTGGTGTGCCATACGTTCTCTATGGTCCGGGCCAGGGAGCGGGCGTCGCCGCTGGTGAAAGTAGCTCCGCGGCTGTCGTCGATCAGCTCCGGGATGCCTCCTATCCCGGCGCCCACCACCGGGGTGCCGGCGCATAACGACTCGATGACCCCCAAAGGGTTATTCTCGTAACACTCGCTCGGCATAACGGAAAGACGTGCTCCTCCGAGAAGCTCCAGCACTTGATTACTGTCAAGCATTCCGAGGAATTCGATGCCGGGGCAGTCGGCATAGCGGCTGCGCAGCTCGTCGGCCAGCGGGCCCGTGCCGGCAACCTTGAGCCGGTAGGGGAGCGTGGCTGCCGCTTCGAGGAGTGTGGCCACGCCTTTCTCACGCGACAGGCGCCCTACGTAGCAGTAATAGCCCGGATCGGAGTCGGAGCGCCGCAGCGAGCGGTAGCTCTCGGTCATGTCGGGGCTCAGCGGATTGCAGAGATGGCGCAGCTTCTCGGCGCTGAAGCCTCCCTGCTCCATCTTTGCCGCCATGAAACGGCTCGGGCAGATAAAAGCGTCGGTGTAGCGCTGCAGGCGGCTCTTGCTCCAGCGGCGGGCCTCGGCGTAAGCAAGTGCACTTGCCACCAGCGAGCCCTTCATGCAGCGCGTTGAGAGCACCCCGGAGCCGCGGGTGAAGCATAGCTCACACACTGCGCCGTCGCGCAGGCAGGAATACGAAGGGCATATCAGCTTGTAGTCATGAAGAGTCCACACCGTGCGCACACCCGCCTTGTGGGCCTCGCGGGCCACTACCGGCGAGAGATAGGAGTGGATATTGTGGAGATGCACCACGTCGGGGCGGAAGTCGGCGAGCAGGCGGCGGAATCGCGCGGCCACATCGTCAGTGCCCATGGTGCGGCGTATGGCGGCAAGCTTGCCCTTGATGCCGCCACCGCTGAAACTGACCTCCGATGGCCAGTACGCGCTCCACTGCGAGGGCAGGTTTTCGGGGTAGTCCATGGCAAAGACCGCCACCTCGTGGCCGCGGTCGCGCAGCATGCGCTCCAGGCCGAGGGCGGCCACGCAGTCGCCTCCGCGGCGATAGTAAAACTTTGTCACTATGACTACTCTGGGAAGATTCATGTTACAAATATAGGTATTCTTGCCTGAAATATCATCACTTTCCTGTTGAAAAATTGTGGCGCGATGGTTGGAGTGCGGCATTTAAAAGTGGTCTAAATGTTAAATAAAAGAGTTAAAATGAGGCCAAATTGCAATTATTTTGCAAATATATTTTGCATTATTCAAAATAGTGTGTAGTTTTGTCGCAGAAATGTCAGAGACCACAGATAAAGTGGCATGATGTAATAAAGGTTTACTGTTGCCGCGACCCGCAGGGTCGCGGTGCGGATATCGGTTTTTTATAAGGTACAATTATTACTCACATACAAATTTTTTAATAACAGCTTATGAAAAAAATTTACACCTTAGCAATGGCACTGGGCGTAGGCGCAACTGCATTTGCCGCCCAGACCGTAGGCCTCGGCAATCCCGAGCTTCGCTCAAAACTCGTGCCCATGACCCAGGAGGAATATGCTGACTTCATGCTCAGCATCCAGCGTCCCGCTCTGAGCATCAATCCCGAGGAGCAGTCGCCCGTACTGCTCAACCCCAACGCTCCTACCTTCGGCTGGACCACCGGCACAAAGAGTGAGGGTATCTTCGTTGACGGTATTATGGCCGGGGCACTAAATGGCGGCCCTACAAAAGCTGAGAAATATAACGTCAATATCACCAGAAACTCTTCACAGAAAGGTTATCTCCGCTTCTATCCTTATGAGGATCCCGAATCGCCCATGGCAAAATTCTTCGAGGGCCTTCTCTCTCAATCAGGTGCTCCTGCAGGGACAACCGGCGAGGACGTCGAGAACTACATGATTGTCAATATGACAAACCCTGATCAGGTTTATCTCGAAAGCTGGACCCCCTATTCGCAATATGGCCTTGGTGTGTCATTTGAGAGCTATTGTACTGAAAACGGCTGGAAGAACAGCTATTACGGTACATTTGATGAAGCTCTCCAGTGCATCACTTTCCCGACACAGACTATCGTGGCGACTACCGACCAGGGTTCCGGCTGGGCAAATACTGACTATGTGACCAAGATCTTCCTTGATGCATCTCTTTATGCTGACTTCTCATTTTCAGCTTCAGCTCCTCTCTGCGCTAAGCTTGGCGATAAGGTGTCAGTCACCTTCGAAGGTGGAGCCGACATCAAATCGGTAAAGGTTTATATTGCACCCGGCCATTTCTATTCTTCAGAGGCCAGCAAGGACATTTTTAATGAAGTTACCGAATCTTTCCCTGTCAATGAGACTCTTCAGATCAATGCTACAGATCCCGGTCTTTACGCTGTTCTTATCGCCGCCCTTGACAAAGACGGCAATGCCCAGGCCTTTACTCAGCGTATGATCATTGTTCAGGATGATGACCAGGCTAACTGGAAATCAATCGGTAAGGCTAAATATACAGAAGGCCTCTTCCGTGGTGCGTTCGGCGGTGAATGGCCTGCTGATGCCTACGAAGTAGACATCGAAGAGAAGATTGACCAGCCAGGTTACTTCCGTCTGAAAGATCCCTATGCAAATCATCCTTTCGTGTTGTCCAATGAGATGAGCACTATCAACCACGATGGCCACAACCACTATCTATATATCAATGCTACCAACCACGAACTGGTTTATGTAGAACCCTCTGTGATCGGTTTCATGGTTAACGAGAATTATGGTGATTCATACGCATCCTCAATGGCTAACTTCTTTGTTTACAGTGATAAAGTTGCAGGTAATGAGAATTATTTCGGCAAATTGGCTGATAATATAATCACAATGCCTGATAAGTCAATGCTTCTTGGCTTCTCGGAATACAACAGTGCAATGCCTCTGACAGTAGGTAAAGGCGTTAAGGTTGAGCTTCCCGCCGACTACACTGCAGCTATCGGTTCGATCGAAGCTGACGCTGATGCCGACGCTCCCGTTGAATACTTCAACCTTCAGGGTATGAAGATTGCCAAACCCGAAGCCGGTTTCGTAATCGTTCGCCAGGGCTCGAAAGTAACCAAGCAGTACGTAGCCGAATAATCCGGCCGTCACTGACTGAATAACCCGTCAGAGCGCCCCACACCCCGCGGTGTGGGGCGCTTGCCGTGTGTATCAATGAATGGCATCGCGAGGCTTGGTGAAAAAATTGGGGTGAAAACGATTGTAATATAGAAAATTATCATTACCTTTGCAGCGCTTTGCGCCATGGGCTCCGACCCAAGCGGCGGAGCGCTATGTAATTAACCTTATTTATTAACTATATTAAATGACTGAAGAATTAAAGAATTCACCCATCGAAGATTTCGACTGGGATGCCTATGAGAATGGAGATGCTCAGGGCGAAAAGACTCGCGAAGAGCTTACCAAGACCTACGACGAGTCACTCAACACCGTTAAGGACAAAGAGGTAATCGAAGGTACCATCATCGCTCTCAACAAACGTGAGGCTGTGGTTAACATCGGATACAAGTCAGACGGTATCATCCCCATGAACGAATTCCGCTACAACCCCGACATCAAAGTCGGCGACACAGTAGAGGTGTTCATCGAAAACCAGGAGGATAAAAAAGGTCAGCTTATCCTCTCTCACCGTAAAGCCCGCGCAGCCCGCTCATGGGACCGCGTCAACGAGGCTCTCGAAAAAGACGAAATCATCAAAGGCTACATCAAATGCCGCACCAAAGGCGGCATGATAGTGGATGTGTTCGGTATCGAAGCGTTCCTCCCCGGCTCGCAGATCGACGTCCGCCCCATCCGCGACTACGATATGTATGTAGGCAAGACAATGGAATTCAAGGTGGTTAAGATCAACCAGGAATTCAAGAACGTTGTTGTCAGCCACAAAGCTCTCATCGAAGCCGAACTCGAGCAGCAGAAACGCGAAATCATCGCCAAGCTCGAAAAAGGCCAGGTGCTTGAAGGTACCGTTAAAAACATCACCTCTTACGGCGTGTTCATCGACCTCGGCGGTGTTGACGGTCTTATCCACATCACCGACCTCTCATGGGGCCGCGTAAGCCATCCTCAGGAAATCCTCCAGCTCGACCAGAAGCTCAACGTAGTTATCCTCGACTTCGACGACGAAAAGAAACGCATCGCCCTCGGCCTCAAGCAGCTTCAGCCCCATCCGTGGGATGCCCTTGATCCTGACCTCAAGGTCGGCGACAAAGTCAAAGGCCGCGTAGTGGTTATGGCTGACTACGGCGCATTCATCGAAATCGCCCCCGGCGTTGAAGGCCTCATCCACGTCAGCGAAATGTCATGGAGCCAGCACCTCCGCTCGGCCCAGGACTTCATGAAGGTAGGCGACGAAATCGAAGCCGTGATCCTTACCCTCGACCGCGAGGACCGCAAGATGTCACTCGGCATCAAGCAGCTCAAGAACGACCCCTGGGAAAATATCGAAACCAAATACCCCGTTGGTTCACAGCACACCGCCAAAGTGCGTAACTTCACTAACTTCGGTGTGTTCGTAGAGATTGAAGAAGGCGTTGACGGCCTCATCCACATCTCTGACCTCTCCTGGACCAAGAAGATCAAACACCCCAGCGAATTCACCCAGATCGGCGCCGACATCCAGGTGCAGGTTCTCGAAATCGACAAGGACAACCGTCGCCTCAGCCTCGGTCACAAACAGCTCGAGGAAAACCCCTGGGATGTGTTTGAAACCATCTTCACCACCGGTTCCATCCACGAAGGCACCATCGTAGAGATGGTAGAGAAAGGCGCGGTTATCGCTCTGCCTTACGGCGTTGAAGGCTTCGCCACTCCCAAACACCTTGTTAAGGAGGACGGTACCCAGGCTCAGGTTGATGAGAAACTTAACTTCAAGGTTATCGAATTCAACAAGGACAGCAAGCGAATCATCCTCTCTCACAGCCGCATCTTCGAGGACGAAGCCAAGGCTGAACGTAACGAAGCCCGCAAGGCCAAACGTGCCGCCGCCGCTTCCAAGCGCTCCGAGGAGACTCCCATGCTTAACCAGCCCATTGAAAAAGCTACTCTCGGCGACCTCGAAGCTCTCGCCGCTCTCAAAGAGAAGCTCTCGGAAAACAAATAATCATCCCCCAAATAAAATCCCGAAGGAAGCGTGTCACCGCGAGGCGATGCGCTTCTGTTTATTTACCATCGCCTGATGAATAATGGAATTATAAGCCAGCTGTTCCATCCTTCCAAAAAGGAATAGCCCACTCTCTTATTTTGCTGATGCAAACTTAGAGAGTATGGATAATTCTTTTTCCTAACGCAAAAGGTGTTGTATCCCTGAATTTAGTTGACTATCCCGAGATGTTAAGCCCTCGTAAAAGTTGACTTGGGAAAACGTTTCTACATTGCTGGAAAGGGAATAGCTCAAGCGCAGAAAGCCACGTAGCGGCTTCGCCGCGCCGGGCTAAACGCAGAACCGTCGCAGAATGAACGCGGAACTTATATATTTCAGTTTATCGGTAGAAGTTCGCGGAGCTCGCGCCTTACGGTGGCTTGCTAAAGCAGAATCAACGCAGTGTTTAGCGCTTATTCGAAGTCGGGAAAAGGTGCAGAATGGTTGTTAGAGATTATGGGCGTAGCGGTATATGCCTAAGTTATCTTTATGGGAGTTGATAGACCTCGCGACCCTGAAGTTTGGCGAATGAAAATTAATCAGATACCCGAGCCGCTTTCCTGAGACATGCAGATATGAGATAAGTTGTTTGACATGATTGTATTCCAAAAATGGAACGGCTTTCAGTTCAATAATAATCTCATTCTCTACGAGAATGTCGCATGTAGGAGTGAAATTTAGCGTTTGTCCCTTGTAATACACGGGAAAACTCTGCTGGCATTTTACAGAAAATCCCTTCGATTGAAGATCCAACATCATAGCCTCCTCATAGATTTTTTCAACTAAAAATGATCCTAATTCCTTACGAACGTCAAATGCAGAGGCTATTATTTCTGAACTAATAATGTTTAAATCACTGCTATTCATGGCATAAAACGATTAATGCCGTAAATTTACGTAAATAACGGACTTATCCAAGACAAAGCATATTAAAAATCAGGATGAAAGATAAGTCTAAGCGTTGCGTTGATTCTGCTTTAGCAAGCCACCGGAAGGTGCAAGCTCCGCGAATTTTACCGATAAATAAAATAATAAAAATTCTGCGTTCATTCTGCGATGGTTCTGCGTTTAGCCCGGCGCGGCATAGCCGCTACGAGGCTTTCTGCGCATGGTCTATTCCTTTTTCCGGCAAATTTTGATTCACATCGAGTAAATTATTTAAGGGATTTTTGTTGGAATGGTCAACAAAAATCATGGATGAAATTGTTAATTGAAGGCATAAAAAAAGCGGCCGGAGGGTGCTCGGGCCGCCTATGGTTTCTTGGGGGATGGGTTAGGCTTCGGGGAGGTCGTTCTCGTCGTACTTCTGGAAGAGGAAGTCGTTGTAGGGGAAGCGCTTGAGGTGGATCTCCTTGGCTTTCTCGTAGATTTTGGTCTTGAGTTCGTCAATGTTGATGCCCTTCTTGGCGGAGATGAACACGGCGTCGTGGCCCATCTTGCTCATCCATGACTCCTCGAGCTCGCGCAGCGGGATGTTTTCGCGGGTGCGCGGGGTGAGGTCATCGTCGGCCTTGGGCACATAACTGAAGGCGTCAATCTTGTTGAACACCATTATCATGGGCTTGTCGGCTCCGTCGCACACCTCGGCAAGGGTGCGGTTGACCACTTCTATCTGTTCCTCGAAATTGGGGTGGGAGATGTCGACCACATGGAGCAGCACATCGGCGTCGCGAACCTCGTCGAGCGTGGATTTGAACGATTCCACCAGATGGGTGGGAAGCTTGCGGATGAAACCTACGGTGTCAGTGAGCAGGAAGGGGAGATTGTCGATAATGACCTTGCGCACGGTGGTGTCGAGCGTGGCGAAAAGCTTGTTTTCGGCAAAAACCTCGCTCTTGCTCAGGAGGTTCATGAGCGTCGACTTGCCCACGTTGGTATAGCCTACCAGAGCCACGCGTGTGAGCTTGCCGCGGTTTTTGCGCTGCATTGACTTCTGGCGGTCGATATCCTTGAGCTCGGCCTTGAGGCGCGATATCTTGTCGAGGATTATACGGCGGTCAGTCTCGATCTGTGTCTCGCCCGGGCCGCGCATGCCTATACCGCCGCGCTGGCGCTCGAGATGGGTCCACATTCGGGTGAGTCGCGGCAGCAGATACTGGTACTGGGCCAGTTCGACCTGAGTCTTGGCGTTGGCCGTCTGGGCGCGCTTGGCAAAGATGTCGAGAATCAGGCTCGTGCGGTCGAGAATCTTGATTTTGAGTTCGCGCTCTATGTTGGCCACCTGCTTTGACGACAGATCATCGTCAAATATGGCCATGCCTATGTCATTGTCCTCCACAAACTGCTTTATCTCCTCGAGTTTGCCCTTGCCCACGAAGGTGCGGGAGTCGGGGCCGTTGAGGCGCTGGAGGAAGGTGCCTGCGGTGACGGCACCGGCCGTGTCGGCCAGGAAAGCAAGTTCGTCGAGGTATTCGCGCGCCTTGTTCTCGCTCTGCTGGGGAGTGATCAGGCCTACGAGGACGGCGCGTTCGGAGGATTCTTTATCGATTATGAGGTCTTTCATTTCGTGAGGATAGGGAGTAAAATCACTTGCGGTTGGGGTGGGGGAAGGTGCGGCGCACGTTGCGGGCTATGGCCCAGAAGTTTCCGGCCGTAATCAGGAGCATTATCACTACGCCGGTAAGGATGGCTGTGAGGGGCGACGTGGAGTCGACGCCTATCTGCTCGAGTGGCAGGCGCCAGATGTGGCGGGCTATTAGCATGCATATTACGGCACCGATGAGGATGGCGCCGTTGATCACACCCACTATCATATAATAATAGCGGGCCACGGCCGAGGGCGAATAGCCGAGCATCATGAGCGAGCGGAGTTTCTCGCGGTTTTTCTGCAGCAGTAGGTAGATGCTGAGCAGCAGTATGAAGAAGGCAAGGAGACTTATGACCACGCCCACGGCAATCACTACAGCAGTGATTACCGACAGGAAGTAGGCCGCGCGGCCGTTGTCGGCCTTGTCGCCGGCGCTTTCATAGTTATGCTCGGCCAGATACTGCGATATGGCGGGGTCGCCGGGAGTTTTCACCTCCATGATAAGGCGCGAGGGCTGCGATTCGGGGTCGTCGGCATAGATGCCGTTGGCCCATCGGATGAACGATTCGGGGACGGCAAATGTGTTGAGGCGCGACGAGAAGCCCACTATGCGGGCGTGCAGGCGGCGCTCATGGCCGTTGCCGCTGATCGACATGTTGATGGGAATGTCGCCTATGGTGGCCTCGCTCAGCTGGGGATAGCCGCGTGAGGCCGCGAATCCGAAGTTATAGAGCGTGATATAGTCCTTGGAGATTATGATGGGGAGCTCCTCGAGCTCCTCGCCTTCATCGCCCGGCTCCCACTCCCAGCCTTCGGGCTTAACGTCGAAAAACTCATCGGGGATTGCTTCGAGGAATAGGGCGGTGGACATGCCGCGGCCCCAGAATTCGAGGCTTGCCGACACGTGGAATCCGGCGGCGGTGAACTCACCGATGTTGCGCACCCAGGGCTGGGCTTTGATGTCGGCGATCTCTTCGGGGGTGAAGCTGAGGGCATCGGGGTTGAACGTGCCGGCGCCGGGCACCGTCTTTGATATTATGACGTAGTCACGCGAAATAAACGAGTCATCGGAGTTCCACACCTCGGTGACATCGCGGTAAAACTGCACGGCTGTGAGCACTATGGCCAGGCCCACGAGGTTGGCTATGGCGTAGCCGGCGAGCTGTGCCACGGAGATGTTGCGTCGGAGCAACTGCCATACGATTGACTTTTTCATAGCTTGACGGTGCGGGTTATGGGAATGGTGATCTTGTTGCCTACGGAGGTGGCTATCACGGCGGCGCCGTTGGCCCGGGCCTCTTCGTCGATGAGCGAGGCCACGATGGCGTTGTTGCGGCTGTCGAGGTGGCTCACCGGTTCGTCGATGAGGATGAAGTCAAAGGGCTGGCAGAGGGCGCGGATGATGGCCACGCGCTGCTGCTGGCCCACCGAGAGGCGTGAAGCCGGGGTGTCGGCCTTGACGGCGATCTCCAGGCGCTCGAGGGCCTCGAGAATCCACCGGCGTGACTTGCATCCGGTCAGTCGGTTCTTGATCATGATGTTCTCCATGGCCGTGAGCTCGGGGAAGAGCTGCATCTCCTGGGGGAGATAGGCCAGTGCATGGGTGCGCAGCCGGCACCATTCGGCGATGCTGAATGATGACACGTCGCGTCCGTCAAACATTATGGAGCCGCTGTAGTCGCCGCGGCTGCCGTAGATATAGGCGCAGAGGCTTGACTTGCCCGTTCCCGACTCGGCCTCGACCATATAATAGTCGGGCCGGCGGAAAGTGAGCTGCTGCAGCCACACCTCCGAGCTTTTTACCGGCTCGTCATGTTCCATGCCGGCAAAAACCCGGGGCAATGCGCTGTTGAGAGTAATTTCGTTGATCATTTCAGTGGGTTAGAGGGTGAGGAGAAAGGGTAGGATGAGGTCCGTTTGTGCTGTTTAGTAGTCGTAGCTGTAATCATAAATTTCAGCCACAGGTGCTTCTTCATAAGCCAACGTATCGGCTACGGCGTAGTTGTAGTCATAACCGTAGTTTCCGTAGGAGTACATGCGGTCATAGTAGCTGCGCTGGAAACGCTGGAAGGCCATGCCGAATTTGGCGATGGCTACCACCAGAGGCGAATTGGTGCCGACGGTGGCGAAGCGGGCGCTGAGCTTGTCGGCGTCAAGTGTGATGGCGAGGCTGAAGCCATAGGGGCACTGGCCGTCAGTGATCGACGAGAGGTCAGTGAAGCTGGCTGCCATTTCGGCATCGTGGCCTTTGAACATGCCTGAGAAGCTGTTGGTTCTGCCGCCCTGGATGTCGGTGTTGCTGAGGATGAGGTTGCCGCCTGTTGACCGGATGGATACGACAGTGCTATCCGAAGGTACGCCGACGGTGATGCGTCCGGGCTCAATAGTGATGTTGGACTGCATGTAGGGGTTGGCGGCGAGCTGCTGCTGGATAAGGTTGCCTATCTCGGTGACGGCCTCGTCAGCCTTGTTGCCTGACATCTCCACCATGGCTATGACGCGTACGCCGGCCGGGTTGAAATTGCCAGTGAACAAAGCGGGCAGGTCATTGTAGCCCACGGCGAAAGAGATGGTGCCGTCGATGCTCTTGAGGTAGGGGAGAAGAGTGTCGGCGATCATGCGGCTCTCAGAGTCGAGATTCGAGCCCAAGTTTTTGTAGAGGCCTTCGAGGGTAGAGATGAGCTTGGGCGAGATGCCTGCGGCGAACGCCAGATTGAAATCGGAGGGCACATAGCTCAGGAACTCTTCCGACATGGGAGCTGAATAGGGGTTGGTGAGCTTTTCGCCGGCCGAGTTGATGAACTCGATCGAGAGAGAGGCGTCCTTTTCGGTGAGATTGGCCGAGAGGCATGTCCAGTAGCCGTTGAGCACATTGAGCATCGAGGCGATCATGCGGGTGTCGCTGTCAGATTCAAGCTCTTTCTTGACGGCTTTGAGGATGAAGTCGGAGCTGTAAGCCACGTTGAGCACATCGCCTTTGGTGATGTAGTTGCCGAGGGCTGATTTCTCCTCTACGAACTTGTTGTCGTCGGCCTTGTCGATAATCTTCTCGATGGCGTCGGTGATGTCGTCGTTCTTCCGGTCCTTGGAGTCATACACCATCCAGGCGAGGTCATCCTTGACGGCAACCGCGGTGTATTTGCCTTGGGAATAGATGTCGAAGCCATTCTCCTCGGCCTTGTCGAGTTCGGCGTCGGTGAGGAGTGTTTCAAGTTTGTCATTGTCATTTACCTTGACAGTGACGAAGAACTGCTGGCGATTTTCGGAGAAATAGCCGAAGAACACCACTTTTTCAAGGTCAAGAGCGCTCCAGGCGGTGCAGATGATGTCCTTGGCCTGGTTGGGGATATCCTCGCCTGCGATTTCGATCAGTTCCTGAGGCAGTTCGATATCGTCGGCGGTTATTTCAGTGCCGGTGGCGCTGACAAACTGCTTGAAGTTCATTACGCCGGCCAGGTCAACGTCGGCGGGAATAACCTCCACGGGATCTTTGGATGAAGAGCAGGAGGTTACGACTGTCATCACCACGGCGAACATGGCGAGGACTGAGAAACGGAAAATGTGTTTCATTGCTTGGTTTTATTATTTACTGATTGTTATGCTGATTGAGAGCCGGCTCTAAAAAACTCCGCCATACTGCTGCACGAGGGCCTCGATCAGGGTGGGCTGATCGGATACATATTCGATTGACATGGTGGTGGCGCCGCCGTTGGACGTAGCGCGGATTATGGAGCCGATCTGAGCATCGCCTGAGGTCTTGCCGCGGAGAATATCGGCCATCACGGGGTTCTTGGTGATGGTGTAGGACATCTTGCCGGCGAAATCCTTAGCTTCGGGATTGGTCTGACCGGTGACGGCGGGGATGGTGCCGAGCACCAGATAGTTGTCTAATGCCGAGGCTTTTAATTTGCCGAGTTTGACGGAGCCGTCGGCCGCCTTGGCCTCGATCTCCTTCACGGCCTGAGCGGCGGCGCCTTCCGACAGCGGGATGAGCATGATATAGTCGGAGTAAGCCAGGATGTTTTCGCCGGATGTCAGGCTGTTGGGGTCAGTCTTGGCAAGAAGCAGCAGGTCACTGTAATTGATGCGCATGCCTGTGGCCATGGTTCCTCCGATTTCGGTGGCGAGGGTCTTGAGGTAATCGGCCAGCGAGGGGTCTAAGATCATGGCCATTGACTCGAGGATGTAAGTCTTATCGGCAAGCGAGCCGGGTTTGATGCCGGAGGCGGCGAGGGTGGTAAGGTCGGCCGGCAGATAGTTGACCGCTTCGGGATTGATCTCGGTGAGATAGTCAAATGCGATCTCTTTTCCATCCTTGTCAAAGAGTGAGATGTCGCCGAGAATACTTGTGCCGCTGATGGAGAGCTCGAGTCCGGCCTGGGTTTCGGGATACTGCTCGGTGATTGATTTGTAGAGAGCCAGCATGGAGTTGCTGCCGGAGCTGAAATCGGGCAGCTGATCCATGAACTTGACCATCTTGTCGAGGTCAAACACTATGTTGAGCGGTGCTTTGCTGCCGAGCACGGCCATGCGGGCCTTGTCAGATGTGATGTTGGCCTTTCCGGCTTCATCGAGCATTGTCTTAAGCATCTTCTCGGGGGCTGAGGCTGAGGTTATCCATACGGTTCCGTCCTTGACAAAGAGCTGCAGGTTCTTGATGGAGTACACGTCGAAATCGCCTTTCGACTCCGATTTTTCAAACACTTTCTTGAACTTGTCCATGTCGGAGATATTGGCGCCGAACACAAACTGGTCGTGGTAGGCAAACATAACCGAGTGCTCGAAGTCAATGGCGCCGAGCACCTCGTTGAGCTCCTCGGGCACGGAGCTGTTAAACGCGCTGAGCGAGCCGGGGAGCTTGATGCCGCCGTTGAGGTCCATGCCGGCCTGGGTGAGCAGTTCGTTGAGGTTGATTGCGGCCACGGCGTCGACATCGGCCGGCACCTGTTCCATTACGGGCTTGGTCTCGTCCGACGAACATGCGGCGAGAACCACCGTCAGCACGGCTGCCATGGCCATGCTGATGCGGTGAAGGAAGGAATGAGAGATTTTCATATTTGAGTTTTGAAAGTAATTGTGTGTGTTTCTGTTGATTATACCTCGAGGTCGAGGTCCTTGACTTCGTGCCAGGGGAGGCCCTGCTTGTTGAGCTGCTCCATGAAGGGATCGGGGTCGAACTCTTCGACGTTGTGCACACCGGGCTTGTTCCACTTGCCGGTGAGGAACATCATGGCGCCGATCATGGCGGGCACACCGGTGGTGTAGCTCACGGCCTGCATGCCGGTCTCGCGGTAGGCTTCCTCATGCGAGCAGTTGTTGTAGATGTAGTAGGTGAGGTGGTTGCCCTCCTTGTCGAGACCCGAGATGCGGCAGCCGATGGAGGTCTCGCCGTGGTAGTTCTCGCCGAGGTCCTGAGGATTGGGGAGCACTGCCTTGAGGAACTGCAGGGGCACGATCTTCACGCCGTTGTAGTCCACCTCGTCGATGCGGGCCATGCCTATGTTCTGGATCACGCGCAGGTGGGTCAGGTATTCCTGACCGAAGGTCATCCAGAAGCGGGCGCGCTTGATGGTGGGGAAGTTGAGCACGAGGCTCTCGAGCTCTTCGTGATAGAGCAGGTAGGATTCGCGCGGGCCTATGTTGGGGTAGGTGAGGGTCTGATGGATTTCCAGCGGACCTGTGGTCACCCACCGGCCGTCCTGATAGTAGCGTCCGTTCTGGGTGATCTCGCGGATGTTGATTTCGGGGTTGAAGTTGGTGGCGAAAGCCT
>ERZ836877.1329-NODE-1329-length-38059-cov-18.831702_pt1 | contig 38059 bp, 38 predicted proteins | sample MGYA00519469_ERZ836877 | MGnify/ENA primary metagenome ERZ836877 (study PRJEB31850, sample SAMEA3708809) | human gut metagenome | biome: human gut; feature: human-associated habitat; material: faeces | place: China | collected 2014 ...
CCTAACCCAACTTGCTGTGCAGTCACCTTATGTGGATTTTCTGTATTTTTGGTGTGTTCGTTAAGAGTATTTAGGGTTTCATCTGTAACAAGTTTATAATCATCAAATTGTTTAGCCGTTACAATACCTGTAAATTCCATTTCTATTGAAATAGTTTCGGTTGTTGCTATTGCAATATAAAAGCCAAAATTAAGTAAGGTTGGCGTTACAGGTGCGGGTATCACTGGCAGTGTATCACCTGCATATTGAACAATAGTAAACAGTATTTCCTCTGTACTACCCTCAAGTCTTGCAAACACACCTAACTGACCTAAAGGATATTCTTCTTTTATATTTCTATCTTCTCTTTGGTTATCAAGTTGCACTTGTATAAGAGCCTGACCGTACTGGTCTGAATTACTTGAAGTAATAGGCTTTAAACCTGTAATGTTCAAATTCTCAACAAAACCTGATGTACCGCCTGTCGCTCCGTCTGATGTAGCAAGGTCAGTACGTTCTTTAAGATACTCAACAGAAGTATTTGTATATCTGTATCTACCTGTTGATACTCTTGTTATGACAATACCTTTTGTATCGCTGTCAGGGTCATTACTTTGGTTTAAATTGTAATGACCGCTCATTCCCAGACATTGGTTTAGCAGTGCTTCACCTTGTTTGGTTAAAATCACTTTACCCCACGTTGACATTTAGCTTTCGCTCCTTTCATTTGGTGTGGACGGTATATCTGTTTCATAGGTATATGTTCCTGCTGCACCAATATGTGGCTTAACATCATTATCCATTTCAAATATAATTCCGTCTGTTTTGTATTTCACTTCAATATTTATATAAAAAGGTAGAATGATGTGTATAAACTCCTCTATTACCTTTGTACTATGAGGTTGATTTAATATCTGCTCAATAGTATTCGCCTTTAGATACACAATTAAATGCCTTGCATATACATTAGGCTTATCTTCAATTTCACCACGTTTATACTCAAAATCTTCTACGTCTAAACCTGTTAAGGTTCGTGCCATAAACTTTACTGCTGACATTGTTCCACGTCTTTTGTAAAGCTCACCTATGTTCATAAGGAGCTTTCTTTGGTAATAGATATTGCTACCTTTAAATGTCTGTGTTTCAATGAGTTCATCATAATCATATCCAAAACTTTTCAATAGATAAGGAAATACATTGTCTGGGCAATTTTCAGGGTCAATTATAGATGTAAACTTGTTTGCTACATCTAAAATCTGCTCCCCTGCTCCCTTTTGGTACTTTGTTGCCTTAGTTATGCCACCACTTCCTAAAAACATTGCCTTTATAAAGTTCAATAATGGTGGTCTTTCTTCATCAATTTCAAAATCCCTTACTTTGTATATATCAGGTAATCTCTGATAAGCAAAATCTGATAACTGCTCTGCACTTATTTCAGCCATAACCCTTACCCCCTGTTATCAGTAATTACAGTATTTTCTGCGTCAAATTCGATAATTTCCCACTTATTTGATGTAATATCAAGAGAGGTATCATTTACACCTTTTACAGAAAATGAGTTTATTCTGAACGCTCTTATGCCTGTAATGGCTGCAAATACATCAGCTTCAACATCATTTATTGCAACAGTTTGACCTGCTTGTATTTCACCTAAAAGAAAATAATCTTTTAGCTTATCAATAACCTGCCCCTTAACTGTATCAAAGTCATATCCAGCTAAAGGCAAAAGAGTACAATTAAAGGCTACATCTTTTGAAGTGAAAGGTGTTATCTCAACAAAAGTGCCTATCAAGCCCCTTGCTTCATACATCTCTTTTAATTCAGCGACAATATCTGAATTTTCAAGTTTAGGATAATCTGCCAACTTTAAGATATTACCTAAGTCATCTCTTATCTTTGAATTTTTCAAAAGAACACATACTTGAACAGTATCAAGTAATTTATTCTTCTTTTCAGTTTCATCTGTTATTCCCTGCAAGACTTCCAAAGTAGACAAGTCTATATCTGTATTCTCGCTGATAGGGAATGATGATGACATCATTATTTGGTTAAACAATTCCATAGCTTTATCTGCGTAATCTTCTGCCGACAGACAACCCCATTTTGTTCTATAAGCGTTTGGGGCATTTAAAACTATTGAGCTGTTTGACTCTTTATCTACACCTAAAGAGTAAGCCGTATCTATATTGTATGTTTGGCTCAAGCCTTTAGTAGAAGTGTTTATCACTGTTATAGTTTCTGCACCTACATTTCCGACTGTGCCACCGCCATTACGGTAGTTTGCCACAATCTCCCCCTTAGGTATTGCACCATTAACTCCGTCACCAAAGATAATAGTTACTGTGTTGTCTTGATTTACTTCAACAGTGTAATGCTTATCTTTGCTCATAGAGTCAATAAAACTACTTTTCATCACCCATTCTTCACCGCCTACGGTCAAAGAAAAGTGACGAGCTTTATCATAATTGTCAGGATATTCTATCACATTTGTTAATTCATTAACTCTTGGTAGCAAAGCAAAGCCATTTTCATCATAATCAGGTAATGAAACAGGATTGTTTCTTAAAGTGTATCTCAATCCCATAGTTATGCCGTCACCTACACCTACTTCTTCACCCGATATTAAGTTGCCTTGTGCTACATCTACTTCAAATATATACTGCTCACTTGACGTGTCGGAGATAGTTTTCACATAGCCCTTTTGTGTAGTATCAAGTGGACTTGTTGTGTCTACTTTCAGTTCTTCAAGTGTTGTAAAATAAACTGCGTTACTTATAATAGGCTCACTTGTTCGTACAATGAAGCCTTCGGGTAGTGTCACAACTCCTTGATTAGCGTCAAAGACAAAATACTGCTTAAATTTAGCTGGTGTACTCGGTTTAGGTGTATAACCCAACATCTTACACCATTTAAGTAAATTTGGTCTTAACTGTGCTGTTGTCAAAAAGCACTCATTTGCCTGTGCATTTTGATAATAACTAAGTACGTCCAATGCTTTAGCCACTGTTTCAAGTATTACCATACCTGCGTCCGTTTCGGACGTATCTGTATAATCAGGTAATCTCTCCTGTAAAGCGTCTATCATCAATAGTTTAAAACCCTTATAATCACCTGTTGTATAATCTATTCTACTCAACTTGCGTCACCTACTTTCACTTGTGTTGTCGTTGTTGTATCAAAAGCCTTAACCGTATAGGTTATTGTAGCCACTATTGCTCTTTTTACACTCCGCACGTCTACTGATGTTACAACTATATCAGGAATATGCTTAGCTATGGCTTGCTTTATTTCATATTCCAAAAGTGTCCTCGTACTTGCGTCATTTGACGAGAATACAAAAGTATCTAATTCAGCAAAAACGTCACATTCCATTGTCCTTTCACCTTGATTGGTATTGAGTAGTTGCTCAATCTTTCCGTCATAAAGGGACGTGTCATTCTTAGTCAAGGTGTTTAAACTTACTCCCCCTTTTGTATTAACGCAAAAAGGGAATTTCAAACCCACTAAACTGCTCATAGTAATATCACCTATCCTTTATAAATGTGTATTAGCTCGTAAAGTTTTATTACACAAGGGCTTAATGCACCTATAAGGAAAAATATCATAATCATAAATTTATATTGCATAGTGCTTACACTCCCCTTATTAGCCCTTTAAAGCGTCTATTTTCTTTTCTAAGATACTTAGTTGGTTTAGCACATCTACACCGTTTATAAGCACCCTACCGCCTGTCAGAAGTATACTTGCTCCACCATAGGTTATTGCCTTTGTTCCTTTTGAACAAGGTGCATTTCCCTGTGAATACCAAGTACCTACCCAAACAGGCTTACCTAAATCCCCCTGTTGAAATTCTACCCAAACACACTCTCCCACGTTTGGAGTGCTAAACTCACCATAAGGGAAACAAGGCTCGCACCAAGTAGTATGGTACTCCATTGTTACTGCTGGTACACTTACCTTTATTCTCCCCCTATTTTCAGGGTCATTTACATCAACAACATATGCTCTGTATTTTCCGTTAAAATTCATATTACACCTTCTCTACTTCGTTCATATGTACCCACGACTCAATATCTGTAAGTAATAAACACTTACCGTCAGTGTCTACACTTCCTACTTTCCACGTTTCAGCTCTTACCCAGTTAGGTACTTTCACACCTTCCGAAGCGTGAGCGTAAGTAGCTGTATCTGAAATGAAACGTACTGTATCACCTTTAGAATAATCTGTTGAAGAATTAGATGATACTTCATCACTTAATTCGGCAGGTTTCATTGTCTTACCAAAACCTGTTTTTATAAGTGTGAGTGTTTCAGACAAGCCATTGCTACTATCAATGGTTAGTTTTATCCCCTCAACATAGTATAAACCACTTAAATATTTACCTAACCCACTAAAATTTATGGTCTGCATATAGGTTAAAGCAAGTAATTCAGGTGTAGGGAGAACATCACAATCGCCACGCAAGGTGTTATACTCTTGCTCTCTGTATGTTCTCTCTGTTTTATCTGTATCAGTATTATCCTTCTTATTCTTTTGTGCTTCTGTGTCATCATATGGTACACTACCATAACCAACACTCGATACTTGTACTGGATAACCCTGTGTTTGCAAAGCTACTGTTTTCTCATTAGCGAAAAAGCTATCAGTATCTTGTGTAGAGGGGTTTATATCAGCATATCTTGTATCAATTTTTCTCGTTTCCTTATCTATGGACGGCGAAAACTTCAATACATTATTTTTCAAAGCGTCCACTCTGTAATAAAGATTACTTGACGGCTCTGCAAGAAGTCCTAAACGAACATAAAAGAATGTGTCACCTATTAATTTAGCTACAAACAATTCTCTTTCGTCATTTGCCAAACCTTCCATAAACTCTATATCTGTCTGCCCACTTTGTGTTATACTGTCCTGTTGAATATACTCATAATCTTCGGGATAGACTAACTTCCAACCGTAGCCATTACACTTTTCTTTGATAACATCAATGCTCCTCACCTTATTCCACGTTTGAGTATTCTTAACTCTCTGCATAAGGTGAGTTTTATCCAAACAATATAACTCTATGTAAGGGTTTCCGTCATCAGGAAACACTGGATTTATCTCTGATATATACCCATAAAAACAATGCTTTTCTGCACTTCCTTGAAACATAATATCAAGTGACATAGGAACATCTTTTAGGTAAATATCATCTTGTATAAACTCCATATTTGGGTCATCAATTTTAATGGTGACACTGTCTGCACCTTTTACCATTTCAGTAAGCTCAATAGATAAAATCATTTGCTTACGGTCAAAAGGAATACTCTCGCCATTAAAACTCAAGTCCCAATATGTAGTGGAAATATCCATTACATCATTCATAGTTTACTCACCACTTCCGTAAAAGTAGGTATTGTTACAATATCACCTACTTTTATATCAAGTTCAGACTGATACTGTGGGTTAGCGTCCAATATCGCCCACCACAATTCAGAATTATTATATATTTTATAAGCCAAAAAGTCAAGGGTATCACCCGAAGTCCAAGTGTGATATATTGCCCCTGTTGTATTAAACTGAAATCTCTGTCTTATATCAAAGATTTTCTTGTCACTTCCGTCAGGATAATAGGTAGGTGTAGAAGTATATCTTGAACCTTTATATATAGCCATTATAAAACACCTACCTGTCTTAGAGTTAATTTGAAATGTGCCACTGTTGGTGTACCACTTTCGTCCATAGAGTCAATTTTAATATTAAAATTCGTAAGAACACATTTTCTTACGAAATAGCCATAAAAAAATATCATTTCAGGCGGTCGTTTCCAATCAGCCACATTTTCCTCTGGTGTCAAAAAAGCTCCAATAAACTTCATATAGTCTTTTATTATACCACAAGGCTCTATAAGCCTATCAACTAAATAAAGCTCTACGTCAAACTCTCTTGCCTTACCTGCAACAAACTGTGTATGCGGATAAGCCATAGCGGGGGCTACATTATCCACATACTCAACTCCCCTATCATATTCAAGAGTTTCAGGGTTAAATTGAAAACGCATTATTTCCCCTGTATCCAAATTCTTTATGTAACCTTTAGTCTTAGCCTTACTTAACGCTAAAACTCTTTGCGTCACTTCTTGTTCAGATTTTACAGAGTCAAGAGCTTCTTTTAAGGTATTGCCCCAGTAATCGTCACCTTTATTTACAGTGCTTGCGATTACTGCCGCCGAGTCTGTACCAATAGCCCTATCCCAAAGACTTCTGACTCCTGTATTAACAGTGTTTACAGGGTTAGTATAAACACCAACCCTGTCTTTTGAATAAATAGGCATTGTTAAGCCCTCCTTGCCATACCGTTTCTTCTTTGCTCTTTTTCAATGTACTTCATCAAAGTTCTCGCCGCTTTTTCATAATCGGTTTCACCCTTTGCATTATCAACTCTTACAACAATGCTACCTGCTCCAAAATTAACACTATAATCATTATGTTCAGTCTTAGTAGGTGTAGATGTATGTGATACATTTGATGAGGTACTCTGTGCAAGAGTTTCAATACTACTTGATAATTTATTGCTTGCAAGTTTATATCCTGTGTTAAAACTTTCTTCAACACTTTGGTCGTGAGGTATTATCCTTGTGCCGCGAGGTAGGTCAACAATTTCTCCACCTTCCTCATTTATCCAAGTTAAACCACCACCAAAATAATCAGTACCTGTTGCGTGACCACCAATATTGGATAAACCCTTAAACAAACCCTTTGCCTTTTCTGCTATTGTACTCACTGATTTCTTAGAGGCTTGTTCATTTGGAACTGAGCCACTTGTTGTATAATTAGCTGTGATTTTTACTGTTTTATCTTGTAATGCTCCAATAGACTCTGCAAGTTTATCAACATTAGTCTTACCCGAAACAAGAGCTAATACAAGCACTGTCTTACTTTTTACGTTACTAATAGACTCTTTCAAACCGTCTACTAAACCTTTACTCTCATCAGCACCAGTCACACTTATTGATACACTTGCAGGTGTTTCAGTAAAGGAAGCCAAACTTGAGTCTAACTCCCCTAAACTTGTTTTAAAATTAAAATTTACACCAATGGTTAATGACTCTGTTGGTAAATTTTTATAGGCTTTATTAAATGCTTCCATATTTGAAGCCATTGTTTCAGAGTCCGATACAATATTGCCCGAAGCATTTAGTGTTATTGTTTTAGTGTCCCAGCTAATCATACTTATTGCACCAGTAAATTTAGAGAGATTATTAACTACTCTATCATTTAGATTATATATATTAGCTGTTACAGATATAGTTTTTGTAGAAACATCAGGTAAACTATTTATTGCTTCGGTAAAAGATTTTAACTTATCTACATCTAAGGTCACTGCATTAACTGTACTTAGGGCAGCAGCATATGTATTCCACGAGTTGACTGTTTCCTCATTTACAGGTTTTAACTGACTGAAAACAGCATTGTTATAAAACTTAGTATCTAAGCCTTCCATAGATGTCCTTGCTGCTTTAATAGCTTTACCTAAACCAGAATATTGCTCTGTCATTGCGTCAACTCTTTGTGAGTCTGTTGTATTAGTTGTATTGTATGAAGGTGTAACAGTCACTTTACTGCTATCGGCTGCTTTTTGTTCTTCTTCAACGATTTCGTGAACACCTTTATTGTCCTTTTTAACAACATCTACTTCAATATTTATTCCATTTTCGGAACAATACTGTTTAGCCTCATCTACTGTCAGTTTAGTGTCAGTTAAAGCCTGTGTAGCACTACCATTGTCATCTACCTCATATGTAACAAGGTGGTACTCACTACCCCATTGCTCAAGCTGGTTCATTGCATTTTCAACAGTATGTCCATTGACTACATAGTCAACATTAACAGTATGTTGCTTACCACCTTCTTCTGTAACTGTTTTTAATTGTTGTAAAACAGTTTCATAGGATTGTGTATCGTTGTTCCATTGTACCCTGTATACAAGTGTGTGGCTATTTTGAGCTTGCTCTAAAGAATTTATATCTTGAATATATCCGTCATAACCGTGATTTGTTACAAGATTATTGTTATTCTCTAACGCTGACTTTAACTGCCCTTGTGTAACATTTTTAAAGTTTTCAGCTTGCTCTGCCGTTGCCCATTCAAGACGTTTCTGCTTATTAGCGTCAAGTGCAGCACTATTTTCGGCTAAAGCCCCATTCATATCTGCAAGACCACCTGTTAAGGTATTTTTAGCTTTTGCAACATCATACTCTGTTTTTGCACCCCAAGCACGTAAAGCTAAACCAGCAACCATTAAAGCACCAGTAACAGGGGCAACAGCTTCCCTCACACCTGGGATTAACAATAAAGCTGCTGATACAGCGAATACTGCTCCAACTATATCTGCCAATCCGTTAATTACCTCATTTTTTATTGCAAGTATAGCATAGTGAAATATAGCTTTTAATTGTGGTAGTAATGTACTTGCAAGAGATTTTAAATTATCAATTAAGCTAAATAACAATGTTCCTATGGCAGTGTTTAAGTCACCTGTGTTTAAAGCACTAAATACATTACTTATAAGGTTTTTGACTCCACCAATTATATCAGGTGCATATTTTGTAATGGAATTAGCAAGCCCACTTACAAACTGACTAACACCTGCTGCAATCCTATCAGAATTTGCGAGCAAACCGTCTACAAACGAGTTAATAATGGTAAAAGCAGTTTCAAAAAATGTGTTTGAATTTTCACCTACAAAATCTATAACATTTGTCATTATTGTTGCAAGATTTTGCCCGATTGTAGGAGCATAAGTTTGGATTGCAGATGTAACTGAATTAAATATTCTCTGTACAGCACTTCCTATATTAGATGAACCATTCGCAAGGCTATCAACAAGTTTATCAATTAAACTTCCTGCCACGTCTGCAATACCATTTGTGCCGTTTTCACCACCAATAACTGCGACAAAAGCGTCACCAACACCACTAAGTAACCCCATAAATTTAGATACAAGTGATTGTACGTCCAATCCGTCTACGAAGTTCCTTACCTTTGTGGTAACACCTGATAAGTTATCTGTAAACCACTCATAACCCACTTTTATTTTACCTAAGAGTGTTTGTTGTTCACCTAATTTGACATTCAAATTTTGCCACTCCGATGTAGAAATAGTACCAAAAGCAAGTGCTCCCATAGTTACAGCAGCTAAACCTAAAGCTACACCGTGTAAACCTATAACCATTTTAGAAGCACCTAAAACGGCAGAGCCAAACATTTTTAAACCTGTCATTACTCCATTATAGAGTGATTGCCATTCAAACACCTGTACTGCTGTGGCTATTTGTGCTGTGACTGCTAATATAGAACCTGCACTTGCAGTCATACCTTCCCCTATGTTTCTAAAAGCGTCATTCCAAGTTTCACCTATAACTTGTGCTGCACTCTCGCCATAATTAAGACCCATTTCTATAAAATCAAGAGTATCATTAAGAGCTGACCTTATTTCCCTCAAGCCATTCCGAGCGGCAGAAAGAAGATTACCAAAGAGATTGCCACCTCCACCTCTACCACTTGCATTAGCCCAAAAGTCCTTTATAGTATCCCTTGCAAAAGTAAAGAAACTTACTGCAAAATTTCTCGCTCCCACAAAGGCATTTTTTATGCCTACTGCGGTTGTTTTTGCTCCGTCCAATACAAGACTAAAGCCACTCTTAATCAAGTTTAAACCGCCTGTTATAGGGCTTACATCAAAGCCTATCAATTTACTTGCCATACCCAAACCTGCAATAAGTGGTACAGCTAAAGTTGCCTTAGAGGTAATACCACCAAGCACTTCCATAAGGCTCTTACCAAAAATAGTTGTATTACTTAGCCAATTTGTTGCCTTTTCAGATAATTCTCCAAATTTATTTAAAATACCGTTCACGCTTAAATCTAAATCTTCTCCGAAAAGTTTACGCATTGTGTCGGCTACAACAGGGTTTGCTGATAGAAAACCTTGTGTAAAAGACGACCACATACTCTCAATATTCTTCTTAGCATTGACAATTCCCTCTGCAAAAGATGTTAAACCAAAATCATCTGCAAGTTTTACTGATTTTTGTCCATAGCCTGTTGACATTTCCAAAAGTAAATCTTTAGCATTAATTAACTGTGGTACAAACTTCTGCACACCTTCTTGTAAATTTCCTATATTGAATGAGTAGCCGAACATTATTGCTCCAATAGCTTTTTGAATAGGGCCTCCAAATAAGAGTAACCCTGCCGATATACCCTGACCGAGTGCTTCACCCATAGATATACCGTGGGACATAACATCACTTACCATTGAAGTGCCGTCAGACATAAATTGAGTAATCGGTTGTTGGAAAGATTTATCCTTAGATTTTTTGTTAAACTCTTGAATTTTCTTTGATATAACATCAATAATGTTATTCTTTCCCTCTGAATTTTTAGCTCCGAATGACTCTTTAAGAGTTTTCATTTGTGACCTGATATTATCCACCATAGGTGATACTACATCTTTTAAACCCAAAAAGTCACTCTTATAGCCTGCCACTATTGCACCCAAACCTAAACCCATAAGTCCAGTAGGTGACATAAGTGTCGTAGCTATTACTTTGAAATTGGTAAGTAAACTTGCACCAGCACCACCAAGTAGTTTTAAACCACCTGCGAGTAAGGTGCTACCACCATATGCAACAATGAAAGCACCTGCCATTCTACCAAAGGTATCAATAGTACCGCCCCATTTGTCTTGAAAGTCCTTACCAAATTTATTAGACACTGCTTCACCTAAATGGTTAAGCATAGTCTTTAGATTAAAGTCTGTTTCTTTAATCTCCTCTGAATGTATGCCAAAAACACCAAGTGCTTCGGCTATACCATTATATACACCTGAACCAATAGACTTTAGTGTAGTCTTTATAGTGTTCAAACCGTCAACTAAAGGTTGTAGTCCTACATCAATTAAAGATTGTGTTAAGGTCTTACCTTGTGATAGATTATTTGAAATTTCACCAAATAAACTTTTAGCTTGCTTACTTAATGTTCCGAAAAGTCCACTGATATTGCCATAATTTCTTGTAAGAACGACTGCAAGTAAGCCTAATGCAGAGGCCCAACCAATACTTCTAAACGTAAGAGCCTGTATTGAATTACCAAGCATACTAAATATACCTACAAAACCACCAAGTCTTTGTACGTTTAACATATAGTTGATAACAGCACCACTCAAACGTAGTACACTACCCATTGCTACTAAGGCTGCACCACCTACAACAGTAAGGTTTGTACCAAACTTAATTACCTGTGGGTTATTTTTTAGCCAAGTAGTCATAGCTGGTGCTATATTTTTTATTGCTCCTGTAAACTTTTCTACTGGGTGTACTAACCCATACAGAGCTTCTGATGTTGAGTTTATGATAGTCTTATCACTAAACACGGATTTTTCTACTTCAAGAAGATTTCTCACTGCATTTGTAGCTGACCGATACATATTGTTCTCTTTGTTTCCAAATCCTATCCTATATGTAAAAGTAGTCCAAGCGTCAGACATATTTGAAAGTACAATAGACCAAGTATTTGACAAAGTATCTTGCATACCTGCCATACCTGTCTTTTCTACTATTTCAATAAGGTCTTGCATACGCCCCTCAACAGTCTTATGCAAATCGTGACCTAAATAATTAGACAAATCACCAACGTCAAGAATATTTCTAAGCATTTTTGCCGAAACATTATCATCACCACTCAAAAAGTTTTGGATAGCCTGTTTCCATTTTAGTGCAGTTGTATTGGGTCTAAATGCCTGTAAGTCACCTATCCAAGCCATTGTTTCTTGTCTAAGTCCTGTTGTCTTACCAATCATTTGGTCGAAGGCTTCAAGTCCTTGTGACTTTAGAGTAACAACCATACCCTGCAAATCTTCTACCTCAAAAGGTGACTTGTTAGCATAAGCAAACAAATCATCTGTTATTTTGCTTGCTTTGTCAGCGTCCCCATATAATGCTTTCAAGGTTAATTGGAAGTTCTCAAAAGAGGACGAAGTATCAACTACTTTAGACCCTATATTTTTCATTACTCCCAATACACTTTGACCCATATTCTGAAATTGAGAGCCAAGAACGCTCATACCAACAACAGATGTATTCATATCAAGTAGGCTGCTTGCAGTACCACCTATACCCATAGAGAGTTTATCAGCACTTCCTGACAAACTACTAAATGCACTTGAAGCTGATTGCATACCAGCCGTTGCGTTGTCCTGAAAGTCCAAGACAATGCTTAAACCATATTCACTCGCCGCCATATTAAGCGTTCTCCTCTCCTATTATTTTGAGAGGTATTTTAAAGATTAACTACTGCTTCTATTTTCTGCCTTCTTCTGCTTCATTATTAAATCATACCACATTCTGCGTTCACCTCTTGAAAGTTTCAGAATAGTATTTCTATCCCAATGGTATACATAAGCAATGACGTGGGCTTCTACCCACACTTCATCAATGCTTATGTAACCAATAATTAATTCCAACCAGTAGGTAGGGTGGTTTAAATAAAATTTGTTATATTCAAACCGCCTTCAAATTCGTTGCCACATTCAGGACACTCTACTGGAATTTTTAAATCCAAACCGAATTGATTTTCAGCCGACAACTTGATTAGGTATTCTCTATCTCTCATTGTCATCTTACGAACAATTTGCTCTGTCAACTCAAAATCGTCATCAAATTCAGTCAAATTCAATATCATAATTGTCTTGCCCTTAGCAAAATCTCTTTGAGCGATTGGAGCAAATCTGTTTCTATCACCGTTAGTTGAATAACGAATTATACCTGTCTTATGTACATTACCTTGTTCATCTCTGATACCAACAGGCAACTCAAAAGGAATACCCCTTTCGCCGTCCCAAGGTACAACCTTTACTTCATCAACCGACAATCTTGTTGTAATGCTCTGTCCACACTTAGGGCATTTATGTCTTAGTTCCAATTCTTCACCAACTGATACTTCTCTTAGTCGAAGAATGATTACATCAATATCAGCTGTGTACATAGAGTTAAGAATTTCTTCTCTGTTGCTCTTTGACAAACTCTGAAAATCAATATCCCCAAGTGTAAGCAAACATCTGCTCAAAAGTAGATTATATAGCTTTACCATAGGGCTGTTTTTATGTCTGCTAATAACTTCCTCATCTTCACCGTTAAGAGGACGGATTGAGAAAGTCTTGTGTAGCTTACCCTTTTCGTCAGTGTAACCTGCAATCAAATCATATTCGTCCTGCAAGTCACTCATTTTTGGGGCAGCGTTACGTTCTTCTGCCACCTGTGCAATTACTTCATTTGCGTTCATTACGTCTTTTTTCTTTAATGTAGCCATTACTACATACCTCCTTAATTTTATTACAAATTCATTATACAACAAAACTCTGCAAAAGGCAATACCTAAAGCAGAGTTTTGTTGGTTATTAATGTTGTTTATTCAGACTTAATCAATCCTGAAGGACTCCAGTTCTCAAATGAACCAGTTTCATCTTTAGGAATTTCATATGTAAGATAATCATATTGCAATGTAATTTTTTCTATTGCCACGTCATCACTGGAAGCGTCAAGGTCAGGTGCTTCCCATTTTGACATAAAGGCATTATTCAAAATATATTTGATACGAACCTTACCGTCACGACCAAGTACATTAACGTCAACGTCCATTCGTGATGTTGAGTCGCTACAAGTTTCTGCAAGCAAGTCAAGAACATTCTTTGTTGTACTCAAACTTGAGCTTGTTGAAGGAACAACACCCTTTTCCATTGTTACCTCACCGAATGAAGCCTTACCTGCAAGTTTTACAGGGTAGTTTGTACAACCTTCGTGATATTCTACGCCGTTTAAGTCAGCTGAAAGTCCTGAAACCTTTTGGAAACCGATTTTAGTGTTTTCAGCCTTTGAAGATGAAATTTTACCGTCTTTAGAAAAATTGTAAAATTTAACACTGAACATAAACTGTTGTAGTGGGTCAGTTGCCGTGCTATGCACATATGCTTCTGACTTTGGAAGTGCTTTTAAAAGAGCTGTGATGTTCATAAGTTCAAATCTCCTTTCTACTGCATTGAACGAGAAAGGTTGATTATAATAAATTCTGCACAATCTTTCTCTCTGTATTTAACAGTTGCATTTAATTCTTTCTTTGCAATGCTATTAGCCGTATTGGTTGTAGCGTCACAAATTACTGAAAAGGCTTCTGCCTCTGTTGAGCCTTCAAAACTGTTTGCTTCCCATAGACTCTTTAGGTAAGATGAAATGCTACGTCTTACGCTACTCCAAGTAGTTGGGTTATTTGGCTCAAAGATGTACTGTTGTAGCAAATCTTCAAGGTCACGAGTGATAAGTGTTTCAAGCAAAATACTTGAAATATATCTGCCATTCTCAAATAGAGAACGTCCACCCCAAATACAAATGCCATATTGTTTCTTATCCATTAGGCAAGAAACATTTAAGTCATTTAGCTTACCTGCGGTTGTCTTATCAAGAATAGTTGAAAGTCCGATTGCTCCTGTAAGTGTTGCGTTTGTACCTGCTGGTACTTTAGCATAGCCATATTCAAGAGTCATACGAATAATCGTACCTTGTACCTTACCTACGTTTGGTACAGTCTTTGTTTCATAAGTGATAGGGTCAGTAATTGTTACCCAAGGGTAATAGTAGTTACCTCTACCCTTATCTAAGAAAGCAATTTCTTCAACAACTGTATCACTTGTAGCCGTTTCAGACTCTGTACACAAGATTGCGTGTATTCTTGTGTTTTCTGTACAGTATTCCAAAAGGTGCTTACTATCTGTCTTTGTAGCGTCAACAATAGACAACATTGTTACATCATCAATTACATCAAAATTCTTTAAAATTGTCTTGTAATCAGCGATATTACCACTATCTTTACCACCTGATAGAGCTGTGGCTGCTGTCACTTCAAGAGTTACCTCACCTGTTGATGTAACCTTGATATACTCACTACTATTGTTTATAGCAGCGATAACAGTATCGTTTGTAACTGATGTGAATGTTTCAACAAGAGAGTCACTATTAGCCTGTTCACCGAAATAAACCTTTACGTCAAAAGTACTACCTACTGTTGAAGTAGCAACTTCAACGAATACCTTTCCGTCACTCCAAGCACCTGTGTCAACAGTTGTCACTGTCATACCACTTATAGTGTTTGTAGAAACTGTATCTTTTCCGTCTGACGCACTCAAAACGTAACAGTCGCTACCGCCGTTCTGAAAGAAATCATAAACTGCATAAGCAAGATAGCTTGAAGATGTAAAAGGACTTGTTAGTCCGTTTGCAAATGCTTCAATGTACTCTTGCCAAGATGTAATAAGCACTGGCGTGTTTTTTACACCACGTTCAGCCTTACCAATAAAGCCACCAATATACGAAGATGACTCTGTTGCTGGAGCTGTAACGACAGTCTGACGATTTACATACACGTCAGGATATGAATACTTTGCATTAGCCATTTTTATTACCTCCATTATTATTTTTCTGTGACTTAGTGTTATTCTTCTTAGTCGTCACTTTTTCAGAAGAAGAATTATCAGCAGCCTGCTGTGTTTCGACAGTTACCGAAACAGGTACAGGCTTTGCTTTTGGTTTAATGATTAAAAGCCTTCCAGCTTTTACTTCATTGTATATCACCTTTGTAATAAGGTGTTCTTCAACCTCAACCTTTTCATAAGCACTTATGCGAAGTGCTGTGTAATCTTTCAATGATAGATTATGAGGTTTATTTGCAATATCCTTAATAAAAACTTTAGACATTTAGAAGCCCTCCTTACTTAGTATTACTGTTTCAATCAAACCACTATGCTCATTATAAGTCCTGCCTAAATAGCCTTGTATTGAGTAAGTAATGGTTGAGTGTATATCTTTGTCACCTTGTGTCAAAGTATCTCTACGCCTTAAAATATCCTTTTGAATACATAAAACGCTTGTAAGATTGCCTATTGAATTTCTTACAGGTAAATTAAAGAATTTACCCCTACTATAAGGTGGTAAACTCTGTAACCACTTCTTAGACATATTATCCACATCTGTCCAAGTTTTACCCCAAAAGTCAATTTGGTAATACATATCAAAAGGTATAGGCAAGTAGTAATTTATTGCTTCCTTTGTTTCCTTATTGACATATGTATATTCGACATTATCTGTCCTGTCGGTGTTTGACAAGTCCATAAGATTATACCAAGTAATACAAGGATATGCTTCTAATTTAAGAGTTTCATCAGGCTTTCTCATCTGAACAGGCACTTTATAGGGGCTACCATTGCGGTCAAGAACGACAGCTTTTTGAGTATAAACCATAAGTGCTCTGTTTATTTCATCTTTCCAAACCGAAGCTACTTCCATTATTACTCACCCACTGCCCTTTCCAAAATTTCATTGGCTCTTGCCTTTACGTCAGCCTCACACCGCTCCCAAGCCTTTTGAAATAAAGGTCGTGCTGGTGCTTTACTTGTGCCACCGTCTACCCAACTTACAACCTGTTGGTCGCCACTAAGCATTATGATATAACCGCCACGTCCTGCTGACATAGCAACTGCTTCACCTGTTGTCCTATCTTGTGTACCGTCAACCCAAGGTGTTGAGCTACCTTTTAATCTTACTGTAATCGGAGAGTTTGCTACAAAGTCACCACTCTCTTTAGTAGCATTTACAGCGTCAACAACTATTTGTGCAAGCTCGTCCATAGCGTCAGCTATTTCAGCTCCTGCACCTGCCAACTGGTTTAAAGCAATACCACAAGCGTCCCATTCACCTGCCTTATGAAACACAAAACCTGCTTTAGCAAACTGTCCTGTGTTTCCCCAAGCACGTCTAAAACTCATAACTCGTCACCCCAGTCAGTGCCGTCATAATTAACTTCATAATCACGTCCGTAATCTGTTTCGTCAAATATTTCACGGCAATAAAACTTGTAAACAATGTATGTGTTATTTATTTGTGTTCGTGGTTGTACACGAACAATCTCAAAGTCCATATTGTTAAATACAAACTTTCCTTTTCTCATTTCTGCTATATCCTTAGCTGTAACAGCAATATTATTGTCCCAAAAACTTTGAGTAGGAACAGTTATCTTAGCTGTGAGGTAGGTACGATTTACCGCCTTTTCACCCTCTTTAGCTTCCAACTGAACCCTTGCCGTTAAGTAAACAGGCTCTTTGTAGATTTTCTGTGTTGTTTCGCCGTAAGGGTTTATATCAGTCTTTTCTCTGTCCAAAAAGTAAAAGGGTACTTCTTGAGAGAAAATCTCTTGGTAAACTTCAAGCACACCGTCCAAAAAGGCTCTTTCATTCAAGTCAGTTATTTCAGGTATTTTACCCATAACTTCTCACCCCCTATAATGATACTTCTTCTACATCATCAGGTGTATCTGTATCATCAGGTATGATTGCAGTCAACTCTGAATAAGCAGAACGTCCTGTCCAATCAAGTAAGCGTACAAGTATATAGTAAGTTGCACCTTTTTCACAATTCACTATTCTACAACGCTTCTTATGAGGGTCAGTAATGGTTGATACCTTTTTAGCTAAAGGTGATATTTCACCAGTTAAAGCATAATTGTCAGCTATCGGAGATGTTGATACATAAATCTCATAGCATAAGTGCCTATCATATGTTGCTTTCCAAGATATTTCTACTGAACTATCTTCCACCGAGTCAATTTTAGCTTTTAATGTAGGCATTTTTGCCTTTTCATAGTTATAAGGTGTATAGTATCTATTAGATAAATAGGTACTTGCGGAGCAGAGAGTATTACTCCCTGCACCACCTTCATCTAAATATTTGTTCCAATCTCCGTCCATAGCATTTACTAAGGTCATATAATGGTTAAACCATTGAGATTTTTTCAAATAGTTATTGTCATCTGCACCTATATCTACGTAGTTAGCGTGACGTATAGCTAAAGCTAAGTACAATTCACGCCTTGCCAAAATTGACAGAGGGTACATATATTCTTCGGGAAAGTCACTTAAATCTTCATCTGCAAAGGCTCTTGTCCTTGCAAGGTTAAGGTATAGTGTTAAATCTTCATCAGACAGTTTTAGATACAATTCGTCACGTTCAGTGCTATCTTCTAACTGAACATTAACACTCAAACGCAAATATCTTATCAAATCTGCTGTTGTCATAACATATCACCCCTACCTTAATTAGAATGGTCTAAGCATATCTCCTCTTTGAAGTATATCCTTAACATTTTGTGGCACTTCAACAATTACACCTTTCTTTAGATGATAATACGTGCCACCGATACAACAGTCATAATCAGTAGCTGGACACACCTTTACAGGTTTAGTGCCTGCTACAATGCCTGTATTTTCTTCCTTAGCCTTTTGTTCCACCTTTGTAGGAACATTAAACTCTGCATTACCTTTTGTTTCTTCTGCTTTTGTAGTTTCAGCTACTTCTGCATTTTCAACAACTTCTGTATTTTCAGCGTCTGCCTTAGGCTTTTTAACGATTTTACCTGCCATTTTTATTTCCTCCTAAACAACAATTATAACACGATTAAATCCGAAATTTTAGGCTGTTTCAATAACTACGCCATACTTATCGTGAAGCAAACCTGTACCAAAGATTGAGTACCAGCCAAGACTTCTCTTTCTTCCGAAGTCCTCAACACCGTTATCTCTCAGTTCAACAGATAGTGCTGTTGCAATACCATAGTAAGCGTCACCAAATAGTAGAGCTTGATATACAGGAACAGCGTTCTGTGAACCTTCTTCACCTGCACCTTTAACAAGGTCAGCATTGTATGACTCCTCTGTTTCTGCTGCTGCACCATTGCACATAAGAGTTGTTTCAATAAATCTTACATCATCAATTCTGCCGATTTCACCTGTAAATAGTTGCATAGGTGCACCATAATTTGAAGCATTTACCCAAGCTGGGTCATCTCTTAGAGTACGGCTCTGATGTGGGTGTACAAAACAAATCCAGTTTGTACCTTGATACTTTGGAGCGTCTGCTGTTGAAAGAATTTCAACTGCGTCCTTAATTGTTGCAACATTCAAAGTATCTGTTGCTGTAAGACTTGCTCTTGTAGTTTTCTTACCGCCGTAAACAACATTCTTTGTGTTTGAAAGAGCTGTATCTCTCAATTCACAATCAACTGTAATCGCATAGTCACGAGAAAGTAGAGTTGTCATTTCAGCCATAATATCATCAAAAGATGACTGAATTAGCTTTTCAGTCGTACTTACTGCATTACCGTATTCTGTTACAGTAATTTGCTTTGTTGAACCTGACATTGCTTGTGTTGTCATATTCTGCATTTCTTTCAATGCACCGCCACGCTTTAGGTTATCATATGTAAGCATAGTGATTGTAAGACCTGCATTTACACCAAGTTCTGTTTTCTTTGTAGCAAACTGCAAGAAACGCATTACAGGTAGTGCCTTAAATTCAATTTCCTTTGAATAAACTGTTCTGATAGCGTCACTGAAAACAACACCGCCGTTTTCAGTAGCACCTGCTGTTGTTACTTTTGAGTCTGCATATGCCTTCATTGCGTTTTTTGCCAACGCCTTAGACATAAAACTCTTAAAAATAGATTTCTTGTTAAACATTTTAAGATTTCCTCCTTTAATTTTTATCTCAATCCCATTTTCTTACGCCATTCAGCATATTCTGGTGACGCTGGGTCAAGATTTCTCACATCTTCTAAACTTGTGTCCCCAAACGTATTCATTGGATTTTGTGGGTTTACACTTGGTACTGACGGCTTTGTGTTACCCGAAGGATTTTTTTTCGGAGCTGGAGTGCTTGTCACACCCATTTGCTCTTTAGCCTTTTGAGTTAGCTCTTTAGCCTTTTCAATCGAAGCGTCAATCTCCTCTTTCGTAGCACCTGTAACTGTTTCCATAAACATAGGTAAGATAGCGTCTTTGACTTCATCTTTAACAAGCTGTTCAGTTCTGTAAAGTTTAACTTCATATTCCTGCTCAACTTGTTGCCTGATTGTTTCTTCATCAGTTGACTGCTGCTTTAATGTTTCAATAGTGCCTTCAAGTTCCTTAATCTTATTCTTCAAGGTTGTAACTTCTTCACTATCGCCGCCATTTTTCAAATTGTCAATTTCAGCCTTTAAAGTACCTGCTTCTAACAAATTCTTGTTGTTCTGCTTAGTCATTTCTTTCAAATCGTCCTTTAAAGTCTTAATTTGAATGTAAAGTTTATCCTTTTCTTCCTTTCTTGCTCTCGCAATTAGCTCCTCATAATTTATTTGAGAAGGTTCTGTCGGTTGCGGAGTTGGAGAGGGGTTTGGTGCAGGTGGTGCTGGTGGTGCTGGTGGTTCTTGTCCACCGTTGCCGTCACCTTCATCTGCAAAGGATTTGTGTAGTAGTCCAGTAATGATACGACTAAATTTTTCTGCGTTCTTTCTGCTTTTTGTAAACATAAATTTTTACCTCCAATATTAAGTTTCATAATAAAAATAACACACATTGTAGATTTTGTAAAGTAGTTTACAAAAAATTTTTCTAAAATATGTGTTATTTTTATCTATAAGCGATTTAATTGCTTAGGTATGTAGTTGTATTAGTCATTACCATTCTTGCCGTTTAAGGCTATTCTCATATGTTCTGCGGCGGTTTCGCCATTCATTATGCCACTGTTCAATGACGGATTGCCATTTTCACTCTTATTTTTTGAAGCAGAGCTATAAATATCAGGGTGTTCTTCCCTATCCTTGTCCACACGCTTGATGTATTCTTCAATGTTTTCACGTCCCATACGTTTCATTGCTCCGTATCTATCTTCAATACCCATAGACATCTCCATTTGAATTTGTTGTAATTCAATAAGAGTATCTTTCGGAAGTGTATCAGCAAGCTCAACTTCCGTATGGAAAAAATCTCTGTTGGTAATTCCTTCGGGTTTTTTCACGATACCTTCACACAAAGCTACTAAAATAATCATTTTATTAACTTTTTCAAGTCCTGTTTCGGTGTTCATTTTCTTAATTCGGGTTTTTTCAATCAATGGTAAGTTGATATATTGAAGTGCTACACCACTTGTATTGCTTATTGCTTGTGCTCCACCTAAAACTGTTTCAGGTACGCCGCCAATTTCACACATTGCAAGTTTTAAGTTAGTGATATAATCTTTTGCAGTACCACCGTCACCTTTTTGTTCAAGGTTTTCTACCTTAGCGTCTTTCGGCAGTCCACCCCATACCTTATTAGCTCCCTTTTCAATATTACTTATCTTTGCACCATAAACAACTGTAATAGGAGCTGAATGATAACTGATAATTTCTGAAACATTTGACTGCTTTAAATTATATTCCACATTCAAAGGGATAATATCATCAAGGTCGCCAACACCTTCAACCTTACCTGCAATACTCAAATTCTTAATTTGTACAAAAGGTATAACACCATACTTATTCTTATCTGTACGTTTCACATCACCGTCAAAAGTTTCAATGGTATCTTTTGTCCAAACTTGTCTGAATAGTGTTTCCTGTTCCTGTGTCTTAAAACCTACGCCGACTTTTACCTGCTTTTTATACACATACATAATAGTCAGCTTATCAAGTTGCTTTGTATTATGTGGGTTAAATTCAGGGAACACTATGTTAGTCGGAATAACTGATACACTTATTCTTCCGTCAGGGTATTCACCAAACGGGTCATCTAAATCTTCCGCTTTATCATAGTTTACTCTTATCCACGCTTCACCTGTTACAGACTTTGTTTGTCCCATTTCAATGCTTAGTCCATATTGGTCGTTATCTTCCCAAACATCTTCCAAAAACTCAAACAAAGTTCTTCCGTCATCTGTAATTATCTTATCAGACATATTACTGTGAGTTGTAAAGCTCCACGCTTTACCAAGTTCAAACGATACAAACTTGTTTACAAAAGCACGACAATAATTGACTGAAAGTTCTACGTCATCTGTACAGGGTATATCTTCCCAATGATAGCCCTCATAAAAGTTCCACGCTGTTCTTATTCGTGAAAGTCTATTAGACCACTTTGTATCAATATCCCCCTTTAAGTTCAAAAGGGTATTGTAGTAAGCGTCACCATTCAAGACGCTTCTTATTCTCTCAAAACCTAACATAATTATCTTCTCCTTCTCGCTGTAAAGCCTGAAATAGCTCTATAAAAAGATTGCTCATTTCTTGACTTACCCATTAAACTATCTCTGTTCACTGTTTCCGTTTCATTTACTACACCTTCGTCCATACAACCCCACACTGCCAAACCCCAACTGTCACAATTACCTGTTACAGCTATTTTGTCATTTCTACGAGTAACTATATAACCATTGTCTACATTTACGCACCAAACTTTTCCGTTATAGTCTGTTACATTTACCTCTTTTATTCGTGTGCAATCACCTTGCATTAAATAGCAATTATACATTTCGCCACTTTTGCGTATAGAGGTTTTTATTCCGCATTTGTGTGCTAACTCTTGAAAATCACGAGCTAAATCATAACTGGCTGTATGATAAGTGTTCCTTGTAATTGTACCGTCACCATACATAAGAGTATCTAAGAGTAATCTTAACTGACGTAATGAAAAATCATTTAACCATTTTCGAGGTATTCTGTGTATTCCGTCAGCAAGTAAACTGTCAAATAAGGCATTATCTTTCTTGTGGTACACCCAGTAAGTTAGTCCGTCTTTACGAGTATAAATGTATGGGTTTAAGCCTAATTTTTTAACCATAGCTTGTATTTCACTATATTTTAAACTTTTTATTGATTGACCGAAACAGTATCTTTTTGAATTATATCTCTTATCAAAATTTATCCAACCCTCTGTTATAAACCAACCACACTGCTTAATCAACTCGTCACTTATTGGATAATCAGCCTTATCTTGAATAGGTGCAACTGGTATCTGCAAAGTATTGTATCTTTGTTCATTAGGCATTGCAAAAAGTGACTGTGATAACATATCTTTATAGCAACCACTGTTTCTATGCTTAACTAACATCTTATGATTTTCTGTTACCTTTAGAGCTAAATCCTTTGACTTAAATTCATACATTTTGCCACAATAATCTTTGTGTATTATTTTAGTTGGTTTCCTATATACAATTTTTCCGTCAACAACACTTGCCACTAAAGTATCAGAGGTCATTTTATCATAAGTTATAAAGCCTTTATCAGTAAGTATTTCTGTATCAAGAGATAAACAAAAATCGTCGTGAGCGTTCTTCTCGTCAGGGTGAGATACCACAAGTTGTGAGCCTCTGTAATCTTTCTGCAACTCACCTAATTGCTCAATAAATTTATGATATTCTTCTGACTTCAATACTTCTTCGGACGCTGGCACTCTTGCTCTACCACTTGAAATCTCCGTTTCAAGATTTTTGTACATTTCAGACTTACTCTTTGTGGTAAAAATATAAGGTATAACCTCACAATTTAAGTTTGCTCTAAGCCTATGTGATATACTTGCTTCTCTTGTAGCGTCACATACAACCTTAGCTAACTTAAAGTGTGATAAAAAGTCCATAATCATATAATATTGTTCTTCATAGTCGGGCATATTTGATATTTTTAGCCAACTCTTTATATAAGTATTATATGTCTTATAAACCATAGTCTCACCAGTTTCAGGGTCAACCCTTTCATCAAACTGCAAAGGTTGTGTCCAATCAACTTCTACGATTGTGATAACGGTATCATCACCCTTACCACCTAAATCTATACCTGCAACGTGCGTTCTTGACTTGTCATAAAGAGATACGTCCAAAAGCGGTTCAAGATTATTTTGTTCAAACTGCTCTATATCAATAAACATACCTCTTTCCAATATCCACTTTAGCTTATAAGACATTTGGTACTCGTCTGACTCCTCACCCAAACTTCTCTTTTCACCTTCAATGTACTTTGCATACCAAGGGTTATATTTTGCGGCTACATCACAATCGTACTCAAAATGGTTTCGTACTCTTGTTTCGCCATTATCATATTCAAGTTTGTTACGCTGAATTGCGTCATAGAAATTACCTTTAAAGGTTGTCGCTGTTCCGATTTTAACCTTTGTAGCATTATAAGCAGCACCCATAGGGTGGATAGACTTAGTAATCTTGTAATTACTAATATCTTGACACTCCTCGCAGATAATTAGTTTAAAGGACTCACCTTCGATTGATGAACCGTCACTGGCTGAAATAGCCGTAACGAATGAGCCATTACTTAGAGAACACGTCTGTCCATTTGACGTGGTAAACTGTAAATTAAAATCAGGGTCATTTAAGACTGCTTCTGCTGACGGACTTAGAAGTCTACTACGAATACGGTTGTATGTAATTTGTGCCTGTCTTTGTGACGGAGCAAATATACCAATCCATAAACCGTCCCTAAACGGCTGCAGTCGCTTATCATTTGCAAACATAGGCATATTTGCAAGTTGTGGTAGCAAAATCATCATACCACCTGATGTATCTGAAATTGTTTCTGACTTACCACTCTGTCTTGCAAATAAAGCTGTTATTTCTGCACCGTCATTTGTTAAAACGGAGCGAATAACTCTCTTTGAAAATTGTTCCTGATAGGGATATAGTGTTCTTCCCGAATATACTTCAATGAAATTAAACACTAAGTTCACCAATTCAGATGTTGTAACACTGCCTGCTAATGTATATTTCAGATTATCAGTCACTTCTAAGTAAGTGAGGAATAACCAGTAGAATATACACTTTATATCAATCCATAAGCTATGCAAAACCTTTCTCCATTTCATTTAATCACCGCCTTTTACATTCTACAATAAAAAATAGAGGGTTTTCACCCTCTATATTCTCATATTATTCTGTTTTTGTCAAGACTTTCGTAAGTGTAAAATCATCTAAATAAAGCAATTCGGCTGACTTTGCAGATAATATTTTAGGTAGTCTACGCTTTATATAAAACATTCCTTTTCTCGTCCTATATAACTTATTTTTGACTACATTACCTGCCTTTTTGTAACCGTTATCTTCTCGTTCAAATAAACAAGTTTTCGCTTTAATCTTGTCATCTACCTTTATAAGTTTCAAACAAAGCACAAACTTATCACTTAACTTCAAAGAATAACGAAAATCGTTGTAATTACGTTCTTTACCCAAAATGGTCTGTCCAAGTACAAGCTAAATTATCCTTGTCATCTCTCATTCTTAGGAAACGAGGGTGTCTTAGCTTGCCTGTGTCCTTGTATTGTTCATTCGCTTTAACTTCAATGACTTTACCTATCATACTACCCCGATTATCTGTGAAATACTTTCGCATTTCATCATCAAAACCACCGCAATCACCGACTTCAACAACCTTATACTCTTTACCGTCAGAAAGTTTCATTTTCTGTGTGGTAAACTTTTTACTCTTTGATAACTTCGCAAATTCTTCTTCTGTAATGATTACCCCATATCGGATATTACCTACCCAATTCTCAAAATAGTACCTTGTTACAGGCATAAAGGACTTTTTAAGCTCTTTTGCTGGTGTAGCAAGACATCTATTAGGGTCTTGTTTTTCGTTAGTTTTAGGGTCAATCCAATAGCCCCAACTGTCATCAGGGAATTTACCTGTGTATTCTTCTGTCGGCTCTGTAAAGCCCATTATTATAACGTCACGAGTTAAAAACTTCTTAATTTTCTGATATTCTCTGCCACGCTTATGATAATACTTTCCGTCAATGGGTTTTAGCATTATTCCTTCACCGCCGTGCATTACTATCCACTCGTAATACTCTTTAGGTGTAAGTCTTACCCAAAAATCACTTTCATTCCCTGCATTTTTATATAACTTGACTTTATTAAACAAGTTCGGATATACACTGTAAGTAGCATTTAGCAACTTTAAATCTTTGTCACCTACAAAAACTGGGGTGTTATTTTTGAAGTAAGGCACTCTCCGAATATAAGGAAAGCCTGACGGATACTCTTCTTCGTAGAAGTTATTTATTTTACGAATTATCCTATCAAGAAAACTCTTTCGCTTATATAAAGGCATTTTCTCAATCTTGATACCCTTGTAATAAAGAATATCAAACACATTTAAGCATAAAAAGCCTTTTTCCTGTTGACGTTCAATAGCTGTATCATAGGTACAATTTAAGATACCTGATATATCATTGAAAGGCACATCAGGGATATACATTTCACCGTCTAAAATAGTGCCATTAAGTTCAGGGATATGTATATCTCTTAGTTGAGGAACACTATCAGTGTTTTCTGTCAGCCAACCTGATTTTTTACTCTCTCTACGGCTAAATACTCGTGCATAGTCAGAGTAAAAATGTATTGTACCACGAGTGCCGTCAAGTTTTTCTTCTACAAAATAGTTAGGGCTGTTAAGTAGTTCTTCTTGCTTACTCTCGTCCACTTCTTTAGCGGTCATAGGCACTGTGTATAGAACATTGTTCTTTATGTAATCTTCTCTATTCCAGTTAAGGAATTTGGGTTTATCCGACCAATATTTATCCATTGCTTACACCCTTACCTTTTTGCGTTTTTATTGTTCTTAGCTCTTTCAGCCATTCAGAAGTGGCATAAAACAGCTTTTTGTTTTCACCTGTGGCATTTTTAGAGAAATAATCTATCGCTGACTCAATAGTTACGCTTTGCGGAATAAAATTCTGCAAATTTATATCACCTTCGGCTACCTCATCACTATCAATTTCTTTCAGAATATCACTCTGATAGCGTTTAGGTTTATGCGTAATATCTTTATTTGGGAATTTCCCTGTTGTAGTAATGTGCATTTTATTCACTCCTTTAAAGATAAAGAGGGAGCATTTATAAAGTGCTCCCTATTAACGTGTATTTAATTATTCTTCTTCACTTTCATACTCGCCGCCGCAAATTTCGCAGATAAATGTATCATCTTCTTCATTGTATTGGAGTGGCTGACCGCAGCAGTAAGGCTCACCGTTTAGTGTATAAGGTGCACCTTCTTCAACTTCGTCACCTTCATCATCAATGAATAGCATTTTTAGTTGAAGATATGCGTCAAACAATTCATCATTATCCATATCGTCAATCTCATCTGCTGACTCGTCATAGTATGCCTTTAGAGCCTTTTTCATTGTGACTGCCTTTAACTTACCGTCATTGTACTTCTTTTCAAGCATAGATTTTAGAGCCTTTAGTGCTTTTTTACGAGCTGGTTTGATGTTAGGGTTACTTAGGTCATTTACATCTTCTTCGTCACCTTCATTTTCAACATCTTCATCTTCGTAATCATCATCTTCATAATCGTCATCTTCAGGTTCTTCTTCATTTTCACCTTCGCCATTGATTGCAATAGCACCGTCTTGTACTGCCTTGATTAGCTTGTTGATTAAAGCCTGACGCTTACCCTTTGCGGAGATACCTGCTTCAACAAGTAAGTCTGCAATTTCTTCCGTTTCCATTTCGGATACTCTATCTTCAATTTCTTCCGCAAGACTTTCTTCGTCATCAATAGGCTCTGCTTCAACATCTTCTTCTTCGCCGTCATCTTCGTCTGTATCATCTTCATCTTCAACATCTTCAAGTGTTGTTTCTTCTTCGTCATCTTCGTCAAAATCTTCTTCAATCTGTTCTGACGCACCTAAAATGTTGTCAATTAAAGTTTCTCTGTCACCCTTTGCTGATACACCGACTTCTTTGGCAATCTTTTTTAGCTCATTATACTTTTTGCCGTCAAGAGCTTCTTTTGTATAAATATCGTCTGTTTCATCAGATGTTTCGTCAACTTCGTCAACTTCGTCAACTTCTTGCTTTTCAACCTTTGACTTCTTAGTTGTCGATTTCTTAACAGGTACAACCTTTTCAGATGTTTTTGGTGTTTCCAATGTACCAGCTGTTTCCAATGTACCAACTGTTTCAGCCAACTCTGTCATTTCAAATACAGGTAGTGCCATAAGCATATCTGTATATGCGTCAAAGAAGTCTGCCATTGCCTTCTTCATATCCAACACCGATTTAATTAATTGTTCCTTATTGTTTGCCATAATAAACAACCTCCTTGATTTTTTATATTTTTTATTTTCTTTGATAACGTATTTCGTTATCATTATGGCTACATTATAGCATACTAATTTTTATTTGTCAAGTAAGGAAAATCCTCATTCCATAGACAATGTGTGTTTTTTCAACCAATCGTTCAAAAACAATGATTTATGCTCAATTTTCATCATCTCTGCATAAACCTTATCAAGAGCCTTAATCAACTTTTCTCTTGTTTCTTCGTCCGTTTCAGGTAAGTCTATCTTAACTAAATAAGCGTCCTTTACCTTTTGCAGACTTAAATATGTATTCTCCAATAAAACATCAAGTGACTTAACATAACCATAATCGGCTTTCTCTAAATGCTTTTCAAAATCAAGCATATTGCCGTCTATAAGCTGACTTAGTTCACTTATAAAGCCTTTTTCAAAGGCACTCGCTTTTTTACTTCCTGATATTATCATACTTAAAACTCCTTACTCAATTTTAATAATACAAAAGCTGATACTCCACACATCAAAGAGCTAAAATAGTCGCCCCTTATAAGTGTTATAAACACTGTCGCCACCAAAAGCAATGATACAATGAGGGAAGCCATTGACCCTATTACCATTAATACTTCAAGCACTTTTTTCAAAATAGCATTGAATTTTTCTTTAAAACCGTCAGGCTTGCTCTTGTTAGTTTCACCCGAAAGTGCTTTACCCAAATTATTTACTGCGTCTGTTATACCATTCATTAACTCATTCATCTTTAATACTCCTTATAAAACACCCTTGTCATTATTATAAAACAATTTTCTCTCCACTTATTCTTGCGTACATTCTTTTTCAAGTTCTCTGTTGCTTCTTCATAAGTGTTAAAAGTGTTCACTACTTCGTAATGCTCACCGTCTGACATATTATATTTCCTTGCCAAAACATAGTCCTTTTGCTTGATATTTTTCTTATCCACACATAAAATGTCCGTATCACGCTCTGAAATCGCCAAAATCAAGTCTTTTGTACTTACAAGGTCTAATTGTAAGCTAAAGTCTTTTACTTTCTCAAATCGGCGTTTTTGCCCGAATACATTAAGCTCCTGCTTGTCCTTAGGTACTGGTGATAGAAATTCTAAAAGGTCACGAGTCCAAACATAACTCTTGCCATTTAAACTCTTGTACACGACAACAGGGTTTTCAGTGGTACTGTCCATACCAATACTCATTACACGATAGTAGCCACCTTTAAAGTGTCGTACTATTGGCTCGGATTGTAAGTCTACTATCAATTCCACAACCGACTTGCCATAGTAAGTTTCAATCTCGTCAATCAATTCTTGTGTTTTACTGTCCTTTTTCTTAGTTAATTCGTCCATAATTTCCTCCTTATAGCATAAATAGCTTACCAGCATTGTGCCGATAAGCTATCTATGAAACGACTATTCATACTTTTAGTGGGGGAAGTACAAATATTAAATCTGTATAGCTCCCTGCAAGGTGTGACCTTGTTAAACAGACTCTCTGTCAGAAAGCATATACAAGCTATGGTTAGATAGCTTGTATTGTGTCGAAAGGATTGTGAATAAATCACAAATAATGATAAAGCCAGTAGATTACATCAACCACTTAATCAATCCCATATGTAACTCTAAACGAGGTGTAGAATTCTCGGGTCTACTTAGGAGAGTACTCTTGGGAATTACTCTCCCATAAACCTATTAAATTCAAAGGAGGTGCAATTACCATATGGAGTAACCGCACATTGTCAAAATGACAAACTGAACCTTGCTATGTTAATATGTATAGAGGACTTATTGAAAAACAAGCAAGTAATATACCAAACCATTTAATCAAAAGTTATTAAACTTAGCAAAGTTCAGCGTTTTCATAAGCTCTATGAAAACTATTTAACAATTACTCATTGTGAAATGAGGAGTTGTTTGTTCTGCACTGTTCGTGAAACAGTGCAAGTGGAAATCAGTGACTTGAGTAGTTCTACTGTAAGTACCGTTTAATACAGTGCTCATCTACTCTGCCGCCCCAAATGGTTTTAAGGGACATATATGCTGTCACTGAATTGGTGGGTATTGCAGGTGTCGAACCTGCTCCAAAACAAAAGCTATTCTTCTGAAATGTAGTGCCACCACGAATACCCATATGATGGTGAATAACCGCCATACTCACCGCTATATTCACCACCATATTAAAATAATATAACGAAAAAAACAAACATTTTGCCATACAATCGGAATTAAACAAAATGCTTACGTTCAAGCGTGGTTACACAAGAAGTCAAAGCAACCACGCAAGAAACTTGTGCCCCATTCGGTTATAATGGGTATACGATTTTATTGTTGACCGAACGGGGACTGGCTACACGATTGAGAATTGCACTCAATTACACTTTGAGAGGTCATTGCGTTCAGTGGTATTACTATCCCACTCAATGAATGATGTGCTTGTGTACTCTAAGCGTGTAATATGTGAAAATCTATGAGAAAGTGTTTAGGTGTGAAACCGCAACGAACACTACGGAAGAAATATTCGAGCTACAACACCTGAAACAAGGAACGTCATCTCTCAATGACAAGCTCATTATAACATCACTTAGCACACTTGTCAATACTTTTTTTAATTTTTTTCAAAATTTTTTTCTTTGGAGGGGCTGAAACCCCTTTCCCCACGCTTAAATCGGTGCCTTTATGTATCATATCCCTTAAAATCAAAGGTATCTCACTTAAAGGCTTGTCTTTCAGTTCAGGATAGTCAATCAAAAGATTATCTACACAATCCTTAACAAGCGTCAATGCTTTACTTTCCACCGTATCTCACCCCTATTCTGTCTATATCTTTCAAGTAGCATATGACAACTTTGATTAAATCGTCAAGCAACTCGTAATGATTATTCAAGTTCGTAATTGTCGTTGTGTTATTTTCAAGCGAGTCCAACTCTCTGACTTTTAAACAATAACACTCATCAAAATCGTTATACATTGCCATAATTGCAATGCTTAGATACTTCTTCAACGTCTTGTTATTTGCAACAAGCACTAAAAGGTCATCATCACGATTACACGTCCAACTTAAATCGTTATGATTACTCTGAATTGCAGTCACTCGGCTCTTTGCAATTTCCAGTATGTCATACTTCATCTTTCACATCTCCTTTCGTGAAACTATGATAACACAAACAATGAAATTCGTCAAGTGGTAATTCTCCTCATTACAAAATTTTTAGCTTCTCATATCACTTCACGCACACGCCCACGCACATACAGGCGTATACACGCCTACACACGCACACACGCACGTGCGTAACTACGTTATATTGTATTATATATTAATATATTATAATATATAATTATATATAATTAATTATATATAATTATAATATTTATAATTATATACAGCTATTAATTGTTCACTTAATTAATACATAAATGTATTAATAAAGTTCACCGAGTATTTTTGCATTTTTGTGCAAATACACATCATTGGTTATTATATACATATTCACTCTCTGTTTTTGTGCAATATGTACAAGCTAAATTCCTTCGGAATTGGGGTTCTTATTTGGGTTAGTTTCGCTCCGCTCAACAACCCAAAACGACTCGTGCGTTCCGCTTCGCTCCACTTCGAGAATTACACTCGCTCCGCTCGTTTACCACCTAAAATCACTCTTTTAACTGGTAATTTAACTGGTGTTTTTTAACTGTTATTTAAGGTCTTTAGGGAGGTATTTTAGTTGCATTTTCTTAATAAAACTACTACACTAAATTTCCATATTTTGTGTCATTTTTAAATTCCACATCACTCCCTCAATATTTATTTTGGCGATATTTTTGAAAGTGACTTTTAGCCATAAAATAGTGACTTTTTGTACGCTATTGTGACTACATCAATGTGACATTTATTGTGACTTATGTGACTACATCTCTGTCATTGTGACTACATCTCTGTCATACTAATTAGCTGGTCGTTAGGAGGGTGAAAACCACATCACTCCCTCAATTTTATTCCGCAACTGTAAGATACCACACACACAGCAGGTGGGAAGTGACTGTAAATTAATGGTGGGGGTGGTATTATATGTTATGTTACAAGTTCATTACATTTTTGTTACGCTTTTGTTATGTATTTGTTAAGAAAAAGTTACATTTCAATATTACATTTTTATTAATAATTTGCTGCAATTATATTACAATTCAAAAGAAAATTTTTTGTAAGAATTTTACAAGAAAAAAATTGTAAAATAAAATCATTTCATTATTTTAAAAATCAAATTGAAATACATTTCAAATTTAAAATTGAAATATCAAACAATATTTGATATTCCATTTCAAAAAAATCAAAAAGAAGCAGCAAAGCAGGCGGTAATATAAGCGGTTTAAATAGGTGTATAAGGCAATTAAAGCATTAAATATATAAGTATATACCTATTGCAAGTATTGATGTTTTAAGGGCGATTACAAGCTGTTCACAAGATACAGATTAAGCAATAAAAAAAACGGCTATTTTGTAGCCGTTTTTACTAATCTATCTATGCATTCCATAGCAGATTGGAAATCAGTAGTTGATATTTTTTTATATTGCAAACGTGCTAAATAGTGCCGTTTATATTGTTTGCAAAAATGATAACGATTTTTTTGTATCGTCATAGCACAAATGCATTTTTCTGGGTTTGTTACGTTGTAGCTAAAATCTTTTTTCGGGTATGGTATATCCCGAATTAATGAATAATATTCACTTAGCAGGTCAACATCAATAGCATTGGCAACTATTAGAATGTTACCGTTATTACTATAAATTAAAATTTTATCCATATTTTAATCTCCTATTCTTTTTATATCGGCGGTATTAAACCGCCTGATATTGTTTTTTAGTCGTTGTATTCAACATACTGTTCTATCTGTTGTCTAACATCATCTGTTAAACCTAAACTATTCAGATTTTCTGATACAGTTTTTTTTGTGCCGTATAACTGTACTGTTGGTTGATTATCAACCAACAGAAAAATTAACCCAATATATCCGCAACGCGTAACTGTTATTATATGACGTATACCATCAATGGTATCTGTTCCGTTGTATAATATGGGTTGTCTATCCCAAACCGAACTATTTATTTTTACGTCAATATTTTTTATATTGACGTTTAAATTTTTAAATTTACGAAAATCCATTTTATCACCTATCCTTTTTCTTCGGGCGGATTTATTCCGCCCGATATATTATTATTTAAACCATTTGTATATTTTGCGGTGTCTGCGGTGTCTGCGTCTCCAAAAACCTATAACTATTCTCATTTAATCACCTTTTCTGCTTTTGTTGTATCTGTTTTTGTTGCCGTTTTCGTTTTTTTCGTTGGTGTTTTTTCCGTTGTTGCCGTTGTATTTGTTTTTGTACTGTTTGTTTTTGTGTTTGTTTTTGGTGTTTTATTTTCTGTTTTTTCTGTTTTTGTTTTGCGTGCCGTTGTTTTGCGTTGGGTTTTATATTTAAACCCGAACGGCACATACTGAACAGTATTATTAATAGGTAATAATATTGTACCACGTTTACGTATTTCACTATCCAAATACACAAACCTATTTAATAGTGAATTTGCAAACGTCAAGTATATTACATCTACTTCACCGCCTGTAAGTGCGTCCTGTGCAGTTGCAACGTGGTTAAAACTATTTACTTCTGTTATATCAATTCCCCAACCGCCACTTATAATTCCGTACTTTTCCGCGTACTTTTTTGAGTTTTGGTTAGTTTTGAACCACTCAATCAGTGCCACGCTTGCTTGTTCGGTAAAATCTGTTGGCTCATCATTATTAATAATAAATTGAAATGACTTACCTATAACTTCCAAATTGCCTGTAATAATTTGATTTTCTGTTACATTTTCGTTTGTCTTTTTCATAGTCTTTTTCTCCTTTTTCTTTTTTGACCGTTTTTTGTTTATAGTTTGTATACAGTCTGTTTATTGACTGTATCTATACTATACTACTATTATTCGCGAATGTCAATAGTTTTTATACAATTTTTTTAAATTTTTTTTGAAAAAAATTTTATTACATTATATATACAAATAGAAAAAAATCATATTTGCATACTTCAACGATAATGTATTTACATTTTCTTCCTTTTTACTCCAAGTGTACTTGTCAGTTTTTGTCAGTTTTTGGTACTTCCTGCTATTCTCGAATTCCATATAAATGAAAACTCCTCTTTATTATTAATATAGGGAATTTTTGAAAAACCGCCATAATAGCAAATTTTATGCTTTACCTCAATATATGCATATAAAGGACATTTTAAAAAAATCGCCATAATAAGCATAATAAGATACCTCATTTTGTGTAATATGAAAACTAAATTTTGAGCATAAAAATAACACCCAACTACATACAAAAGGAAGAATAGGAATTGAAAAACCTTTTATATGAATTGAGTGTTAAAAAGTGATTGTCTTAGTGCGAAAAAAAACGGACTAAAATCTGCAACTAAATCCAACAAATCACTTTGTTAAAGATATTAATACTTTTAGAAACAAAACTACTAATTCTAAAGATTTTAATATCTATATACTCAACAAATAAACTTTTTACGGATTTTTTGTACAAACATAGAAACAGTTGTAAAGGTCTTAGGTCTTTACTTTGTATTTTTTTGATTGTCCGTTTACTTATTGAGTATATACATATTATATCTTAATCATTAATACTTGTCAAATCATATCATTATCCCCTCATTTACTACCTTTCGCTCAAAATTGAGCGGAAGAAGTAGATTAAAGAGATAGATTATTGTTTAAGCCGTATATACTTACTGTTCTGAGCAGAAGAAATAGCACTTTTAAAAAGTCCATTTCTTACATCATTCTTAGAGTAGTCCAAAAAGCCGTCATAATCGTCTAAACCACCATAAGTCTTGAGTAAGCTATATACGTTATTATAAGAGTAGTTTAAGCCACTCTCATAGTCTGAAAATGAGCCGTAAATAGCAATATTTTCGGAAATATATTGATTAAGTGCATTAAGGTTTAAACAACGCACAACAATAATTTTTGTTCGGCGGTGACAAATAAAGAAATTACCATTTTTATATACTATATCTAAATACTTACTTACACACATCTTTAGTAACCCCATTTCATAAATAATCTTTTAAAGTGCTTTTGTCTTTATCTCTAAAGCACATTGTTATTATAGCATTGAAATATCACATTGTCAAATAACACTTTCACCCTCATTCATTCACAAAACATAGGGTGCAACTTTCACACCCACCACTCAATTTTGAAAAATTTTGTGGCTAAATTTGTACGCCATTCCTCTTATATAGTATACCTCATAGTAAATAGGGTAGATAATTTATACCATATAGATACATAAAATAATGAGGGTAAGTTTAATGCCTATTATATTATTTGAAATCAAAACTATTATTGCAGGCTACCTCTCTTTTTGGTTAGCCTGCATAATTGACAAACCATAATTATAGTATATGATATGAGTATCAATATAGATAACTTTAGCACACGGCAAATACACTACAATGTTAATTGTACGTAAATTTGTCCTCTGTGCTTTTTTATTTTTCATTTTTTTTGCATATCACAAAGAAATAGTCAATAGTGATTATTCTATTATCACATAGATACGATTGATAGAGATACACCCTAATATCACAAAGATATAATCAATAGTGATTTTCTATTTTGTCACATTGATGTTGTCAATAAATCACAAAGAAACAATCAATAGTGATTATCCCATTATCACATTGATGTTGTCAATAGTGATACCCACTGTCACAAAGAAACAGTCAATAGTGATTAACACATAAATACATTAAAATAAGGGGTACTAAAACACATTGTATAGATAATAAGGTGTATAAGAGGGTAAATAAAGAGGGCGTAAGAGAGCCAAAAAGGTGGTTTAAACGAGGAAAATCAAAGTGGCAAGGTAAGTTATATAGTACAGTGTATATAGTGATTAATAAGGTGGTTATATAAGAGGGTAAAATATAAGATAAAAGGTGTTTAAAGGGTAGTAAAAGAGGTGGTTAAAATGGTGCGGCGGTAAATATTTTAGGTTGATACTTTACCCCTATAAAATAGACACTTTAGTCATTACAAATAATGACCTTCCCACTGCGATTTCCCTCGTTTCGTAACACTTAAAAATATAACCTCTATTTTTAACGAAATAACCTCAAAAATAGGTGAAAATGACCTCAAAATCACTAAAATGAGCAAAAATGACCTCATAATAGTGATAAATGACCTCATAAAGACCACTACTAAGGTACTAAAATAACCTCATAAAGTAGTAAAATGACCTCATAATGTGGTTGTTATAATAGTGAATAGTACCTCAAAATAGCATACCTCACTGTACTAAACAGTGGTGATATACCTCATTATATAGTACATTCCTCAAATGACCTGCCACTGCGATATTCCTCGTTTCAAGGTCATTAAAAGTACCTCATTTTGTAGTGATTACAACCTCAATATAAAATAACACTCCTCAGGTCTAAGTCGAGTTCGGGTCAATTAAAGTTGAATTTGAGTAGTAAATCATTTACTTATTATCATTACTTTATTATTCTATTATTAAATATTTAATATTTTAAGCCGCCCTCATTTCACTTTTGACAATAACTTTAAAGTCTTTAGTTATTACTTTTAAGGTTGTTTATTTTATAGTTATCCTCTTGTTTTATTTACAAGTGAATAAATTTACCGCCGCCGTTCATTTCCATAGTACCCCTGTGAGTGGCAAAAAGGCACGAAAAAAGCGGTTACATTGTAACCGCCTTGTCAGTATATTATTCTTATTTCATAAAGCCGTAAATCGTATTATTTACCGCCTGTATTAATTTATGCAACTTCCTTAAACTTCTTCAACTCGTTTTCATACCTCTCTTTATCGTCTGTGAGTATAAGTGTCAAATCACTCGACCATCCATTTTTTACGTGTTCTAAAATCATAAGGTACTTACGCAACTTTACACGACCGCCTCGTTTTAGTGTAAATCTGAATTTTGTGTTTTCACCGATTTCGCAGAAGTAACTGTCAAGTAGAACTCCCTCAAATACTTCCACATCATATCCTGCTTGAGTTAGTTGCGAATAAATTTTATCCGCAACTTTTAAACTTACAGTACATTTGTAATCAATCATTGTAATCAAACTCCTCTCTTATATATGTGTTTTCATAAGCTACTCCATTTTTGTGAACTCTGATTATGGCTTTATCTTCGCCGTAATATGTTAGAGTACCTTTATTGCCTACCTCAATAACACACTCTTTGAACTCATCTAAAACATATGAGCAAAAGTTTGTTGGGTGGTAAATATATTTTCCTATCTGCTCACCATTTTTCTTTTCGATTACTGTTATTCTCATAATTAATCACTCCTCAATATTATCTTGCAATCATCATTTCATTATACATAATGTACATTCTATTTATAATATTCTTGTTCACCATTATTACCCTCAAATTTAAATATGGCAATCAACTACTGTTACAATAGTATCTTCATCTAAACTGCCAAGAAATTCTTTAAATTCTGACTTCCAATTATCGTGGCTTTTTTCATTGAAAACACAAGCCCACCAACCCATTTTGCCTCGTTCGTGCCATTCTCCAATAGGAGTAACAAAGGCAAAAGGTAGTATATCTTCCCAATCAATTTTGGATACATAATCCTCGTTTGTAGTTTCGCCGGACAATGTTTTGAGATAATTATTAAATCTTCCTCCAATAGTATACCAGTTCCATTTTGAATTGGGATTATAAATAGATAATAAATCACCATTTGATTTAACCATATCTTCATCAAAACTCCGTTTTATGTCCTCATAACATTCGTCATCAGTCCATTCCAATTTTTTGGGAAATTCGTTTTTTAAATAATTAATATGTTCGGCATTGTTGCAACTTTCCTCATAATCTTTTGGGTTTGATAAATACTCCGCATAAAGTCCATTCTTATAGTCCTCAATTTCTTTTCTTATTTTTGCTATTGCTTGTTCTCGTGTATACAGTACATATGGAGCATACACAATATTTTCATCATATGGAGCAAGCAATTCCTCAACTGTTCTTCCATTTTCTTTTGTAAATAC
>ERZ836877.1334-NODE-1334-length-37967-cov-15.701651_pt1 | contig 37967 bp, 43 predicted proteins | sample MGYA00519469_ERZ836877 | MGnify/ENA primary metagenome ERZ836877 (study PRJEB31850, sample SAMEA3708809) | human gut metagenome | biome: human gut; feature: human-associated habitat; material: faeces | place: China | collected 2014 ...
CGACTAAAACGCCAGCTCTCGCATAACGAGAACTGGCGTTCTTTGACAGGCTGAGATGACCGGCCAAAGGCCGGTCATCTTTTTCTTTTTATACCAAACGCAACATCCCACACCTTTTTGTAGAGCGGGGTGACCTCACCCCGCCGCTTTATTCTTTCCCTTTTCCCAGCAGGATCGGGCCGTGTTCCTTTTCATAGTCCGCGATGCAATCCCGGATCAGAATATTGATCTGACTGCTGGCGGAACGGCCCTCATAATCCGCCACAACGTGCAATTTATCCAGCATCTCCGTATCAATGCGGATGGAAAGACTTTTGATCGCCATACGTTTACCTCATTTTATTTCGTTCGGCCCTTGGGATACGGCCGCATATGATCGGTAAGGCCCAGCAAATAGTCCGTGGACACATGATAATACTCCGCCAGCGTCACCAGATGGCGCAGCGGCAGCGACCGCTTGCCCAGCTCGTAATTGCTGTAGACCCGCTGGTCAATACCCAGCAGAGCCGCCACCTGCTTCTGCGCCAGATCATGATCCTCGCGCAGGTCTTTCAGTCTTGGGATGTACAAAAGCATCACCTCAAGAGCATTATATGTACTATCAAAGAATAGTATTGATTTCACCATCAAACGATAGTAAAATAGCCTTAAGGTGATAAAATGGAACTGTATCAAAAAATGTATCTCACCTTTTTCGCCGTCACGGAGGATGTGCTGAATATGCTGGATGCCGCTCCGCTTTCCTTTCAGGAGGCCTCGTTGCCCGAAACAATACGCACACGGCTGATACAAGCTCAGCAGCAATGTGAGGATCTCTATGTGGAGAATGGCGCATAAAAAAGATGAGCGGCTTGCGCAGCTCATCTTTTTTATGTTATGTAATGTGTGATTACTTATTGCTCAGGTACTCGTCGATGGACTTGGCGCCCAGCTTGCCCGCGCCCATAGCCAGAATGACGGTGGCCGCACCGGTGACGGCGTCGCCGCCGGCATAGACCGCCTGACGGGAGGTCAGGCCATCCTCGTTGACAATGATGCCGCCCTTCTTGTTGACCTCGAGACCCTTGGTGGTGCTCTTGATCAGGGGGTTGGGGTTGGTGCCCAGAGACATGATGACGGCGTCCACAGGCAGGTCGAACTCGCTGCCCTTCTTCTCGATGGGACGGCGGCGGCCGGAAGCGTCAGGCTCGCCCAGCTCCATCTCGATGCAGGTCATGGACTTGACGCAATCCTGCTCGTCACCATTGATCTGGATGGGGTTATTCAGGGTCTTGAAGATGATGCCCTCCTCGATGGCGTGCTCCACTTCCTCGTGACGGGCGGGCAGCTCCTCCATACCGCGGCGATAAACCACCCAGACCTCAGCGCCCAGACGCTTGGAGCAGCGAGCGGCGTCCATGGCCACGTTGCCGCCGCCGACGACGGCCACCTTCTTGCCCCGCAGATCCATGATGGGGGTATCGCTGTCCTCGCGATAGGCCTTCATCAGATTGATACGGGTCAGGAACTCGTTGGCGGAGTAAACGCCCTTCAGGTTCTCGCCGGGGATATGCATGAACATGGGCAGACCAGCGCCGGAGCCGATGAACACGGCCTCGAAGCCGTTCTCCTCCATCAGCTCGTCGATGGTGATGGTGCGGCCCACAACGGTGTTGGTCTCCACCTTGACGCCCATGGCCTTCAGGCCGTCCACTTCCTTCTGGACGATGGCCTTGGGCAGACGGAACTCGGGAATGCCGTACACCAGCACGCCGCCGGCCAGATGCAGCGCCTCAAACACGGTAACCTCATAGCCCTTCTTGGCCAGGTCGCCGGCGCAGGTCAGACCGGCAGGGCCGGAACCCACGATAGCCACCTTGTGGCCGTTGGACTCGGGCTTGGTGGCAGCCTCGGTGCTGTGGGCGTTGTGCCAGTCGGCCACAAAGCGCTCCAAACGACCGATACCTACGGGATCGCCCTTCTTGCCGCGGACGCAGTGCATCTCGCACTGGCTCTCCTGCGGGCAGACGCGGCCGCACACGGCGGGCAGGGAGCTGGTCTGATGGATCACCTGATAGGCGCCCTCATAGTCCTTCTCCACGATCTTCTGGATAAACTCGGGAATGCGGACATTGACGGGGCAGCCGTCCACACAGGGATGATTCTTGCAGTTGAGGCAGCGGGCCGCTTCGTCCAGTGCCTGCTCCTCGGTGTAGCCCAGGGCCACTTCCAGGAAGTTTTTATTCCGAACGTTGGGATCCTGAGAGGGCATCTCGTTCTTCTTCAAGCTCATATTCGCCATGATCACTTTACCTCCTGCTTGTACAGATTGCAGACTTCCTCATGCTTGCGCAGCTCGAAGTCGCGATACATCTGATTGCGCTTCACCGCCAGATCCCAGTCCACCTGATGGCCGTCGAAGTCGGGGCCGTCCACGCAGGCAAACTTGGTCTCGCCGCCCACGGTCAGGCGGCAGCCGCCGCACATGCCGGTACCGTCGATCATGATGGGGCTCATGGAGACGGTGGTGGGCACGCCGTAAGGCTCGGTGGTCTTGGAGACGAATTTCATCATGATCATGGGGCCGATGGCGAAGATCTCGTCATACACGTTGCCGGCATCCAGCAGCTCCTTCAGCGCCTCGGTGACAAGACCCTTCTGGCCATAGGAGCCGTCGTCGGTGCAGACCTTCAGCACAGAGGAGACGGCCTTGAACTTATCCTCAAGGATCACCACGTCCTTGTTCTTGAAGCCTACCACAGCGTGGACCTCTGCGCCGCAGTCATGGAACTTCTTCAGGACGGGATATGCGATGGCACAGCCGACGCCGCCGCCCACCACGCAGACCTTCTTCTTACCCTCGGTCTCGGTCGGACGGCCCAGAGGGCCCACAAAGTCATGCAGGCACTCGCCCTGCTGCTTGTGGCTCAGCTTTTCGGTGGTGGCGCCCACGGTCTGGACGATGATGGTAACAGTGCCTTTTTCACGGTCATAGTCATGGATCGTAATGGGGATACGCTCACCATTCTCATCCACGCGCAGAATGATAAACTGGCCGGGCTGCGCCTTCTTGGCCACCATGGGTGCCTCGATCTCATAGAGGATCACGGTGGGTTTCAGCGCTTCCTTTTTCACGATGCGATACATACTTACTCCCTCATTTCTGTTTTTTCCTTACCTGCGCCCTTTTCGCAGGCGACGCCGGGAACTTTGTTTATTTTATCACGATGATGCCCCGCCGTCAATGCACATCTTACACACTTTTGACAAGAATTGACGGGCATATCGCCGGAGAAAGCAAGCGGAGGATTGCCGTTTTCCGGATGTGGTAGTATAATGATTCGTATAGAAAACATATGCAGTTCTACTTTTCAGCGCACCGAAGCCTCCCTCTGACGAGGGAGGTGGCAAAACCGCAGGTTTTGACGGAGGGAGAGATGTGAAGAGGTATAATAAATCAAATATTCCCCTCGCCAAGACACTAAGGACGAATATGACGCCTTGGGAGCGAAAACTATGGTTTGATTTTCTGCGGAATTATCCCGTACGTTTTCAGCGGCAAAAAGCCATTGATAATTATATTGCGGATTTCTATTGCGCAAAAGCAAGGCTGGTCATCGAACTTGATGGCGGAGGCCACTATTCAGAGGAGCAAGCCGAAAAAGACGCAATCCGCACAAGCCAGGAGGGAGTCAAGGGTGCTGTGAGCCGTTGAAAAATCACCCGATCGAGGGCAACCCCGGTCGGGTGTTTCTCGTTTACGGCAATGTCACCTGTCTGCCGGTGATGGTCACCAGCATTTCCTCCCGCATTTTCTTCAGCTCGCGCATCATGGCGCTGCGGTCGGCGGAGATATAGTCCGCCAGCGCACTGAGGGAAAAAGGCAACAGAAATGACCGGCCGCGCTCCTTGGTCGCCTGCAGCTGGAAATACCGCAGCAGCTTCTCCCGGATGGAGCGACGGCTGAGCACCTCTACCCGCTCCGACAGGAACATGGCCTTTTCCGTCACCAGATGGAACAGGTTCTCCACCATGCGGCCGTGACAGGCACAGGCATGCTCACAGCGGCGCATGACGGCCTCGCCCCGCAGGAAACTGACCCGGCAGGGCGTTACGGAGCGGGCCACCACGCTGTCGTCTCCCGCCGCCTTGAACATCATCATTTCGCCGAACACGCCGCCCGGTTCCAGATGCTCCAGAATGGCGCGGCCGCCCTCCCGGTCTATCCGCTCCACCACGGCGCTGCCCTCAGTGACGATGCCCAGCAGGCCCCGTCCATCGCCAAAATCGTAGATCACATCGTCCGGGCGGAAGCTCTGCTCATGCACCCCCAGACACGCCCGCATGGTCTGGTACTCCTGAGGGCTGACGCCCTCCAGCAAAAGGGATCTTACCATCTTTCTGCCTTCTCTCTTTCTTTATCGCTCATTCATTCTGTAAACGCAGGGAAAGCCGCGTGTCCCGCCGCCTTCCGATCACGCGGTACACGATCCAGTAGGACGCCAATCCCCAGGGGATGGCCGCCAGCACATCCAGCAAAGCATGCTGCTTCACCAGCAGCGTAGAGGCGATGATGACCAGCCCATAGACCGTAGCCGCCCAGCACCAGCCGGTTTTCCGCAGCCCCGGCGTTTCCCACACGGAGCTTACCGCCGCGATGACGCCCAGCACGTGGACGCTGGGGAACACGTTGGTGTTGGTGTCCAGATCGTAGGTCAACCGCACCGCCCAAGTGAAGATATCCCGCACCTGCAAGTCCGCCGGGCGCAGCTCCTGACAGTTGGGCACCAGCACGCAGAACACCGTGGCGGAGAAAAAGGACAGCGCCAGCATCCAGATATACCGCCGGAAGCCCTCGGCGTCCTTCAGGATCAAATAGACGCCCAGCACCGCCAGCAGCGGACTCCAGCTCATATAAAAGAAAATGAAATAGGGACAGAATGGTATCAGCTGATCCACCGGCAGCTGCGTGACCCAGTAGGGCCCCGTCACGAATTCCTCAATGGTGAAAAAGGCCGCCAGATACAGCGGCAGGAACAGCCCCCACCACATATGGGGATGGTCTTTGACAAACGTTTTGACGACTTGCATGATACCCTCCTTGACACTGTGATATTTGTCACAGTGTATTGTACCACCAAGTGAAAAATTTACTACCCCCGAAATCGTGAATTTTTTGCAAAGCTTTTAGAACAGGATGTCAAAAGCGCCCCGAAACCGGCCAAGCCGGTTTCGGGGCGCTTTTCCGCTGCGCACTACCCCACGGTCACAAAGGGGGTATCACAGTCTACGGGGACGAAGCTCTCGTCCAGATAAATGGAGTTGCCAGAGCCGTTGGTATGTATACCGTCCACGCCCGTCAGAAATCCACCGTCGGGATAGTAGGCCATATCCAGCGTAAAATACGGCTCGTCAAAGTGTTCATCATAGATCATGAAATTGGGAAAATGCAGCTGTCCCTCATCATCGGCTATAAGGGTCGCGTCTCCCACTGCCGGCCATACGGTGATCCGGTTGTCGCCGAGATCGGTCAGCGCGTATCCGGTTTCCGGGCTTTTATAAACAGCAGTTCCGGAAAAGCCCAAGAAGTCCTTCTTCCACGGATCATCCGCGCTGGCACGGGTAAAACTGAGCGTAACGGATATCCCGGCAAAGTCAATTTGACAGGCGTCCGTACTTTGAAATTGGCAGTCGCGAATGACCAGCAATTCATCTTCAAAAACCATGCTGTCTTCGATCTCCCCGTAGGATATCAGCTTTGCCGTCTCCGGTGGCAAGAACTCCGCGGCCAGCTGAGGGATATCCTTCGCCGTCACCGGCAGGGTGTCCCAAGCAATGCTGGCCGTCGCCGTGGGCGCTGACTCCCGCGGAACGGTGGCTTGTACGAGGTAGTAGATCCCAATAAACACCAATAGCGCGCCCAACGTGATGCCGCCGATGGCCACAGGCGTCAGACGGCGTTTAGGGCGGGCGTTCGGAGCAGAAAGCGACCGCGACGCCTTGACAGGCTGCGCCGTCGAAGCAGATGGTGTCCTATCAGTGGCAGGAGGTACCTCCGCAGACGCGCTGCCCACCGGTTTTCCGCAGGCCACACAGAATTTTGCGTCAGGCTTCAGCGCCGCGCCGCAATGGATGCAAAATTTTGGCATCACTGTTCCTCTCCCGGTATATGTTTTCTGAGTTCCTCCATAAACGCCTCGGCACGATGGTGCTTGCCCAACGCGTCGATAGGAATGCGCCACACGGCGCCGTCCTTATAGTGAATGGCAATGACCCGGCCCGCCGCGGTATACAGAAACAGCAGCACCAGCAAAAACCACGCCCAATGGCGCATTTGGCTGATCACGGTAATCAGCACGGCGAAAAGCATATCCCAGAAGTCCCAGCTGCGATAGATCTCCACCCCTTGAAGTTCTTCATAAGGAATCGTAATCTTGGCAGGCGGCCGCTTGAAAAAGGCAAACCATGTATTGGTCTGAGTGATATTCACAGCTGTATCCGTCAGGGATACTTCTGTTTTGATCTCCTTATAATAGAAGTAGCTAAACCCCTTGTCCTTGGTAAACAGGAACTCCGTATCCGGCCCCTCCGGCTGCTCCGGCGTTCCCGCCCGCAGCTTGGCACCGCAGACGCCGCATGTCGTTCTGTCGGGCTCGTTCTCTATACGGCGGCAATTTGGACAAAACATATTGCTTCCCTCCTTTATCCCAGCACGTCCCACAGCATATCATAGGCCATCAGCTCCGACATTCCCCGCTCATCCAGCTGACCATACAGCAGCATCATGGCCGCCGTCATGCTGGTGCTGTCCGTATAGCTGTCACCGGAAAAATACACAGCTGTTGGCCGGCCATAAACCCAGTCGTCGGTATATGTCACTGAAAATGTCACCTTCAGCGACATACCGTACATTTTTTCCACGCAGTCGAGGGTCACGAGATAGCTGCCATCGGTTTCCTTCGCCGACTGCCACCCGGCATGGGAAGTGTTTTTGGCGACAGCTTCACCCAATGTGCAGGTGGTATCGTAGGCGTCAAAGGTGATCCCTTTCAGATCGCTGACAGGATCCTCCCTGCCGCCGGCAAACAACAGCCACACTGCTGCTGCCAGAACCACCACCGCCACGATGGTGCCAAAGGGGAAATGGCGGTATTTTCGCGGTGCAGCGGCGCTTGCGCCGCCGGCCGCAGCATACTGCGCGCCGGCCTGCTGCGTCGTTTGGGGATCAGATACGCCCTTCGGGACATCCTGCGGCGGTGGACTGGCCGATGCACCTGCCGCCCTCGTTCCGCAGCCAGGGCAGAACACCGCTTCATCCGGAAGCTTCGCTCCACAATTCTCGCAAAACATGTGTAATCTCTCCTTTTTGATTTTTACAGGCGCCTTGGCGCAAATTTTATCCGTCTCCGCAGCGCCTTACGAAACAAGAGGTCTTCTTCCTATAATTATGATGCAATTCTTCCTGTTTGTCAATCATTTTAGGAAGTAAAGTTCCTATATAAAGCAAATCAGGAGGAACTATTATGCTTATCTTTGATTTTCACAAAATCGGCGGCAAGCTGTTTGCCGCCCGGAAGCGGTTGGGCTTGACGCAGATGGAGGTCGCGGAGGCCGCCGGACTGTCTGACCGGGCCTATGCCGATATCGAGCGCGGCACCGTAAACATGCGGGTGGAAACAGTTCTGCGGATCTGTCAAGCGCTGCACGTCAGCCCCAACGAGATCCTGACAGATGATGATACCTCCCTTGCGCTTCAAGAAAGCGAGCTGCTGGAACGGCTGGCACGCTGCACAACAAGAGAGCGGGAGACGGCACTTTCCCTGCTGGCGGTCTATCTGCAGTCGCTGCGGTAACGTGCCGAGTGCTGCACACAAAAATTACCAATCACGCAAAACGCATATTGCGCGGATATGAGGGAAATCTAGCATTGCGATACCCAATCGACAAGCTTTTGCTTGACAACACAAGAAAGGAGATTTCAATCATGTCTGCTAAGAACACTAACAAGCTGAATGTTCCCGAGGCTCGTGCCGCCATGGATAAGTTTAAGATGGAGGCCGCTAACGAGGTGGATGTGTATCCACCTCAAAGAATTTTTCCGACCCTCGATTTTTGGCTTACATACAGGAAAAATCGCCTTTCCCGAAAAAACCAGTTTTTGAGGTGGAAACATCTTGTTTGAAACAAGTGTATTCTTATTGTGGACATTCTTCACATTCCTGCCACAGAAGCGGTCTCTTCACGATCTCTATTCGCCTGCAATTGGCGCAGGCTGTCTCCCGAAACTTCCCCGATAAAGCGGTAGAAAATGCGGATGCTCTGCCGGTATGGGGTACGCGGCCCGGCAACCTTTCTGCCCTCCGGCAGTATCTTTTCACCGATCTCAATACGCTCGACGAAAGCGTGCAGTATATCTCTGTCCAGCGTCTCTACGCAGGTGTACCGTTTGGCAAGGTCGAAGAACAATCCGTAGGCGCTACGTATCTCCTTTGCCGTGGTCTCGCCCTCCACCAGATTCTTGCGGCGCACGGCCAGCTCGTCGATCTCAACACTGAACTTCTTGACCATCTCCTCATGGATGTCGTCGCTGAGCATCCCGGCGATGTTGTCGCGGTAGGAGCGCTCGATCATCTTCTTGAGACGGGCGGTCTGCTTATCGATGTTCTCGATCTGCGTAGCGGGGTCTTCGCCGCCCAAAGAGGCGTTGGCCTGCTCGATGGCGTTCTCCGTAATGGTACGAATCTCGTCCTCGCCAAAGGCCAACAGCTTATTGAGGTCACAGCGGACAACTTCCATCAAGTCATCGTAGCGGATACGCGCCCCATGCAGGCAGCGGGTCTGCGCTCTGGAGCTCAGGTTGTTGCACACCAGATACCAGTATTTTGCCCGTTCTCCATTGTAGACGGAGCCGCCGGAGCACATGGCCGCGCCGCAGCAGGCACAGTAGGCGATGCCGCCGAAGATGCTGTGGCGGAACGCGGGGTTTGCCCCGTTGACCTTGGTGTTTTCGCCCATGAAGTGGGCAGCCAAATCGAATTTTTCCTGAGACACCAGAGCCTCGTGGGTGTTCTTCGTGAACACCCATTCCTCCTCTGGTACTTTAACCTTCTTCTTGGACTTCACGCTGACCTTGCGGCTCTTGCCCAGCAGCGTGTGTCCCAAGTAGACCCGATTGCGAAGGATGCGCTTCACGGTGGTGTAGTTCCACAGGTCGGACATCCGCTGTGCGCCGCGCTCGGTGAAGTTGTCGCGGCACTCCACACGGTATTTCAGCGGCGGCATGATACACGCCTCGTTAAGCCGTATGGCGATGCTGCGGCAGGACTGACCGGAGGCAGCCATGTCAAAGATCATCTTGACCACCGGCGCGGTATTCTCATCCGGTACAAGCTGATCGGTGGTGCGCTCCGCCTTGCGGTAGCCATAGGGTGGACAGGCCACATACTTGCCGTTGTTGCGCTTGGTGTTCAGCGTCTGCTTGACCTTACGGGACGTATCCCGCAGGTAGACATCGTTCATTGCGAATTGAAACGGTGCCATCAGGTTATCTTCCTCGGAATCAAAGTTGCTGCCGGGTGCCAGATAACGGATGCCGTGTTCGGGAAAATAGCGCTCCGCATAATGACTGGATTCCGTCATATCACGACCCAGCCGGGACAGGTCTTTGGTGATGACTATATTGACCTTGCCGGTTTTCAGATGCTCCAGCATGGCGCGGAAGCCGGGGCGCTCGAAGTTGCCGCCGGAATAGCCATCATCGGCAAATTCCTCCACCAGAATGATGCCGTGTTTTTCGCAGTATTCCCGCACAATGGTACGCTGGTTGGTAATACTGGCAGATTCACCGTACTTCCGCTCCTCATCGGAAAGGCGGTAGTAGGCGTCTGCAAGCTGAACGTGGTTCCTCATGTTTTCTCCTTTCCGGAACCACTCATTTACGGCTCCATTATACCATGCGGCTATCCTGCCGGTCAAAATTTGCGGTCTGTTTTCCGGTGAAAATGATTTCCTCCGTTACCACTTCCTGGATGGTTTTTGTGCCGGTAAATACGCGCTCGATCACATAGGTCGCCGCACCGATCTGCTGTTCGTTCTTATCGTTCAAGTGTCGCCACCTCCGCTACCATTATGAGCAATTTCTTCCCACTTTAACCAAAAAACCGTGGAGCATACAGGCAAGCACTTGTCTGCAAGCTCCACGGCTTTGCATTTTATTTCTTGTCTCTCAAGCAAAACAGGCGGCTGGCGGCTGCCAGCCTCACGGGAATCTCACCCCGGCCCATGCTGATGGGTGCGTTCCTCCTCCCTTACATGTTTATATAGCAAAAGAGACGGTTCTCGCCGCCTCTTTTGTCTTTCTATATAACATATCACACCTAATCCGGACAACCTGTTCCCACTCACGTTGAGTTGCGTTTTCTTGAATCTTTTTTGTCTATTCCGCAGCGTTCTTCGGTACGAACAGCAGATTCTGATCCACCTGTATGTCGAAGCCGTCCACCTGTCCGTTAGCGGAGTACTGCCACATGTCGAACCGGTAGTAGAAATCCGGATAGGCGTTGTAGTCCGCCACCCACAGGGAATAATCCGCCAGACGGCTCAAATCGTAGTGATAGTACCCCTGCTGGCGGTTGATGTACACGCCCGCCTGATACCCCGCCGCCTGAATGGTCTGGCAGAAGGCCACGGCGCTGTCGGTCAGGTTGGCGTAGTCGTAGCCGTTGGTGCGGGAATCCTCGGCGCTGATCGGCTCCCAGTCAAAATACACCGGCAGCTCCAGCTTACGGCCTTTGAGCCGTTCCAGCACATATTGAGCCTCCTCCCTGCCCTCCTCCGCCGTCAGCGCCTGCGAGAAGAAGTACACGCCCGCGTCGATACCGGCGGCGTGGGCACCGTCCAGATGGCTGTCAAACAGGTCGTCCGGCTGCAAGGCGCCCTTGCCGTAGCCCCGGAAGCCCAGACGGATGACGGCAAACTCTACGCCGCTCTCCGCCGCTTTGGCCCAGTCCACGTTTTTCTGGAACACCGACAGGTCGACGCCCCGCCGGACGGCAAATTCGCTGCCCACATACCAGGGCTGCCCCTCCAGCGTGACGAACTGCCAGCGGTGCAGCGGGCTGACGGCAAAGTTCTCGTGGGGCGTCAGCCACACCATATTGGCCCCGTCGTTGACGTAGATCTGCCCCGCGTGGGGATCCGGCTCCTCCCGCTGAGCCGCAGGCAGCAGCGAGCGGAACACCAGCAGTGCCAGCGCCGCCACGATCACAGCCAATACCACCGCCAGCACCACCGGCAGGAGATTTCTTTTCCGTTTTCTTCTGGTCATCGTCTCCATGTTATTCCTTGGCCTGCATCTGCCACAGCACCTGCTGGGCAAAGGTACGGGTGCGCTGGGCCTTCTCGTCATCCATAAAGGCGGTCTTGTAGCCCAGATGCCGCTCGCCGTGCAGACCCAGCCAGCGGAGACGGGCATGCTTGCAGGTTCGGCGCAGGGCCTCCTCCCACAAATCAGCACCCTTCTCCACCCGATAGCCACAGGTGGTGAGGGCCGCCACCGCCTTGCCCTCCCACAGAGAGGGGCCCTTCTCATCGCCGTAATACTTGCACAGGGCGTAGATGCAGCGATCCAGCGCCACCTTCATAGGGGCGGTGCAGCTCCAAAGGTAGATGGGGCTGGCCAACAGCAGCAGGTCGCAGGCAAGGATATCGTCATAGATAGCGGTCATATCATCGTCGATGACGCAGTTGGGGCCGCTCCAGTCCCACTGGCAGCCCCGGCAGGCCATGCAGGGGCTGATGGCCTCGCCATACAGGGAATAGGTCACAAATGTATGACCAGCCGCCTGCCACTCGTCCAGAAACTCGTTCAGCAGGGCGCGGGTATTGCTCTCCGCTCCGCGGGGAGAGCCGAACAGAACGCAGCATTTCATGGGCTTTCTCCTTTCAGATCCGCTCAAAAATGTGGATATCAAAGGCGGCGGTGGTGGTCAGGCTGTCCAGCGCCGCCAGACGCTCCTTGCCCGCCCAGGGTGTTTTCCAGCAGTAGGGCGTCATGCCGAACAGCGCCTGAATATCCTCCTGACAGGGCAGGGTGATCCGATCCCGCACACGGGCGATGGTCACATAGTGAAAGCCCTCGTAGGGCGTTTCCTTCGTCTCGTTGCGATAGGGGCGGTCATACAGCACCTGCTTCATCTCCCACAGGTGATCCGCCGCCGGAACCACATACAGGAAGTGGCCGCCCGGCTTCATCACCCGGCGGAACTCCTCCTCTGCCAGCGGAGAGAAGCAGTCCAGCAGCAGATCGACCGTCCCATCTCCCAGCGGCAGATGGTAGGCGCTGGCCACGGCGATCTCCGCCTGCTTCACCTGCTTTGCCGCATGGCGGGCCATATCCTTGGAGATATCGATGCCCGCCATGCGAGGTTCCTTTCCGGCGTTGGCCAGAATGCTCCAGATGGCGGAGGTATAGTATCCCTCGCCGCAGCCCACATCCAGCACCGCCGGAACGTGGCGGGTATAGGTCAGGGCAATATCGCACAGGGCATTCCGCAGGAATTCATAGTAGCCCTTATTGAGAAAGGCGCTGCGGGCGGCGGTCATGGCCTTGTCGTCTCCGGGGGACTTGGAGTGCCGCTGGTTCACCGGCAGCAGATAGGTGTAGCCCTCCTTGGCGATATCAAAGCAGTGGCCATTGGGACAGCGGTAGGTCTTTTCCTCCCGCGTCAGAGCCGCGCCGCAGACGGTGCAGCGAAAGAGGCTTTTCATCACTTCTCACCCTCCGGCAGCGTCACGTCATGGATCCACTTCTTTGACCGGATGCGCCACAGACATATGGGGCACTTGACGAAGCTCTCCATCTGGATCGCCAGCGAGATAAACCACGGATCGGCGTCCAGCGCCAGACCCAGCAGCGCCGTCAAAGGCAGCGCCACCAGCCACTGGGGCCCCAGATCCAGCGCCGTGGACCAGAACACGTCGCCGCCCGCCCGCAGTATACCGGTAACGGCGGAGATGGAGTAGGCATGGAGGGGAATACAGGCAAAGCCTGTTACGATCAGAGTGGTGGCCAGATGGGCGCTCAGTCCCTCCAGCTTGAACAGCGGGAAGATCACCGGCTGGAACAGCAGCGGTACCAGCGCCAGCGCGACGACCGCCAGCACCGCACCCACCAGTATCGTCACCCATGACAGCGTTCTGGACAGCGCCATCAGTTCCTCCCGGTCGGCACCCTCGCCGATGGCCTTGCCGATCATCACGGCGGTGGACGCGCCAAGGCCGAAGCACACCACAAGGAACAGCCGGTTCAGGTTGCCCGCCACGGCGTCGGCGGCCAGATACGCCACCGACACGGTGGTGTGGCCCAGGATCACCGTCAGCAGACTGTTGCCCAGCCCCCACATCAACTCATTGCCCATAACGGGGGAGGCGTATTTCACGAACCGCCGCAGCATATCACCGCCGGGACGTACCAGCGCCTTCAGATCCAGCGGTATGGTCTTGCTGCGCAGGGCGCAGACCAGACACACGGCAAACTCCGCCACGCGGCTCAGCAGCGTGGCGATAGCCGCGCCCTCCACTCCCAGCAAGGGAAAGCCGCACTTGCCGAAGATCAGCAGGTAGTTCATGCCGGTATTCAGCACCGTGGACATGCCGAACAGCTTCATGCCGAAGCCGGAGTTCTCCACGCTGCGCTGGGCGCTGACGTAGATAGACGACAGCATATTGAACACATAGGAAAAGCCGATGATGCGCAGATACGGCGCGCCCAGCACCGACAGCTGGTGCTCGTTGCTCATAAGATCCATGATCTGCACCGGCCAGAAGAACAGCGCCAGCGCAATGAACAGCGCCAGTCCCACGCCCAGCCCGGCGGCTACGCCGATGGCACGGCTGATGTTCTGATGGTCGCGCTTGCCCCAATACTGGCTGATAAGGATACCCACGCCGGACTGCACGCCGAACACGATGGAGATCAGCAGAAACACCGGCACGTTGGCGGTCTTGACCGCCGCCATCTCGTTGTTGCCCAGCTGGCTGACCATCAGCGTATCGATCAGACCCAGTGAGAAGGTGATGAGATTTTGCAGGGCGATAGGCGCCGTCAGGCGGAAAAGCCGCTCATAAAAGGAGCGGGGACGTTTCAGTTCTCGAATCATTTCTTACCTCATAGCATAGGAAATCGGGTGTTTTTGTGCCGCAAAAGCGCCTCGTACAGGGCGTCGATCTCGGCAAAGGTGGTTTCCGGGCCGAAGCTGATCCGCAGCACGCCGTTGGCGGTGCGCTTGTCCAGCCCCAGCGCCGTCACCACGTGGCTCAGCTTGCCCCGGTGGCAAGCGCTGCCCGCCGACAGGCAGATGCCCTGGCTCCCCAGATCGGTGACCACGTTGGCGCTGGGGTAGCCCACCAGCGACACCATCAGGATATGGGGCGCTTCTCCCTGACCCACGGCCACTACGCCGTCGATGGAAAGGAGCTTCTCTTTACAGCAGGCCTTGACCTCCGCCATGTGGGCCAGCTTGTCCGCCAGACCGTCAGCGCGCAGCTCCGCCGCCTTGGCAAAGCCCGCGATCTGGGCGGTGGCCTCGGTGCCGGAGCGGGTGCCCTCCTCCTGTCCGCCGCCGTGGAGCAGTGGCCGGATGTTGCGGACGTTGGGGCCCACATACAGCGCACCGATACCCTTGGGGCCGCCGATCTTATGGGCGGAAAGGCTCATCATATCCACCCCCAGCGTTTTGGGGTCGCAGGGCACCTTCATAAAACCCTGCACCGCGTCGGTATGCAGCAGGGCGCGGCTTTTGCGTGCCTTCAAAATGGCGGCGATCTCCGCCAGCGGGAACACGCAGCCGGTCTCGTTATTCACCAGCATCACGCTGACCACCGCCGTATCCTCCCGCAATGCGTCGCCCACCTGTTGGGCGGTGATGTGGCCGGTCTTGTCGGGCTTGAGATACGTCACCTCGTACCCCTGCTGCTCCAGCGCACGGCAGGTCTCCAGCACGGCGCTGTGCTCCACGGTGGTGGTGATGATGTGCTTGCCCACATGGCGGTTCTGCCACAGGGCAGCCTGAATGGCCCAGTTGTCGCTCTCCGTGCCGCAGGAGGTGAAATGCAGTTCCTTGGGCTGGCAGCCCACCGCCCCGGCGATAACGGCCCGATAGCCCTCCACCATCTTCTTGGCATCCTGTCCCAGCGGGTACTGGGAGGAGGGATTGCCGAACTGCTGCGTCAGCACGCGGTACATCTCGTCGGCAACAGCCTGAGGAATGGGGGTGGTGGCGGCGTGATCCAGATAAATCATAACGGTTTCCTCTCTATTTTTCGCCTGTCGGGTCTTGTCATACCCGGCGGGATACAGTATAATGGGGTATTATTTTGGTAGTATTTTTTCAGTGTTGTAATTTTTAATTATACTGTATCAAAAAGGAAAGTGCAAGATGCGCGTTGCGATTTACACCCTTGGCTGCAAGGTGAACCAATATGAAACACAGGCCATGGAGCAGGAGCTTGTCCGCCGGGGCCACACACTGGTGTCCTTTGAGGAAACGGCGGATGCCTACATCGTCAATACCTGCTCCGTCACCGCCGTCAGCGACAAAAAGTCCCGGCAGATGATCCGCCGCTGCCGCAAGCTCAACGAAAACGCCGTGGTGGCCGCCTGCGGCTGCTACGTCCAGACCCACCCCGACGAGGCGGCGGGACTGGAGCTGGATCTGATTGCCGGAACCGGCGACCGGATGGCGTTTCTCGATCTTTTGGAGCAGGCCGCCCACGAAAAGGAGCCGGTGACGCTGCTGGACGACGCCCTGCGCCGCCGCCAGTTCGAGGTGCTGCCTGCCGGCGGCATGGCGGAGCGTACCCGCGCCATGCTGAAGGTGGAGGACGGCTGCGTGAACTTCTGCACCTACTGCATCATTCCCTACGCCAGAGGGCCGGTGCGGTCGCTGCCGCTGGAAACGGCGGCGGAGCAGACGCGGCAGCTGCGGCAGGAGGGCTATCAGGAGCTGGTGCTGACGGGCATCGAGATCTCCAGCTGGGGCCACGACCTGAAGGACGGCAGCAGCTTCATTGACCTGCTGGAGACCGTCAGCGAAGCGGCAGGCAATATGCGCATACGGCTGGGCAGTCTGGAGCCCCGCACCATCACCGAGGACTTCTGCCGCCGGGCGGTGAAGCTGTCCAACCTCTGTCCCCACTTTCACCTGTCGCTGCAATCCGGCTGTGACGAAACGCTGAAGCGCATGAACCGGAAATACGATACCGCCCGCTTCTATGAATCGATGACGCTGCTGCGGCAGTACTTCGACCACGTGGCCGTCACCACCGATCTTATTACCGGCTTCCCCGGCGAGACGGAGGAAGAGTTCTCCCAGACGCTGGCGTTTATTGAAAAGTGCGGCTTCGCCGCCATGCATATCTTTCCCTACTCCATCCGCCCCGGCACCAAAGCGGCGGCCATGCCCCAGCTGACGGCGGCGGTGAAGGAGGATCGGGCCGCACGGGCCGCGCAGGTGGCCCACCGGATGCATCAGGCCTATCTGGCAGGCTGCGTAGGCAAGACCTATCCGGTGCTGTTTGAACAGGAAAAGGACGGCCTGTATACCGGCCACGCCCCCAACTATATGGAGGTGGCGGTGCAGGGACAGGCGCTTCACAATCAGGTTTGGGAGGTGACCATCACCGCATGCAATGGAGAGACATTATTGGGAGAGCTGCTATGAAGGAAAACGACCATCACTTTTTCGCCTACATCAGCCGGATGCGGTTCATCAACCGCTGGGCGCTGATGCGCAACAGCTATACTGAAAACATTCAGGAGCACAGCCACATGACCGCCGTGCTGGCTCACGCGCTGGCGGTGATCCGCAACCAGTTCTTTGACGGCCGTGTGGACGAGGGACAGGTGGCCGTGGCCGCCCTGTACCACGACGCCGGGGAAATTCTCACCGGCGACATGCCCACCCCTATCAAGTACTACAACCCCGCCATCCGCGAGGCGTACCGGCAGGTGGAGCGGGTGGCGGAGGAAAAGCTGCTGGCCATGCTGCCTGACGAGCTGCGGCCCACCTACAGCGCCGCCCTGTCCCCCGCCGCGCCGGAGATCCAGCAGCTGGTAAAGGCCGCCGACAAGCTCAGCGCCTACATCAAGTGTCTGGAGGAGCTGAAGGCGGGCAACACCGAGTTCAAGCAGGCAGCGGAACAGACCCGCTACGCGCTGGACGACATGGAGCTGCCGGAGCTGGACTATTTTCTGGAGAACTTCCTGCCGTCGTTCAAGCTGACGCTGGATGAATTGGAGTAATAACTAGCATTGCAGATTCTTGTAATTTGCACCACATCAAAGGCCCCCTTGTGTAAAGGGGGCTGCCGAGCGAATGCGAGGCTGGGGATTGTTCGTCATTCAGAAGGCCGCGTATGATGGACTCTTTCTGCTGACAATCCCTCCGTCAACGCTGCGCGCTGCCACCTCCCTTTACACAAGGGAGGTTTTGAAAAACTTACACCAAAGGAGTGAATCAATATGAAAGCAATCGTAACCGTGGTAGGCAAGGATCAGGTGGGCATTATCGCCGGTGTGTGCAACACGCTGGCCGACAGCCGGATCAACGTGCTGGACATCAGCCAGACCATCATGGAGGGCTATTTCACCATGATGATGGTGGTGGATCTGGCGGCGTGCGAAACGCCCTTTGACCAGCTGCGCACCATTCTCAAGGACTATGGCGAGGGCCGCGGCCTGTCCATCCGCATTCAGCGGGAGGACATTTTCGACGCCATGCACAAGCTGTAAGCGGAGGCGGAACCATGCTGAATCTGCAAAACATTTTTGACACCATCGACATGATCGACAAGCAGCATCTGGACATCCGCACCATCACCATGGGCATCTCCCTGCTGGACTGCGTCAGCGAGGATCCCAAGCGCTGCTGTGACAAAATTTACGACAAGATCTGCCGCCGTGCGGAAAAGCTGGTGCAGACGGGCCGGGATATCGAAAGCGAATTCGGCATTCCCATCGTCAACAAGCGCATCTCCGTCACCCCCATGGCGCTGGTGGCGGGCAGCTGCGCCACGGAGGACTACGTCCCCTTCGCCCTGACCCTTGACCGGGCGGGCAAGACCTGCGGCGTGGACTTTCTGGGCGGCTATTCCGCGCTGGTGCAGAAGGGCTTCAGCAAAGGCGACGAGCTGCTGCTGCGCTCCATCCCTCAGGCGCTGGCCCAGACCGATCTGGTGTGTTCCAGTGTCAACGTGGGCAGCACGAAGGCCGGCATCAACATGGACGCGGTGGCCCGTATGGGCCGCATCATCAAAGAGACGGCCCACCTGACGAAAGACAGGGACGGTCTGGGCTGCGCCAAGCTGGTAGTGTTCTGCAACGCTGTGGAGGACAATCCCTTTATGGCGGGCGCGTTCCACGGCGTGGGTGAGGCGGACAGCGTCATCAACGTGGGCGTTTCCGGCCCCGGTGTGGTGTATCACGCTCTGCAGAAGTGTAAAGGAGAACCCTTTGACGTGGTGGCGGAGACCATCAAAAAGACCGCTTTTCAGATCACCCGCATGGGCCAGATGGTGGCCACTGAGGCGTCCCGCCGTCTGGACACCCCCTTCGGCATCGTAGACCTGTCCCTTGCGCCCACCCCCGCCATTGGCGACAGTGTGGCCCGTATTCTGGAGGAAATGGGTCTTGCCGTCTGCGGCACTCACGGCACCACGGCGGCCCTGGCGCTGCTGAACGACGCAGTGAAGAAGGGCGGCGTCATGGCCAGCGGCCACGTGGGCGGCCTGTCCGGCGCGTTTATTCCCGTGTCGGAGGACGAGGGCATGATCGCCGCCGCCCAGCAGGGTACCCTGACCATCGACAAGCTGGAGGCCATGACCTGCGTATGCTCCGTGGGCCTTGACATGATCGCCGTACCCGGCGACACCAGCGCCGAGACCATCTCCGCCATCATCGCCGACGAGGCGGCGGTGGGTATGGTCAACAGCAAGACCACTGCCGTCCGCATCATTCCCGTGGAGGGCAAGACCGTGGGCGACGTGGTGGAAATGGGCGGTCTGCTGGGGTCTGCCCCGCTGATGCCGGTGCACACCGAGTCCAGCGCGGACTTCATCGCCCGCGGCGGACGCATTCCCGCCCCGCTGCAAAGCCTGAAGAACTGAGGGCACGGCCATGATACGACACGCAGCTGAAAGTGACCTGCCCCGTATTCTGGAAATTTACGATGTTGCCCGGCAGTTCATGCGGCAAAGCGGCAACATGACCCAGTGGATCAACGGCTATCCCTCGGAGCCGCTGCTGCGGCAGGATATTATGAACGGCAACCTGTACGTGATGGAGGATGAGGGCGGCGTCTATGGGGCTTTCGCCTTCATTCTGGGGGACGATCCCACCTACGCCGAGATCGAGGGCGCGTGGCAGGATACCGCCACCCCCTACGGCACCATCCACCGCATCGGCAGCGACGGCACCCACCGGGGCGTACTGCACGAGTGCGTAGACTGGGCGGCCCGGCGGATATCCCACCTGCGGGTGGACACCCACGCGGACAACCATGTGATGCAGCGCTGCATCTTGCGGGAAGGCTTTTCCTACTGCGGTGTGATCCACGTGGCCGACGGTACACCCCGCGTGGCCTTTGAACGAATCTGATAAAAGATAAGGAGATTAAAAATGGATCCCATCTTTGAAATCGAGCTGGAGGATTGCCCCATCTGCCGCGGCGTCGGCGCCATGCAGGACGAGCAGGGCTGGTGCGTCTCCGTCAACTGTCTGGACTGCGGCGCGGAGACCGCCCACGCCAGCTATCACACGCCGGAGGAGCGGCTGGAGGCCGCCAAGCGGGTGGCGCTGCTGTGGAACATGGGCAAGGTCATCCACACCGGCGTAGGCGACTGAATAAAGAAAAAACCTGGGTTTGTCCTGCAAGACAAACCCAGGTTTTTTGGTGCGAGTGGTGATACAGCATTTTTCAAAAAACACAGTAATATCAATGGTTTTAGGACACCCGAACAGCGAAATTACTTGTATTCCGCCCTCTTGAAGCAGTCAATTTCAGCAGCTATTGCTCGGTTCATCTCCCGGTAAGGAGACGACATCCTTGCAATAATCAGTACATAGCGCGTCTGTTACCCAAAGTGGCGCTTGGGTCGGCAGGCGCGCTGTTTTTATGCCCAGATGCGGGCGAAGGAGGTGTTATTGTGAAAGCATATGGGAAGTCGTGGGGCTACAACGTATATGACTGCCGGTACTGCCTGTACCGGAAAGGGAAGCTCAAGGGCTGCGTCTACCCGGACGGCTGCTGCTGTCCCGTCCCGCAGAAGCCCGCAAGACGGAACGGCATAGAACAAGTTTACGAAGCAAATGCGGACAATGCCGCTCCCGTTTCGGAGTGCGAGGGCTGTCCCTACGGAAGGGCTGCCCCCTGCATCGGATGGTGTACCAAAGAGGTCATGCGCGCCGCAGGGCTTCCAAAGGAGCGTGACAGAAGCCATGTATGACTATTTCTACGGCGCGGAAGCGGAACAGTTCTCCTTCTACCGCATCCCCAAGGTGCTGTTCACGGAGGAGCGGTTCAGAAGCGTTTCCGCAGAAGCCAAGGTGCTCTACGGTCTACTCCTTGACCGTATGAGCCTGAGCTGCAAGAACGGCTGGCTGGATAAAGAAGGGCGTGTGTATATCATCTTCACCATCGAGGAGGTCATGACCGCCTTGGGCTGCGCCGACCAGAAGGCCGGAAAGCTGCTGCATGAGCTGGAGAACAAATGCCGCCTCATCGAGCGCAAGCGGCAGGGGCTGGGCAAGCCCAACCTCATCTACGTCAAGAACTTTGTGGATAACCATGTGGATAACACATCGGGCAGTACCACACCCTCCCCGGAATCACGATTCCAGAACCGTGAAAATCACGATTCAGGAGCAGTGAAAATCACGGATCAAGAATCGTTAAAATCACGAGGTAGTTATACTGATAAGAATGATACTGATTTTAGTGATACGGATTCCTTTCCCTTCACTTCGTTCAGGAGGGATCACGGTCGGGAAGCGAAAGGAAACGAAGCGGCTCTGAGAGAGCGGTACAGAGAGCTTATCGCGGAGAACATCGCCTACGACGCACTCCTGACAGACTATCCATACGAGCAGGACACGCTGGAAGAAATCCTGGAGCTGCTGGTGGATGTTGTCTGTACGACAAAAAGCTCCGTCCGCATTTCCGGCGACGATAAGCCCGCCGAGGTGGTCAGGAGCCAGTTTTTGAAGCTGAACAGCGAGCACATCCGCTTTGTGGTGGGCGGGCTGAAGGAAAACACCACCCGCATCCGCAATATGCGCCAGTATCTTTTAGCCACGCTGTATAACGCCCCTCTGACCATCGGGAACTACTACCGAAGCCTTGTCAGTCACGATATGTCGGAGGGCTTCATCTGAGCCGCAGGTTATCGCCTGCGGCTTTGGCATTTTCAGGAGGTGATGCGACAGTGCCGAAACAGAAACCCAACGAACAGGTACAGCAGATACCGCTGTCAGAGATTCGTCCCTTCAAGAACCACCCCTTCAAGGTGGCGGATGACGAGCTCATGCAGCAGACCATCGACAGCATCATGCAGGTGGGCGTCCTCAACCCCGCCATCATCCGCCCTGCACCGGAGGGAGGATACGAAATGGTAGCCGGACACCGGCGGCTCCATGCCGCAGACCTTGCGGGGCTGAAAACCATACCGGCTATCGTCCGCAATCTTGACGACGACGAGGCGGTGATCCTCATGGTGGACAGCAATTTGCAGCGGGAAACCATCAGTCCCATGGAACGGGCGCAGGCGTACAAAATGAAGCTGGAAGCGTTGAAGCATCAGGGAAAGAGGGTGGATTTGGAGGGAAAATCAACTTCCCGACAACTCGTCGGGAAGTTGGAAACAGCAGATAAAGTAGGCGAATTAGCTGGCGATAGCGGTCGCCAAGTGCAACGCTATATCCGTCTCACTGAGCTTCTGCCGGAGGTGCAGAAAAAGGTGGACAGCAAGGAGATCGCGTTCAGCCCCGCCGTGGAGCTGTCGTATCTCACCCATGACGAGCAGAAGCAGTTTCTGGACGCAATGGACTATTCCCAGAACACGCCCTCGCTTTCCCAGGCACAGCGGCTCAAGAAGCTCAGCCGGGAGGGAAAATGCACGAAGGAGGCCATGCGCTCCATCATGTCCGAGGAAAAGAAGGAGGAACAGGAGCGCATCACGCTGAGCAGCGATACCCTCCGCAAATACTTTCCCCGAAGCTACACGCCCCTGCAAATGCAGCAGACCATCATCAAGCTGCTGGAGCAGTGGCAGAAAAAACAGCAGCGCCGGAACGAGCGCTGAGAAAGGCAGGTTTATCCATGAACGTAACCATCAACATCTACGGCGACGTACACATCCACTGCGACTGCTGCGACGGGTGCGGCGTGTATGACGACAATTTCGACGACGCCCTCGAAGCGCCGCATGAAGCTGCGCCGGATGCGGAGGACGGCGGCGAACAGATCGGCCCGACCGCCGAAGAAGCGGAAGCGGCGGTAAAGGCATTGGCGGCGTTTTTTCTTCCGCTTTTTTCGGAGGAGACCGACGAGGGAGGCGGCGCGCATGAAGGAATTTGACGTGACCATCACCGAAACGCTGAAGCTCACCGTGTCCGTGGAGGCTTCTTCCAAAGAGGAAGCCCAGCAGATGGTAAGCGACCAGTGGCACGCCGGGGATCATATTCTGGATGCGGACAATTTTGTGGAGGTGGAGTTTGAGAGCAATGACGGCAAAGAAATCTCCGCCGAAAGAGCGCAGGACGACACCCTCGATGTGCTCATGGTGGAGCCGGGACAGTACCCGCGCGTGGAGCGTATCGGCTCCGACCTTGCCTCCTTGCAGAAGGCGGTGGACGGCTATATCGAGGCGGTCTACCCATATGACGACCCCGTGGCGCTGATCTGCGGGGAGGAAGCCAAGCTGGAGGGCAAGCCCCTGAACCGCGCCCTGCGGGACGGGGACGGCGATATCTACGATATTGTGGCCGGTAAATTCTTCATCTGCGGTCTGGGGGATGAGAACTTTGCGTCTCTGCCGAAGGAGCTGCAACAGAAATACGAGGAAAAGTTCCGTCAGCCGGAAGCCTTTTTGAAGATGGGCAGCAAGATTATGGCGATTCCCACCGAGCCCGCCAAAGCTGCGGGCAAGGGCAAGACCGCTCCGGTGACAGAGCGATGATACCATCACTCCCAATGCGAACGGAAGGAGGAAAAACTCGTGCAAGAAGAAATTGAAAACAGAACTGTCACTCTAATCATCTCTGCCGTCAAGCTGACCGCACGGGAGCTGAAGGCCGGGATGGATAAATATCTTTCCGAAAAGAAGAGCAAAGCCATGGAAAAGGCGCGTGCCGCGCCTGAAAAGCCCAGCGGCAAGCAGACGGTGAGGCAGCTCATAGGGCAGAATCAGGGTGTATCCAACATTGAGATCACTAACAGCAATATCAAAGGCTTTGAGCGCATAGCCCGGAAATACGGCGTGGATTTTGCCGTTAAGAAAGACCGCAGCGTTTCACCGCCGAAATACTTTGTGTTCTTTAAGGCGAGGGACGCGGACGCACTGACGGCGGCATTCAAGGAATACACGGCATATGAGCTTAAACGCGCCGCCAAAGCGCAGAACCGTCCCTCCGTGCTGGCGCATCTGCAAGCACTCAAGGCGAAGGTTCAGGCTATTACTCCGGGTAAATCTCGAAACCAGAACAGGGGCATCACGATATGAAGAAACCTCTGAATATCAAGAAGTTCCTGCTTCCCAATATCCCGTATGTCTTTATCGCCCTCTTTGCCACCAAGCTGGGGCAGGCGTGGCGGCTTGCCCCCAGCACGGACTTCTCGGGGAAGGCGCTGCACATCATGGAGGGCTTCGCCGCCGCGTTCCGGTCGGCGCTGCCCAGCTTCCACCCCATCGACCTGTGCGTGGGTGTTGCAGCCGCCCTGCTCATTCGGCTTATCGTGTACGTCAAGGGCAAGAACGCAAAGAAATTCCGCAAGAATCTGGAATACGGCTCTGCCCGTTGGGGCAAGCCCGAGGATATCGCCCCTTACGTCGATCCGAAGTTTGAGAACAACGTCATTCTCACCCAGACTGAGCGGCTCATGATGTCCAACCGTCCCAAAGACCCCAAGACGGCGCGGAACAAAAACGTGCTGGTGGTGGGCGGCTCCGGCAGCGGCAAGACGCGGTTTTTCATTAAGCCAAACCTCATGCAATTACACAGTTCATACGTTGTCACCGATCCGAAGGGCAGCATCGCCGTGGAGTGCGGAAAGCTCATGCTCCGTAATGGTTACAAGGTGAAGATATTCAATTCCATCAACTTCAAGAAATCCCACCACTACAACCCCTTTGCATATATCCACAGTGAGAAGGATATTTTGAAGCTGGTCACGACCCTAATCGCCAACACCAAGGGGGACGGGAAATCCGGGGACGATTTCTGGCAGAAGGCCGAGACGCTGCTCTACACGGCGCTCATCGGCTATATCCACTACGAAGCCCCCGAGGAGGAACAGAACTTCGCCACGCTCATCGAGTTCATCAACGCCATGGAGGTGCGCGAGGACGATGAGACCTTTGAGAACAACGTGGATCTGGCCTTCAAGGAGCTGGCACAGCGGGAGCCGAATCACTTCGCCGTGCGGCAATATAAAAAATACAAATTAGCGGCGGGCAAAACAGCTAAGTCGATCAATATTTCCTGCGGCGCACGCCTTGCGCCCTTCGATATCCAGGAGCTGCGGGAGATCACCATGTACGACGAGCTGGAGCTGGACACACTGGGCGACCGGAAAACGGCGCTGTTTCTCATCATGAGCGACACCGACAGCACCTTCAATTTCCTCATTTCCATGATTTACAGCCAGTTATTCAACCTGCTGTGCGAAAAGGCCGACGACGTGTACGGCGGCAGGCTCCCCGTTCATGTGCGCTGCCTCATCGATGAGTGCGCCAACATCGGGCAGATACCGAATCTGGAGAAGCTCATGGCTACCATCCGCAGCCGCGAGATTTCCGCCTGCCTGGTGCTGCAAGCCCAAAGCCAGCTAAAGGCGCTGTACAAGGACAACGCCGACACCATCATCGGCAACTGCGACAGCTCCATCTTTTTAGGCGGTAAGGAGCCCGGTACGCTGAAGGAGCTGAATCAGGCGCTGGGGAAAGAGACCATCGACACCTTCAACACCGGCGAGAGCCGTGGACGGGAGGTTTCCCACAGCCTGAACTATCAGAAGCTGGGCAAAGACCTTGCCACGATAGACGAGCTGGCGGTGCTGGACGGCGGCAAGTGCATCTTGCAGCTTCGGGGCGTGCGCCCCTTCCTCTCGGATAAGTACGATATCACCCGTCACCCCAATTATAAGTATCTGTCGGACGCAAACCCAAGGAATGCCTTTGATATCGAGAAATACCTCTCCACAAGGCTGGTGCCGAAAGCGGATGAGGTCTATGAGGTGTTCGATGCGGGCCGCGTCTGAGCGCACAAGCCCGCCGCCCTCATGCGGCGGCTTTTCATATAGATACGGATGAGAAAAGACGCTTCCTCGCTTGCAGGGTCGGAACGAATCCACGAACTAAAAATTGAAAGGAGAAGCCGGAATCGGGGCTGCATCGCAGCTTTCGCTCCGGCTCCTGCTGTATCCGCGAGATTTCAACACAACCAACACCCAATGATTCCGGCAACACAAATATGGAATTTTTCAACTCTGCTGTCGGCGTTCTCCAGACCCTCGTTATCGCCCTCGGTGCCGGTCTCGGCATTTGGGGAGCCATTAACCTGCTGGAAGGCTACGGAAACGACAACCCCGGTGCAAAATCCCAGGGTATGAAACAGCTCATGGCCGGGGGCGGCGTGGCGCTCATCGGCGTCATTCTCGTTCCCCTGCTCTCCGGCCTGTTCGGTTAATCGCCCGCACAAATCCTTCGCGGCGTCCGCCCCTCGGGGCGGGCGCTGCGGGAAAGGAGGGTAAAGCCCATTGGATTTGATATGGCAGAAATTCACCGAATGGCTGAAGGAGCTGCTGGTCAGCGGCATCATGGACAACGTGAACGGACTGTTTGACAACGTGAACAGCCGCGTGGCGGGCATCGCCGGACAGGTGGGCGCTACGCCCCAGGGCTGGAACAGCGGCGTCTACGGCATGATCCGAACGCTGTCGGACAATGTGATTTTGCCCATCGCGGGCGTTGTCCTGGCCTTTGTCATGACGCTGGAGCTGATTCAGCTCATTACGGAAAAGAACAACATGCACGACGTGGACACCTGGATGTTCTTCAAATGGATATTCAAGACCGCCTGCGCCGTGCTCATCGTCACCAACACATGGAACATCGTCATGGGCGTGTTCGAAGCTGCTCAGAGCGTCGTAAACAGCGCGTCGGGCATCATCATATCGGACACGTCTCTGACGTTCAACGAGCATATCGCGGGATTTGAAGCAAAGCTCCTGGATATGGAGGTCTGGTCGCTGCTGGGGCTGTGGCTGGAGTCCGTGGTCGTGCATCTTTCCATGTGGGCGCTGACCATCTGCATTTTCATCATCTGCTACGGCAGAATGATCGAGATCTACTGCGTGACCTCCATCGCTCCCATCCCCATGGCGACCATGGCCAACCGGGAATGGGGGCAGATGGGCCAGAATTACCTCAGAAGCCTGCTGGCGCTGGGCTTTCAGGGCTTCCTCATCATCGTCTGCGTGGCGATTTACGCGGTGCTGATTCAGAACATCGTGGTGGAGAGCAGCGTCTCGGCGGCCATATGGACGTGCATGGGGTACACGGTGCTGCTGTGCTTCACGCTGTTTAAGACGAGCTCCCTTGCCAGGAGCCTGTTCCATGCCCACTGACGGAGGTGATGAAATTTGGCATACGTTCCCGTACCCAAGGACTTGAACGCGGTAAAAACCAAGGTCATGTTCAATTTAACAAAACGGCAGATTCTGTGCTTTGGCGGCGGCGCGCTCATCGGCGTACCGCTTTTCTTTCTGCTCAAGGGCCATATCGGCAGCAGCGCGGCGGCTCTTTGCATGATGCTGGTCATGCTGCCCTTCTTCCTGCTGGCCATGTACGAAAAGAACGGTCAGCCGCCGGAGAAGCTCATCCGCAACATCGTGCAGGTATGCTTCCTGCGCCCCAAGCAGCGCCCGTACAGGACGAACAATTTCTACGACCTGCTGAACCGGCAGGATATTTTGGATAAGGAGGTCTACGCGATTGTCCACAAACAAAAACCCCGCAAGAAAGCTCACACGAGCCGAGCGAAAGCAGATCGACGCGGCGATTGCAAGAGCAAAGCGTCAGGATAAGCAAAAGAAGTCCGCCCAGGACAGCATCCCTTTTCAGCGGATGTACCCCGACGGCGTGTGCCGCGTGACGGACAGCTACTACACGAAAACCGTGCAGTTTCAGGATATCAACTACCAGCTCAACCAAAACGAGGACAAGACCGCCATTTTCGACGGCTGGTGCGACTTCCTCAACTATTTTGATTCCTCCATCCGCTTCCAGCTCTCCTTCATCAACCTCTCCGCCACGCGGGATACCTACGCCCGGCGCATCGCCATCCCCTTGCAGGGCGACTGCTTCGACAAGCTCCGCACCGAATACACCGGGATGCTGCAAAGCCAGCTTGCCCGCGGCAACAACGGGCTGATTAAGACCAAGTACCTGACCTTCGGCGTGGAGGCGGACAGCTTGAGGGCGGCAAAGCCCCGATTGGAGCGCATCGAGACGGATATCCTCAACAACTTCCGCCGTCTGGGCGTGACGGCGGAAGCCCTGAACGGGATGGAGCGCCTGCGCCTGCTGCACGGGATGCTCCACATGGACGAGCCGCAGCCCTTCCGCTTTTCGTGGGACTGGCTGGCTCCCTCCGGGCTGTCGGTGAAGGACTTCATCGCGCCCAGCGCCTTCGAGTTCAAGACCGGCAGCAGCTTCGGCGTGGGCAGCAAGACCGGCTGCGTATCCTTCTTGCAGATTTTAGCGCCGGAGCTCAACGACCGGATGCTGGCGGATTTTCTCGATATGGAAAGCTCCCTTATCGTCAGTATGCACGTCCAGTCCGTGGATCAGGTGAAGGCCATCAAGACCATCAAGCGCAAGATCACCGATTTGCAGAAGATGACCATTGAGGAGCAGAAAAAGGCGGTGCGCTCCGGCTACGATATGGATATTATCCCCTCCGACCTTGCCACCTACGGCACGGAGGCGAAAAAGCTCTTGCAGGAGCTGCAAAGCCGCAACGAGCGTATGTTCCTTTTGACCTTCCTTGTGGTGAACGTGGCGGACAACAGGCAGCGCCTCGGCAACAACGTCTTTCAGGCGGGCTCCATCGCCCAGAAGTACAACTGCCAGCTCACGAGGCTGGACTTTCAGCAGGAGGAGGGCTTCATGAGCAGCCTCCCCTTGGGGCTGAACCAGATCGAGATCCAGCGGGGGCTCACCACATCCAGCGTGGCGATCTTCGTGCCGTTTACCACCCAGGAGCTGTTTCAGGACGGGAAGGAAGCCCTTTACTGCGGGCTGAACGCCCTTTCCAACAACCTCATCATGGTAGACAGAAAGCTGCTGAAAAACCCCAACGGGCTGATCTTAGGCACGCCCGGAAGCGGCAAGTCCTTCTCTGCCAAGCGGGAGATCGCCAACGTGTTCCTCGTTACCAATGACGATATCATCATCTGCGACCCGGAGGCGGAGTACGGCCCGCTGGTGGAGCACCTGCACGGGCAGGTGGTGAAGATCTCGCCCACCTCCACCGACTATCTGAACCCCATGGATTTGAACCTGAATTACAGCGACGATGAAAACCCGCTGAGCCTGAAATCCGACTTCATCCTGTCCCTGTGCGAGCTGATCGTGGGCGGCAAGGACGGCCTCATGCCGGTGGAAAAGACCATCATCGACCGCTGTGTGCGCTCTGTTTACCGGGAATACCTGAGCGACCCCCGCCCGGAAAAGATGCCTATTTTAGAGGACTTGTACAACGAGCTTCGCAGGCAGGATGAGAAGGAGGCGCAGTATATCGCCACGGCGCTGGAAATCTACGTCACCGGCTCACTCAACGTGTTCAACCACCGCAGCAACGTGAATATCGAAAACCGTGTGGTCAGCTTCGATATCAAGGAGCTGGGCAAGCAGTTAAAGAAGATCGGGATGCTGGTGGTGCAGGACGCGGTGTGGAACCGCGTCACGATCAACCGTGAACAGCGCAAGTCCACCCGCTACTATATCGACGAAATGCACCTTCTTTTGAAGGAGGAGCAGACCGCCGCCTATACGGTGGAGATATGGAAGCGCTTCCGCAAGTGGGGCGGCGTTCCCACGGGCATCACCCAGAACGTCAAAGACCTGCTATCCAGCCGTGAGGTGGAGAACATCTTTGAAAACTCCGACTATGTGTATATGCTCAACCAGGCTTCCGGCGACCGGCAGATTCTGGCGAAGCAGCTCAACATCTCGCCCCATCAGCTCTCGTATGTGACCCAATCCGCCGAGGGCGAGGGGCTTTTGTTCTACGGCAGCGTGATCCTGCCCTTCGTAGACCGCTTCCCCAAGGATACGGAGCTGTACAAAATCATCACGACAAAATTGTCCGACCTCTCTGAACAAACCGGGGAGGAAGCGAAGGACGCAATTACAGAGTAAAGAAGGAGAAAAGACTATGGATAACCACCTTATGATTTTTGAAAGCGCAGATTTTGGTCGGGTGCGTTCCGTGCTGAAAGACGGAGCTCCTTGGTTTGTTGCGGTTGATGTGTGCAAAGCTCTCGGATTGAACCAGGTTACGCGCGCAATGTCCAGATTGGACTCGGACGAAGGTGGGTTACTTGAAGTACCCCACCCCCAGAACGCTGATAAGACGATTGAAATAAATGCCGTAAGTGAAGCCGGACTCTATCATTTGATCCTTTGTTCCAAAAAGCCGGAAGCGAAAGCCTTTAAGCGCTGGATCACCCATGAGGTCATTCCCTCCATCCGCAAGCACGGCGCGTATATGACGGACAGCCTGTTGGATGCGCTGGAGGCGCACCCCGAGGCCGTGCCGGAGTACCTGAACCGCCTGCGCAGCGAAAACGCCCGAAACCGGGAGCTGACCCGCCGTCTCCGGCTTGCCCTCCCCAAAGCGGAGTATTACGACGCCTTTGTTGACCCTGCGGACTGCACCAACATCCGCACCACCGCCAAGGAGCTGGGCGTTCCCGAAAAGCAGTTTACCCGGTATCTGGAGGAAAAGAAGTATCTGTTCCGGGACAAGAACCGCAAGCTCTTTCCCCGTGCGGTCAAAAAGAGCGCCGGTCTGTTTCTGGTGAGGGACTTCTACACCGAGCGCGGCAAGCTGGGACACTATACCCTCATCACCCCGGCGGGCAAGCGGCATTTTCTGGAGAGAACGGATGAAATTCTGTTTGAATAACGCTTTTAACTCATCAGCAGTCCCATCAGGAGGTGATGAATATGGCAAAACGCTCGCCAAGGCTGATTTTCACCGAGGAAGAACGCGCACTGCCGGAGCTGGAACGAGCTGTCCGCAAGGCGGACAGGGCGGCGGTTAAGCTGGAAAAGGCCGAAGCGAAAATCCCCAAGAAAACCGTTAAGGTCAAAAAGCGCGTTGTGGACAGTGAGAGCGGCAAGGTCACGACGCGCCTTTTCTTTGAGGAGGCGGACAAAAAGCGTCCGCCCTCCAAGCTGGCGCACGCCGCAAGGAAAGCGCCGCTGGATACCGTCCGCAGCGCAGTCCACCGCAAGCTCCGGGAGGAGGGCGATGACAACCCCGGCACGGAGGCGGCGAACACCCTGACCGAGGCGGCGGAGCGCACCTGGCGCATTGCGGAATCGGCGCACCGCTCCCATGCGGAAAAGCCCTACCGCAGGGCGGACAAGGCGGAAGCCGCCGCAGACAAAGCCAATCTCAAGGCGCTGAACAAACAGTACGAGCAGGAATACGGCAGGGCTTCCAACCCCTTCTCCCGCTGGCAGCAGAAGCAGGCCATTAAAAAGGAATACGCCGCCGCAAAAGCGGGGAACGGCGCGAGGAATACCGTCAAAGCGTCCGAGACCACCGCAAAGGCGGCAAAGCGCGCCGCCGAGGGAAGCAAAAAGGCCGGCAGCTTTTTTGTCCGGCACAAGAAGGGCTTCCTCATTGCGGGCGGTATCGCCGCCGCGATACTGCTGCTCATGACCTGCATTTCCTCCTGCTCCACGCTGTTTCAGGGCGGGGTGTCCGGCATTGCGGCCTCCACCTATCCGCTGGAGGATGCGGATATGCTGGCGGCGGAAGCCGCCTACTGCGCCATGGAGGACGAGCTGCGGGAATACCTGAACAGCTACGAACGCACCCACGATTACGACGAGTACCACTTCGACCTGGACGAGATTGAGCACGACCCCTATGTGCTCATTTCCATGATTACCGCCCTCAAGGGCGGAGAATGGACGATTGACGAAATAGGCGGGGTTCTGGAGACGCTGTTTGAAAAGCAGTATATCTTAACGGAAACCGTCGCCACGGAAACCAGATACCGCACCGAAACGCATATCGGCTATTACACCGACGAACACGGCAATCTGCAAAGCTACGAGTACGAAGCGGAGGTTCCCTACACCTACTATATCTGCCATGTGGAGCTGGAGAACTTCAACCTCTCCCATGTGCCGGTGCATATCATGTCCCACGATCAGCTCTCCATGTACGCCGTGTATATGAGCGTGCTGGGCAACCGCCCCGACCTGTTCCCCGGCTCCCCGTATGTGAACCGCTACTACTATACCAAGTATGAGAAGTACGAGATACCCCCGGAAGCGCTGGCAGATGAACAGTTCGCCGCCATCATCAAGGAAGCGGAAAAGTATCTGGGCTACCCCTATATCTGGGGCGGCAGCTCGCCCGCCACTTCCTTCGACTGCTCCGGCTTCGTTTCGTATGTCTACAACAACTGCGGTCTGCATTGGAACTTCGGCAGGCTGGGCGCGGAGGGGCTGCGGGGCATGTGCGCCTATGTCTCCCCGGAAAGCGCCCGTCCCGGCGACCTGATCTTCTTTGAAAAGACCTACGACACCGCAGGCGCGTCCCATGTGGGCATCTATGTGGGCAATAACAGGATGCTCCACTGCGGCGACCCCATTCACTACGCTTCCATCGACACGAGCTACTGGCGAAGCCATTTTCTCCAATTCGGCAGATTGCCTTAGCAACAACCATATCAACGCAAAAAGGAGGATGTTATGAACCCGCGACTTGAAAAGCTGCGTCAGGAGCGCGAGAAGCTGGCGGAAAAGCTCGCATCGCTGACCGCACGGCTCAAAGCCCTGGACGAGCAGATTCTGAAGCTGGAAAACACGGATATTGTGGGCATCGTCCGCGAGAATGGACTGACCATCGAGCAGCTCGCGGCGCTGATGGAGATGCTGGAAAAGCGTCCCACGGCGGCGCTGCCCGACGAATACAGAAAAACGGAGGAATTTATGGATGAAGAATAAATGGAGATTTTTTGCCGTGATAATGGCCGTCGTGCTCTGCATGACGGTCTTTTCCGTTACGGCCTATGCAGGCGGCGGCGATATGGTCGATTCAACAATGGGCGACCCGACCATGGAAAGCCCAACTGCAACCACACAGCCGGAGAATACGAATACCGGTGAGCAGACCCCAAACGGACAGACCCTGACCGTGCTTGTGACCGAAAACGCGGACGGAAGCCATACCGTGACCATCGGGGATCGGAGCTGGACGCTTCCCGCCAAACGGGAACAGGCCGGAAAGGTGGTCAACGTCCGCACCTATTTGAACCTGCGCACCGGCCCCGGCACGGACTACACCGTGATTGGGCATCTGCTCAACGGCGCGGAGGTGAAGGTGCTGGAGGAAAGCAACGGCTGGTACAAGGTGGTCGTGCCGGAGCAGACAGGCTATGTATACGGCAAATACCTTGACGTCATGAACGCGCCGACAGAAAACAGCGGAAGCGATACGGATATGGCGGGACTGCCGGAGCTGCTGCTGCAATATTACGCCGCTGCCGGAGGTTCCGCGCCCCTGACCCCGGACGGCAACCTGACGCTCATGGACGATATCGGCTCCGCTTTCGGCGCAGGCAAGCAGTTCATCACCGTGACGACCAAGGGCGGCAACACCTTTTATCTCATCATCGACCGGGACGATAAGGGCAATGAGAACGTCCATTTCCTGAATCTTGTGGACGAGGCCGACCTGCTGGCGCTGACCAAGGACGGCGAGAGCATCGTCCCCGCCTGCGCCTGCACGGACAAATGCGCTGTGGGCAAAATCAACACGGGCTGCAAGGTGTGCAGAACCAATATGAGCGAGTGCGCGGGTAAGGAGCAAGCCGCAGAAATTACGCCCCAGCCCGCCGAGCCTGCGGAGACCGCGCCCGAAAAGAGTACCGGCGGCGCGGGGCTCGTTGTGGTCGTCCTCCTGCTTCTGCTGGGCGGCGGCGGTGCGCTGTACTGGTTCAAGCTCCGCAAGCCGAAGGCTGACACCCGTGGGGCGGACGATCTGGACGATTACGACTACGGCGAGGACGAGGAAGATGAGGATTACGAGTTTGAAGCCGAGGACGAGACGGACGCCGGGGAGGATGAAGAAAAGTGACACAGACAGTCAGCACAGAATCGCCCATGGAGCCGTCTCCCCGCGAGAGGCTTATTCAGATCATGAAGCGCGAGCAGGCGCTTTTCATCCGGCAGACGCTCTCCCAAAAGCCCGGATACCGGGGCGGTAAGAAAGCCTTTGAATACTTCATTCGGCAGAAGATCGTAAAAGCCGTGGAAGCGGGCTGCGGGGACGCGGAGGCGCTGCTCCGCACCCCCAAGCCCGTCAAAGCCATCTACTACGACTTCAAATACTATTTCGACGAATACAGCTACGCAAACTGCGACCTGTATGTGGAGAAGGCCATCGAGGACTGCGGGAACAACACCCTGCGCAAGGAGTTCCTGCGGGCAAAGGGCTGGGACGCGCCGGATGATTTCGATATCAACGATGAGGAGGAATAAAGGAATATGAACGGATACCGATTGGTTGTGTGTGAAAAGCCCTCCGTGGCAAGGAGCATTGCCGCCGTCCTTGGCGCAGGCAGGCGCGAGGACGGTTTTCTTTCGGGCGGCGGCTATCTCGTCTCCTGGTGCTTCGGGCATCTTGCGGAGCTTTCGGATGCGGACGCCTACGATGAAAAGTACGGCAAATGGCGAAGGGAGGACTTGCCCATCCTGCCGGATAGCTGGCAGTACACCGTATCAAGGGACAAGCAGAAGCAGATGAACACCCTGCGCACCCTCATGCACCGGGACGATGTGTATGAAGTGGTCAACGCCTGCGACGCCGGGCGCGAGGGCGAGCTGATCTTCCGCACGGCGTATAATCTCAACAACTGCCGCAAGCGCGTAAGGCGGCTCTGGATCTCCTCCATGGAGGATGCGGCGATTCTTCAGGGCTTTGACAATCTCCGCGACGGCGCGGAGTACGACAACCTCTACGCCTCCGCCCTTTGCCGCAGCAAGGCGGACTGGCTGGTGGGCATCAACGCCACACGCCTGTTTTCCGTGATGTACCACCGCACCCTGAACGTGGGGCGAGTGGTATCGCCTACCCTTGCGCTGCTGGTGCAGCGGGAAGCGGAGATCAATGCCTTTCAGCCGGAGAGCTTTTACACCGTCCATCTGGACTTTGACGGCTTCTCCGCCGCAGGCGGGCGCATGAAGGAGCAGGCTGAGGCGGAGCGGCTTGCCGGGGACTGCAACGGCAAAGCCGCCGCTGTTACCTCCGTCGTGCAGACAAAAAAGACGGAGAAAGCCCCGGCGCTCTACGACCTGACCACGCTCCAGCGGGATGCGAACCGCTTGCTTGGGTACACGGCGCAGCAGACGCTGGATTACCTGCAAAGCCTCTACGAAAAGAAGCTCTGCACCTACCCCCGCACCGACAGCCGCTATCTCACCGACGATATGGAGGGCGGCGTAAACGCGCTGGCGCTGTGCTGCGCAGGCATCTGCGGCACGGAGCCGCCCGCAGCCGTCTATTCGGGGCAGGTGTGCAGCAGCAAAAAGGTCAGCGACCACCACGCCGTCGTTCCCACCATGGCAGCGGGCGAAACGGACTTGGAAACCTTGCCCGCAGGCGAACGGGAGATCCTGCGCCTTGTTTCCCGTCAGGTGCTTATGGCGGTCAGCGCGCCCTTCGTCTATCTGGAAACCGAGGCAAGGCTGGACTGCGGCGGAAATGCCTTTGCCGCCAAAGGGAAAACAATCCTTCATATGGGTTGGAGGGCATACACGGAAAAGGGCAAGCAGGACAGCACCCTCCCGGAGCTTTCCGAGGGACAGTCGCTTCCCGTTTCCTCCTGCGCGGTCAAAGAAGGCAGAACGACCCCGCCCAAGCACTTCACCGAGGATACGTTGCTCTCCGCCATGGAGACGGCGGGCAAAGAGGATATGCCGGAGGATGCCGAGAGAAAGGGATTGGGAACTCCCGCGACAAGGGCGGCGGTCATTGAAAAGTTGGTGGCCACGGGCTTTGCGGAGCGCAGAAAGGCGAAAAAATCTGTACGCCTCGTTCCCACCGAAGCGGGCGTTTCCCTCATTACCGTGCTGCCCGAACAGCTCCAGTCCCCGCTTTTGACCGCCGAATGGGAGCACCGCCTCAAGGAGATCGAGTGCGGCGAGCTGGGCGCGGACGAGTTCCTCGCCGGCATTCAGAAAATGGTTTCCGGTCTTGTTCGGGACGCTGCGCCTGTGGACGGCGCGGAGGTGCTGTTCCCCTCCGGCAGACCCGTTGTGGGCAAATGCCCCCGCTGCGGCGCAGAGGTCACGGAGAGCAAAAACGGCTATTTCTGCGAGAGACGGAGCTGCAAGTTCGGGCTGTGGCGGGACAACCGCTTCCTTGCCGCCAAGAAGATCAGCCTGACAAAGAAGATGGCTTCCTCGCTCCTGACGCAGGGACGCGCCTACGCCAGCGGCGTCTACTCCGAGAAAACCGGCAAGACCTACGACGCATTCATCGTGCTGGAGGACGACGGCGCGCGTTCCTCCTATAAGCTGGACTTCACCAAATGACCCTCGCAGGCTCCCGCACGGGCGTTTCATTCCCCTGCGGGAGCCGCTGTTTTTACCATGATCCAAAGGAGGTATGCACGAAATGGCTGAAAAACAGACCAACAAGGAACGGCTCAAGGACATCACCGACAGCATCGAGACGGGCATAAAGGAGCTGTTTGAGAGCGACAAATACAGGCAGTACCTTGCCACCATGAGCCGCTTTCACAAGTACAGCGTCAACAACACCATGCTCATCTATATGCAGCGCCCCGACGCCACCCATGTGGCGGGCTTCAACAAATGGCGCGACCAGTTCGGAAGGAGCGTTAAGAAGGGCGAAAAGGGCATTAAGATCATCGCCCCAACGCCCTTCAAGAAGAAAATCGAGCAGCAGAAATTAGACCCTGACACCAAGCTCCCCCTGCGGGACGAGAACGGCGATATTATCACGGAGGAAAAGACGGTGCAGATCCCCATGTACAAGCCCGTGGTGGTGTTCGACGTGCAGCAGACCGCAGGCAAGCCCCTGCCGGAGCTGGCGGCGAACCTTACGGGGGACGTGCAGAATTACGAGGTGTTTATGGAGGCTCTGCGCCGCAGCGCGCCCGTCCCCATCTGCTTTGAAAAGCTGGCGGAGAATATGGACGGATACTTCTCCGTGGACAAACAGCGCATTGTCCTCAGAGAAGGCATGAGCGAGGTACAGACGGTCTGCGCCGCCGTCCATGAGATCGCCCACTCCAGACTCCACAATAAGGACGAAATCGGAGAAAAATATCAGCAGATCGAGCTGTTCGGCAAGCCTGCGCTGTTTTCAAACTGGCGCATCGACCGGGATAATCTGCCGGAGGGCTTGTATGCGTATGACCTGCGCGGCTCGGATTACGATCCGGGGTTGCCCGTGACCATTCAGGAGCACGTTGTGGTGAACCATGCGGCGACCGTCATTGCCGCAGCGCCCATTGAGCTGCCGGAGCAGGGCCTTTTGTATCTGGGCGAGGACGGGCTGAACTTCACAGGCGGCGAGCAGACCGTGAAGGAGTTTCTGCACGCACAGTACCCGGAAAAGGCAAAGCTCTCCCGCGCCGCCGAGGAGATTCAGGCGGAGAGCATCTCCTTCGCCGTCTGCGCCTATTACGGCATTGAGACCGGCGAAAACAGCTTCGGGTATCTGGCGACCTGGGCAAAGGACAGGGAGCTGACCGAGCTTCGCGCATCGCTGGAGACCATCAACCGAACCTCATCCTCCCTGATTACGGATATCGACCGCCATTACGCGGAAATCTGCAAGGAGCGCGGGCTGGATAAGGAGACGGAGAGCCTTGCCGCCCAGCCGGTGCAGGAGATCGCCGTGCAGGAGCCGGAGCCGGTCACAGCGCCGGACAACGGCTGCGTCCCCGACCCTGCGATTTCTGTTGAGAGCATGAACGCCTACGGCTACACCGATTCCAATATGCTGCCGCTGACAAAAGAGCGCGCGCTGGAGCTCATGGAACGGGACGTGAGCGTGTATATGCTTCACACGGACAACACCGAGGCCATGGCGTTCGATGCAGAGGATATCCGCAGCTTTGACGGCATCTTCGGCGTGGAAGCCTCCGAATGGGAGACGGTCAAAGACCGCTTCGCACCGCCGGACTATGAAAAGGCGTTCCTCGACAACCCCGCCGACAGCTTTGCCATCTATCAGCTTCGGGATAACGACGACACGGCGCAGCTTCGCTTTATGAACGCCGAGTATCTGGAGAAGAAGGGGCTTTCCATTGAAAAGGAGAATTACGCCGCCGTATACGCGGGAAACCTCGACCGCAGGGGCGATACGCAGGACAGGTTGAACGAGCTGTATGAGACCTTCAACATCCGCCGCCCGGAGGATTTTCGCGGCC
>ERZ836877.1339-NODE-1339-length-37912-cov-7.211348_pt1 | contig 37912 bp, 35 predicted proteins | sample MGYA00519469_ERZ836877 | MGnify/ENA primary metagenome ERZ836877 (study PRJEB31850, sample SAMEA3708809) | human gut metagenome | biome: human gut; feature: human-associated habitat; material: faeces | place: China | collected 2014 ...
TCCATCTCCGACTTTTTGGCCTGTGTTTTCACATATGTTATTAAACAACCTCTAATATGGTTAAAAGGCTGATATCGCTTGTGCTGGTCTCTGCCGCCTGTGTCGCGGCAGCCGCGCAGATAACGCTGGAGGAATGCCGCACGCTCGCGGCCGGAAACTATCCGCTGATCCACAGATACGGGCTGCTCGAGGGCATGCATAAGATCGATCTGTCGGATATCAACAAGAGCTGGCTGCCGCAGATCGGGGTCTACGGGCAGGCCACGGTTCAGAATGTGGTTCCGGCTTTGCCCGAAATGCTGTCGGAAATGCTTCAGGAGAAAGGCTTCGAATATCCCGGCCTGAGCAAGGCTCAGTACAAGGCCGGCATTGATCTGAGCCAGACCGTATGGGACGGCGGCGTCTCCAAGGCGCGCCGCGGCGTGGAGCGTGCTCTGGACGAGGAGAGACGTTCGTCGCTCGAGGTTCAGATGTATGCCATAAACGAGCGGGTCGACAATCTGTATTTCAGTATCTTGCTCATCGAGGAGCAGATATGCCAGACCGAACTTACGCAACGCCTGCTCGAGAGCAATCTGGCTAAGCTGCGCTCGATGAAGAAGAACGGCACGGCCATGCAGAGCGACATCGACATGCTTGAGGCGCAGTATCTCACCGTTGGTCAGCAGCTGGTACAGGCGAAAAGCGGAGCCGCCTCGTGCCGTCGCCTGCTTGGCATCTATACCGGCCGCGACCTGACCGGATGCACCCTGACCAGACCTGTGGCGGCGGTTCCCGCAAGCACGGTCTCGCAGCGACCTGAGCTGAGATACTATGAAAACAGGCTGAGAAGCAACGAAATGCAGCTCGGCAATATCAAAGCGTCGCTGATGCCTAAAATCGGACTTTTCGCGCAGGCATATTACGGCTATCCGGGATTCGACTATTTCAAGAGCATGCGCACGCGCGATCTGTCGTTCAACGTTCTTGCCGGTGTGAAAGTGTCGTGGAATATTGGCTCGTTCTATACCCGTGGCAACAGTGAGCGCCGGCTTCGTCTGGCGTCGGAAGAGGTGCGCAACGAGCGCGATGTCTTCCTGTTCAACACCGACCTGCAGGCACAGTCGGAGACGGCGGCGATATCGGAATTCGAAGAGCTCATGCGCGAGGATGCACGGATAGTAGAGCTCCGGGCCGCGGTAAGGCGCGCCGCCGAGTCGCAGCTCGAAAACGGCGTCATCGATGCCACCGCGCTGCTTACCAAAATAACCGACGAGAACCTCGCCCGGCTCAACGCCTCCTATCACGAAATCCAGTTTCTGCAAAATATATATAAACTGAAAAATACGCTCAACAGATGAAAACGACATATATTCTGGCGGCCGCCGCGCTGCTGCTCGCCTCGTGCGGTCATACTCCCGCTTATGACGCGACAGGCATTTTCGAGGCCACGACCGTGACAGTATCGGCCGAGACAAGCGGCAAGATACTTACCCTCGACCTTACCGAGGGCGACAATATCGACAAGGACATCGCCGTCGGAGCCATCGACACCGCGCTCCTCGTGCTGCAGTACAGGCAGCTCGAGAGCCAGCAGGCGTCGGCCGAAAGCTCGTCGCCCGACATCGCCGCGCAGGCCTCGGCCCTGAGGGTGCAGATAGCACATCAGCAGAACGAATGCGACCGCATAGGCCGCCTTCTTGCCGACGGCGCCGCCACACAGAAGCAGAGCGACGATGCATCCGCACAGCTGAGGACACTGCGTGCTCAGCTCGACGGCCTCCTGTCGTCGCTCGGCAAAAGCCGCAGCTCGATATCGGACAATGCCCTTGCCCTTCAGTATCAGAAAGAGCAGGTAGGGGAGCGGATAGCGAAAAGCGTTATCCGTACGCCTGTCAAGGGGACGGTGCTGCAGAAGTATGCCGAGGCGGGAGAGTTCGCCACGCCGGGAAAGCCACTGTTCAAGCTTGCCGATCTCGACGACATATACCTGCGGGCCTATTTCACCGCCTCGCAGCTTGCCGACATCAGGATAGGACAGGAGCTGACGGTGATAGCCGATTTCGGCGGCGACGAACAGTTCGAATATCCCGGCAGGATAATCTGGATAGCCGAAGAAAGCGAGTTCACCCCAAAGTCGATACAGACCGACGACTCGCGGGCCAATCTTGTCTATGCCGTGAAAGTGGCCGTTGACAACGACGGGCGTCTAAAGCTGGGCCAATACGGTAAGATACGGCTATGAGCAATGTCATCGACATAAAAGGAGTGTCGAAGTCATTCGGAGGTGTCAAGGCTCTCGACGAGGTGAGCTTTTCCGTTCCCGAAGGTGCTTTGTTCGGCCTCATAGGGCCTGACGGCGCGGGCAAGACCACTCTTTACCGTATACTGACCACACTGCTGGCTCCCGACAGCGGCACAGCGACCGTGGCCGGGCTGGACGTGGTGGCCGATTACAGGCAAATCCGTGCCGGAATAGGCTACATGCCCGAGCGGTTCTCGCTTTATCCAGATCTGACGGTGAACGAGAATCTCCATTTTTTCGCCTCGCTGTTCGGCGTCCGGGTCCGTGACAATTACGATCTGATAGCGCCTTTCTTCGACCAGCTCGCACGCTTTCCCGACCGCCGCGCCGGCGCCCTTTCGGGAGGTATGAAACAGAAACTCGCGCTGGGCTGCGCCCTTATCCACCGCCCCAAGATACTGCTGCTCGACGAGCCTACGACGGGTGTCGATGCCGTGAGCCGCAGCGAGTTCTGGAGCATGCTCGCTACGCTGAGGGAGAAGAATATAACCATACTGGTATCGACGTCGTATATGGACGAGGCCCGGCTGTGCGAGCGCATTGCGCTTATCGACCGTGGCCGTATACTCGACGTCGATTCGCCCGAAAATCTTGTGGCGTCGCTTGGGGGCAGTCTATACAATGCCTCGGCAAAGGAAATGTACCCTCTGCTGCTTGCCCTGCGGTCGCTCTCCGAGGTAAAGGAGTGCTATACTTTCGGAGCGACACTCCATGTGGCCGTCAATCCCGGCTTTGATCCGGCAAAGGTGACCGCGCAGATGGAGGCCCGAGGGCTGACCGACGTCAGGATCTATCCCGCGCAGGGCGACATAGAGGATCTGTTCATAAAACTGGCCGCACATGGAAAATGACATAACGATATCGGTCAGAGACCTGACCAAGAAATTCGGCGCATTCACGGCTGTCGACAGTATAAGCTTCGATGTGCGTCGCGGCGAGATTTTCGGCTTTCTCGGAGCCAACGGCGCCGGCAAGACTACGGCCATGCGTATGCTGTGCGGACTGAGTATGCCGACGTCCGGCTCGGGCACCGTGGCCGGATTCGACATCATGCGGCAGCCGGAGGATATAAAGCGCCATATAGGATATATGAGTCAGAAATTTTCGCTCTACGAGGATCTTACCGTGTCGGAGAACCTCAGGCTTTTCGCTACGGTCTACGGCATGAGCCGCACGGAGATCAGGAAAGGATGCGAAACCATTTTCCATACGCTGGGGATGGAGGATATGGAGAATACCCTTGTGAGAGATATTCCTGTAGGCTGGAAGCAGAAACTGGCCTTCTCGGCCGCGACGATGCACACACCCGACGTGGTTTTTCTCGACGAGCCGACCGGGGGCGTCGATCCGGTGACGCGGCGTAAGTTCTGGGAACTGATCTACATGGCCTCGGAGCGCGGCATGACCATATTCGTGACCACACATTATCTCGACGAGGCCGAATACTGCAACCGTATTTCAATAATGGTCGACGGCCGTATCAAGGCGCTCGACACTCCGGCCGCCCTGAAGGCGCGCTATGGCGCGGCGACGATGGACGGGGTGTTCCGCATAGTGGCCGCCGACGCAAAAAGAGGAGAGTGATGGTTCTGCGTTCTATGATAAAGAAGGAGGCGCTGCACATAGTGCGCGATCCGCGGACAATGCTGATAGTGCTGATAATGCCGGTGGTGCTTCTGCTGCTCTTCGGCTTCGCCATATCTACCGAAGTGAACGACGTGAGGGTCGTGGCCGTTGTGGAGCGTCACGACGACGGCAGCCGGCTGCTGATGTCGAGGCTGGAGGCCGATCCCTATTTCACGTTCTGCGGAACCGTAGGGCCTGAGGAGGTCGAGCCGCTGCTGCGCCGAGGAAAGGCGGATGCCGCCGTGATCCAGAAATGCAGCGGCGCCGGAACCGCCTGGCAGGTGATAGTCGATGCCTCGAATACGAATACGGCCCAGACGGCCGCCGGATATCTCGAAAGTGTGATCGGAGGAAAGAGGCGCTCTCCCGTCGTGGCCCACACGATGTACAATCCACTGCTGAAGAGTTCCTATAATTTCGTGCCGGGCATAATGGGCATGATATTCATACTCATATGCGCCATGATGACCTCGGTGTCGATCGTGAGCGAGAAAGAGACCGGAACAATGAACCTTCTTCTGGTGTCGCCCGTACGCCCGCGGACGGTCATTCTCGGCAAGATGGTGCCGTATTTCGTCCTTTCGTGTGTGATACTGGCGCTGATGCTTGTGATCGGATATTCGGTGCTGGAACTTCCGTTTTCCTACGCGGTCTTCAACGTCGTGTGGGTTTCGGTGCTCTACATAGTCCTCGCTCTCGCGCTCGGCCTTCTGATATCTACGGTCGCGGCCACGCAGGTGACGGCGCTTCTTGTGTCGGGCGTGCTGTTGATGCTGCCGGTGATAATGCTCTCGGGCATGATATTCCCTGTCGAGAACATGCCGGCGGTGCTGCAGTGGGTTTCGTGCCTTATACCGGCACGGTGGTATATATCGGCAATGCGCACGCTTATGATACAGCAGCTTCCGGTGTCGTATGTGATGACCGACGTGGCCGTACTGGCGGGTATGACCGCCGCCGTGCTTATTTTGGCGGTCCGGAAGTTCAATACAAAACACTGACGAAACGACATGAAAACCCGTACACTCGGAATATTGCTGAGGAAAGAGGTGTGGCTGATGATGCGCAATCCTTTTATCCCCAAGATAATAATAGCACTGCCCTTCATGGCGATGCTCATACTGCCCCTCGTGGCCAATCTCGATGTGAGAAATGTAGGGGTCGCGGTGGTGGACAATGACATGTCGATACTGTCGCGCCGTATAGCCGCCGACATAGGGGCGTCGGAGTATATGACCGTCTGCGGAGCGGTCTTTCTCTATGACGACGCCCTGGCGCTTGTGGAGAAAGGCGAGGCCGACGTGATTCTTACTATTCCGGCCCGGTATTCGGAGGATCTGGCTAACGGTCAGGCGCCCTTGCTGTCGGTAGAGGCAAACGGGGTCAACGCTACCAAAGGCATGCTTGGCGCGCGCTATGTCTCGGCCTCGGCGGCTGCCACACTTTCGCAATGGCGGTCGGAGCACGGTGTGGCAGTCCCGGCGACTGACATAAGCGTGCTGAACCTCTATAATCCTACGCTCAATTTCCGCAACTATATGATTCCGGCGCTGATGGTAGTGCTCATCATCATAATCTGCGGCTTCCTTCCGACGCTCAATCTCGTGAGCGAGAAAGAGACCGGAACCATCGAGGCCATGAACGTGACACCGGTCGGCAGGCTGACCTTCGTGCTGTCGAAGCTGATTCCTTACTGGATAGTAGGCATACTCGTGGTGACGGTGGGCATGATAATCGGGCGCGTGGTGTATGGACTCGCTCCCGCAGGCAGTATCGCCGACATCTATCTTGCGGCCGTGCTCTTCAGTCTGGTTATGTCGGGACTGGGGGTTTCGATAGCCAACCGTTCGGCCACGATATTGCAGAGCATCTTCGTGATGTTCGCCTTCATCATGATTTTTCAGCTTATGGGCGGACTTTTCACGCCCATATCGTCGATGCCCCTCTGGGCGCAGTGGTTCACCTACGCCGTACCGCCCCGCTATTTTATCGAGATCATGCGTGCGGTCTATCTCAAGGGAGCCGGGATAGCCGATCTGTGGCCGCAGTATCTCGCTTTGACACTTTTTGCCGTGCTGCTGTGTACGGTCGCCGCGGCCACATACAGGAAGCGATCATAGATATTTGTACAAAAAAGTGTCGCAGACAGGGTTGAGCCATTGTCTGCGACACTTTTTATATCAGGGAGCTATCAGCGGAGCACGCGTTTTGCCGACGTGCCGTCGGGGCTGACTACGATGTAGACGTTGCCGCGCACGGGATTCTTCACTTCGAGACCCTGGAGGTTGAAGAAGCGGAGTTCGCCGTCGGTGCTGTCGATCACAACGTCCTCAATGCCTGATACGGCGGCTTCGGCGTCGTTGGAGAAGGGCGATTCGCCAAGGTGATAGGATGTGGTGACGTTGTAGACATGGTTTCCGGTGGCTGTCTGATCGAGGTATTCCTCGGTGTCGGAGGTACCGATCTTCTCGCCGTCGCGATAGATGTTAAAACCCTTGATCTCAAGGCTCTCCATCGGCAGGGACGCGGCGGTGAAGCATATGTCGTCGATTACGACGGCTTTGTTGCTCCATGTGGACAGTTCGACACGGATAGCGGCATATTTAGCATTGTCGGGAAGCTGGAATTCATAGAATCTGAATCCCTTCTCGGAATCGGATTCGAATCCGGCGGGCACTGCGACAGGTTCGCCGAGCGACACGAAGTCGGCTATATCGTTTCCTGATGTGGAGTAGTATACCTCAAGCTTTTCGTCGGGCGATGCACCCCATCCCATAGCGGCGGCATGAGCCCAGAACGAGATTTTTGTCTCGCCGGGGAAGAGTTCAGGGAGGATGAGCCAGTCGGAGCTTGCACCCTCTACGGCACCCCAGGCTATGAGCGAATAGTAGCCCGAGCGAGCGTTGACGCCGTTGTTCTTGAGGTTAAGGTCGGTGTAGTTGCCGGGTTCGGCCGTCTTTCCTACCTGATAAGCCATCGGTTCGTATGCGTTGGGCTGAGTGTAGTACGATGCCACGACGACGGTAGATTTTCCGTCGGCGTCATAGACAGTATAGTCGCCGATTGAGCCGCGCGGGTTGGTGTCTGTCACTCCGCCGAAATCCCATGCTGTGAGGTTTTCGAGATCGTCGATGACGGCCGACGGGTTACGCTCTTCGGCGGGACGGCTCCATGACAGTTTTATGCCGCTGCCTTCCGATGTAGCCGCAAGGGTGCCGATAGTCGGGAAACGCGGTTCGGTGGCGGTGACGGCGAGGACGGCTTCATTGTTGGGGCCGAATTCGTCGCCGGTGAAGTCGATTGCGGCCTTAAGTTCTGTCTCCGTGAAATTGACAGGTATGGTCACGTCGATCTCGAGCACGGCAGCAGCATAGGCGGCGATATCTTCGCCCTTGGCAATCGTCAGCAGGCGGTCGTTGCCGAAAATGCTCACATTGTAGCCTGAAGCGACGGTCGAACCGTTGTTGACGAGGCGGAGAGAGTATCTGCCTGTCGAACCGGCGTCGAGACTTGTAGGACCGGTGAAAGATGTTATGCCGAGGTCTTTGTCGACATGGTCGGCTATGCGGATATTGTCGAGGTACATGTCCTGATAGTCGGACGTAGAGGCGCGGAATGCTATCTGAAGTGTCTGGCAGCCTTTGAAGGCGGTAAGATCTGCGGAGAGCTGTGCCCATCCTGTCTCGCTGACGTCAATGGTCTTGAGCGTCTGCCATGTCACACCGCGGTCGGCCGAGGCACGTACGTCGAGGCTGACGCTGCCGGCGCCCTCGTCGGTGGCTTTATACCAGAATTTCAATACAGGACGGTTGAGCGGCGAAATGTTTATGATCGGCGACTGAAGCGATATTGTGCCTTTCGAGGCATATTTCATCCATCCGAGGTCAGCGTCCTGCGACGGATCGGTGTCATCGTAGATAGACTTTGTCGAAGCGCTCCAGTCGGGATATCCGCTGCCTTCCTGGACGGTAGTCCACGGAGCCATCGTTTCTTTGCCTTCTGCAAACGATTCGGCGAAGGGCGCGTCGTAAGGCCGGCCGAAAGTAAGGAGATTGGAGTTTAAACCGGCGCTTTCACCGGCAACGTTGGATGCGAAGACGGTATACTGGAGGGCATGCTGAGTTTCGGTTTCCTGGCTTTCGTCGGTGAATGTGCATTCTTCCAGACCGGTGACCACGTCGGCCTTGGTCGATACGAGGAGAACGCGGTATCTTAGATTTGCCGGATTGATATATCCGCCGTTCTTGCCCTCGGTCGGTGCCTTCCATGTGAGGACAGCCTTGTCGCCGGTCTGACGCAGGACTACGTCGGTGACGTCGGCGGGAGTGTCTTCGCCTACATAGACCGATGTCTTGGCCGCATATCCCTTTCCGGCGGCGTTGAAGAACACGACAGAGTATTCATTGGTTCCGTTGGCAGCCGCCTTGTCTTCGACGCTTATCTCGGTGCCGGGTGCGGGATTGCTTACCGTGCCTGCGAGGCGGCCTGTGGTGAGATTGGTGATTTCGGCCTTTTCGAGCGAGGCGAGGGGTGTGCCGTCGACAGCCGTGGAAGGTGCGATGGCTTTCACGGTTGCTTCGAGGACTCCACCCGGGGCTGCTGTGGCACTTACGGTTTCGGAAGCGACAGGTGCCTTGAGCGACACGGGTTCGTCGATGGCGAATGTATAGACATAGAGGCTATATTGATATTTCGGGCTGGTGCAGTGTACGCCGAAACAGTAGTTGCCGTCGGTATCGGGCGTGAAGGTCACGGTGTGCGGATTGCGCTTGGTGTCGGCCAAGGAAGCTCCTTCGACAACCGGAATCGTAAGTGCTTCGGCTGTCGGCGCGTTGCCGGCCATGATATCGTATGTCTCGGCTGTGCGGCCGTTGCCGGAGCGCATTTCGAGGGTGATGGTATAGCGGTATCCGGCCTTGAGGGTGATCATCGGGGTGATGAGCCAGTCGTCCGAGTCGTTGTTGCGATTGTAACGGCACATCGTTCCGTTTCTCGACCATTCCCAGGTGCTTGCGTCGTTGTTGGCGTCGATCACGGTGAAAAACTTGAAATCATCTTCGGTCGTGAGGTTGAAGGCGAGCGGCGCCTCGAAGCTCTTGCCCAAGGTCATGGCCTCGGATGAGGCGCTCGGACCTGTCTTGCCTGAGAATGCGGCGCAGACGTCGTATGTGTAGTCACCCAGAGCCGAGGGAAGCTCGCTGTCGGTGCAGGTGGTCGCGGCTATGCTTTCGGCGATGATTTTGCCGTCGGGCATGCGGGTGACGGTATAAGTTACGGCTGCGGGGTCTATATAGCCTTTATTGGCGCCTGTGGTGACGGCGGTCCAGCTTATGGTCACTTTGTCGCCGTCTTTGGCGGCTGTCACCGAAGCGGGCGCTGCCGGACTGTCGTTGCCGGCATAGACGGCTGTGCGTACAGAGGCGCCGCGGTTGTCGCCCTGCGAGGCATAGACTATTAGAGAATGAACGCCTTCGGTGAAGGTCACTTCGCGATTTACTGCCGAGCCGGCTGCGGCACTTCCCTGAAGGAGCACGGCGCCATTGTCTTCGACGGTATAGTCGATGTTTCCGCTCAGAGCGGTTCCGGCGATGGTGGCCGACGGTAGAGTGAACGATATGCTGCCGGTGAGGGCGCTCCCGTCGAGGGTAACGGTAAAATCGCTGACGGGCTGCGGGCCTTCGATATCGGCGATTCCTGATGTGGAATAGAGCCCTACGAACTCCTCGTCGTCGGAGAATGTGCGCACCTTGGTGGCAGCTCCTGTCTCGATATCGATCTTGAAGAGGGCCGAGACATCGGCGTTGCAGGCCGCCCAGTACATTTCCTTGGTCGTGAAGTCAAAGCAGCCCGACTGGTTCCACAGTGCGGGCCGGAATCCGGTGTCGCCGATGAGCGTATGGTCGCCTGTGGCGCGGTCGAAGCGGTAGAGATTTCCGTCGCAGCCGACTCCGAATATGTCGCCGTTACTGTCGGCGGCAAGTGCCAGCATGCTCATGGGCATGTTGTTGTATTTCAGATCGAGGACTTTTATGGTTTCTACTGAACCGTCTGTCACGTCGAGAGTTCCGAAGACATATCCCGACGAGGTGGCATTGAGGAACACGCCGTAGATCTTGCCGTCGACAGGACACCAGGTGAGATCGTTGGCCGAGGTGGTGAGGGGAGCCTCTTTCTGTTCGAGAAGAGTCCAGCTGTCGGCGTCGTAGGTGTAGAGGGTATTTTTCTGGATTTTGCCTGTATTGGGCACGTGGGTGAGCACATAATACTTTCCGTCGACATAGACGGCGCCGCCGTTGGCGTAGATATTAGTGTTTTCGGGTCGGTACGCAAGGCTTACGTCGCCGCTGGCATCGGCTGTGAATTTGTAGATGCCGGCATTGCTTGCGTCTTCGTTACCCCAGCTGCGTGTGTAGATGAGGTTACCGTAGAGGGTCGGAGCCGCGACTTGTGCCGACGTCGTTATGACGATCGACGACAACAGCGCCACGGCTGACAGCAGAAATTTTCGCATTTGTAAAGTATTTGGTTAGTTGTGTCGCAAAGATATGCATTTTTACGGCAAAATTACACTCATTGGCGTGAAATGTGTGCCTGAATGCGATAAAAAATGCTTTCTGCTGTCATTTTGACCGCTGCGGAGCTGTCTTCCCTTACCAACGTGGAATCTCTATGTCGTCCTTGGCCGGGAGTTCGGGGAATTTTGCATGTGGCTCGGTCTGGTACCAGAAAGATGTCGAGGAAATATCCGATTTCTGGTTATTGTAGCGCCAGTCGTGGCGCCATCCGAGGTCCTGTATCGTCACCTTGAGATCCTTGTCGAAGCGGATGGGGTCGAGGATATGCCAGCGGTAGAGTCCGAATGATGTCACGGCGCGGTAGAGGCCGTCGGGCCGGAGCACCTGGTGCATACCGGCATAGGGCGTGGTGTATTCCTGATACTGATGTGTCTTCTGATTTTCGAAATTATAGGAACCGCAGAAATAGTCTTCGGTGCCTGTGCCGCAGATGGTCGGGAATTTCTTGTCGCCGTCGATATAGAATTTTATTTCGCCCTCACCCCACCAGCAGTTGTCGTGCACGCGCCATGCCAGATATGTGCCGACGTACTGTCCTTTGCCTTTGACGCCGTCGAGGAGGGTATGGAGCGAGCTTTCAGTCGGATTGGAGCGGCGGAACTGTGCGTGGAAGTAGGCTTCGTCATCGGGCACCTCGGTGAGGGTGTAGTTTATCTGATAATAAAGGCGCATCTCTTCGGCATTGTTGATGTTTTCGATAGTGATGCGGGCTTTTTTGCGGAATGGCATTTTCCAGTAGCAGTTGAAAGCGCTGCCGGGATTGACGCATACGGCGAACGACGACAGTTGGGCGTATTCGTTGTAAGCGCTGCAGAAGAAATCGCCTACGGGGCATTCTACCGACGGCTCGGTTTCGTCGTCCCAGTACATGCGCAGGATAGACAGACGCCAGTTGCCGGTGGGCGTCATCCATATCTGCTGAATGGCTCCGGAGCCGTTGATTTCGGCTATTGTGATGGTTTCGCCTGGTTTCACGATGATGTAGGGGTTCACTTTCCAGCCGACGCCGAGGTCGCGGGCATTGACCGAAGCGTTGGCGGCGTTGCGTATGTCCTTGTCGCGCACCGGGTCGGCCATGCCGCCCTTGCCTTTCTCGCCGGTGAAGTTTTCGGGACTTATGGAGCGGGTCTGTGCGTCGGACAGGCGCGAGAGAGTGCCCATGTTCATGTCGAGTCCGTTGAATGTATAGGTCTGTGCCGTGGCTGCGGTCGTCAGCAGGGCGCAAGCTGCAAGTAGAAGATGCCTGAGAGTCATGATATGAGATTTTTATGGATTGGTTTTCAAAATTAGCGCAAATCTATGCGTGCGGTGTATCGCATTGATGACAAATGTGTCATCATCACAGACAAGGGCATAAAAAAGCCATGCGCGGATTGCACATGGCTTGTAGGGGGGTATGTCGTGTACGGTTTATTCGACGGTCCAGGTCTCGCCTGCGAGAATCATGTCGCGGAGGGTGGCGAAGCCTTTGGCGGCCCGTACCTCGGCCACCTGAGCGGAGACGCCGTCGTCGTATGTGGGGGCTTCGACGTCGCGGATCACGCCGAGTGCGAGTGGGAGCGACTGACCGTCCATCATGGCAAGCTGCTGGTGGAGGAAGTTCGACTCAGTGTGGGCGTCGTGTACAAGCACGTCGTCGATGGTGTAGCCGTCCTGGCCGATTGTCACGGCTTTGAGGAGGAAGCCGTCGCGTACGAGGCCCTTGTCCTTGTCTTTGCCGAATATCATCTTTTCGCCGTGGCGCAGCAGTATTGTGCGGTCGGCGCGTACCTCGCGGTCGGTGATGGCGTTGTGGATTCCGTTGTTGAAGATCACGCAGTTCTGGAGGATCTCGACTACGGAAGTGCCTTTATGGCGGGCGGCAGCGGCGAGGACGTCCTGCGATGTGGCCAGCTCGACATCAATGCTGCGGGCGAAGAAGTTGCCGCGTGCGCCGAACACCAGCTCTGCCGGAATGAAGGGGTCTTCCACAGTTCCGTAAGGGCTCGACTTCGACACGAAACCGCGTGCGCTCGTCGGGGAGTACTGGCCTTTGGTGAGGCCGTAGATCTTGTTGTTGAAGAGCACGATGTTGATGTCGATGTTTCGGCGTACGGCGTGGATGAAGTGGTTGCCGCCGATGGCGAGGCCGTCGCCGTCGCCCGAGATCTGCCATACGGTCATCTCCGGATTGGCCACTTTGTAGCCTGTGGCTATTGCGGCGGCGCGTCCGTGGATTGTGTGGAAGCCGTATGTGTTCATGTAGTAGGGCAGGCGCGAGCTGCAGCCGATACCCGATATCACGGCAGTCTTGTGAGGGGGTACTCCCAGCGCGGCCATGGCCTTGTGGAGAGTGTTGAGTATGGCGTGGTCGCCGCAGCCGGGGCACCAGCGTACCGCCTGTTCGCTTTTATAGTCGGCTGCTGTATATTGTGTATCCATTTAGTTGCAAATTATGAATTATGGATTATGAATTCTTTGGGTTGGGGGTTATAGGTCAGGGGTTAGTGTCGGGCTTTAATATGCTTCGGCCACGAACCCCGAACCTTTTATAATTCTGAATTCATAATTTCGATGGTCTTTTCGACAACTTCGGTGACGCTGAAGGGCTGGCCCTGGATTTTGTTGATTCGGAGGATCTGTTTTCCTGCGAAGCGTGCCTGGAGGAAGTCTGCGAACATGCCTGTGTTGAGTTCGGCTACGATGACGCGCTTGTAGCGGGCGAGAATCTCGCCTGTGTTCGCCGGCAGCGGGTTGATGTAGCGGAAATGGGCGAATGCCACGCTCTTGCCCTGGCGGCACAGCTCTTCGGCGGCGGTGCGCAGATGGCCGTATGTGCCGCCCCAGCCTATGAGGATAGTGTCGGCATCGGGATCGCCGAGCACTTCGAGAGCAGGGATATCGTCGGCTATGCGGGCTATTTTCTCGCGGCGCAGGAGAACCATCTTTTCGTGGTTGGCGGGATCGGTCGAGATGGCACCTGTGGCGGCGTCTTTCTCGAGACCTCCGAGGCGGTGTGTGGCGCCTTCGGTACCTCCGACGGGCCAGTAGCGGCCGAGGTTTTCACGGCGTGTATAGGGGCGCCAGCTGCCGTCGGCGAGCATTTCGGCGGGTATGTCGGGCGTCTTGATTTCGGGGAATTCGTCGGCCTCGGGCACACGCCATGCCGACGAGCCGTTGCCGATGAAGGCGTCGCTGAGCAGTATTACGGGTGTGCTGTGCTCGATGGCTATGCGGCAGGCCTCGAAGGCCATCGTGAAGCAGTCGGTCGGGGAGGCCGGGGCGACAACAGCCACGGGCGACTCGCCGTTGCGGCCGTAGAGAGCCTGCATGAGGTCGGTCTGTTCGGTCTTGGTTGGCAGGCCGGTCGAGGGGCCTCCGCGCTGCACGTCGATGACGACGAGCGGGAGTTCGGCGATGACGGCCAGGCCGATGCCTTCGCTCTTGAGGGCGAGGCCGGGGCCGGAGGTCGATGTCACGGCAAGGTTGCCTGCGAAAGAGGCGCCTATGGCCGAGCATACGCCGGCGATTTCGTCTTCCATCTGACAGGCCTTGACGCCGAGGTCCTTGCGCTTGGCGAGCTCATGGAGAATGTCGGTAGCAGGGGTGATGGGATAGGAGCCGAGGAAGAGCGGACGACCGCATTTTTCGGAGGCCATGATTAGGCCCCAGGCTGTTGCGGTGTTGCCGTTGATGTCGGTATATACGCCCGGACGCGGATCTTCGGTCTCGACCTTGTAGGTGCTTACCGAGGCGTGGATATTATGACCGTAGTCGTAGCCTGCCTGAAGCACTTTGGCGTTGGCTTCGTAGACAGCGGGCTTTTTGGCGAATTTTTTCTTAAGGTGTCTGAGGGCGCCTTCGAGCGGACGGTCGAAGAGCCAGCAGATGAGGCCGAGGACAAAAATATTGCGGCATTTGAGCACGCTCTTGTTGTCGAGGCCGGTATCGGCGAGAGCCGCCTTGGTCATGGTGGTGACGGGCACTTCAACGATCTGTGCCTTGATGCCAAGCTCCTCGAAGGGACGGTCGGTGGCATACTGGGCTTTTTTGAGATCGCTCTCACGGAATGAATCGATGTCGACCACGATGACGCCGCCAGGTTTGAGGAAGCGGTGGTTGGTCTTGAGAGCGGCAGCATTCATAGCCACAAGGACGTCGCAGGCGTCGCCGGGGGTGTGTACGCCGGTGCCGACGCTTACCTGGAAACCCGAAACGCCGCTGAGCGAGCCCTGCGGGGCGCGGATTTCGGCCGGATAGTCGGGGAAGGTAGACACCTGGTTGCCCAGGCCTGCCGATACATTGGTGAAGATGTTGCCCGCGAGCTGCATTCCGTCGCCGGAGTCGCCCGAGAAGCGCACAACCACCTTGTCGAGAACCTTTACATTAGTTTTCTCCAACATGACTAAGTTTATATGATAATTTGTGTTTGTGTGTTAATTCATTAGATTTAAGACATATGGCCAACGCACATCGCGCCGTGCCCTAATCGCACCGCAAAGGTAAGAATTATTTAGACATTCCAAGCCTTTTGCCGAAAATTATCTCTGCAACTTTAACACTTCACAACAACAGCGTCTCCCACTCATAAACTTACTCACCCGTTTCCACTCCAGCATGTTGCGTAAATTTAATGCGAGTAGGGAAAACTGCATAATTCCGGTCCGGAACAGGGGTCAGTTCTATAGTAAACTCACGCACTTTAATCGACTGATTGGGGAGAATAGTGATATCGAAATATCTGTAAGGCTTCTCAATATCATCTTCAAAAATCGTTTGAACATTTGTCGCAGTCTCGTCTTTGGCCTCAAAGCCGAGAGTAAGACCTTCGCCAAGGTTCAGCACACTATCGAACACCGCTTTCCCTTCATCGATTTTCACTTTTCCATCATAAAATGCCCAGTTCCAGTTCAGAAATCCTATGGCATCCTGAAAATGGAATGCAGCCCCATCGGAGGACACTATAAATTCTACGGTTCCATAAACCGTTTTATGATGCGGAATATCGTACAAGAACGCACCTCCATTGGGACTGACTTCTATAAGATTGTCCTCATGACAACCCACAAGCAGCGATGATAATAAAATCACCAATAACGAAACAATGTTTTTCATAGTATTATGGCCTCTTTATATTAATCGTCTTTAAAATTTTAAATGATTTCGCAGCTATGCCGGTACAATTCATATTAACATTCAAATCGTACCATCCATTATTCACATCACAATTATGCCAATCAATTTTATTTAAATGACTGCTATAATACTCAATCCAATGCCAGGATTCATTGAATATCTTTTCTCCTGTAAATGTATATATCGCAATTCTCGTTTCAAAATACAATGACAGAGTCCCACTAACTGTAATATAATGCTCGTACCAACTCGGTATGGAACCACTCCGATTATATATTTTCCCATAGAGTATATAAGGGATAGACCCACGATTAAGTCCTTCAGAAATATTCACATCATAACCATAGCCCGATAACGCATTGACTAAATTCGAAGGATCTATCATAGTGGTAGTCCGCTGATAGGATGCATATGTATCCTCACAAATTTTGTAGAGTAAATCTGAAATATATCTATTATCATCATAATCGTCATAATTAGGTGTATATATTGCATCCCAATCAATATATTCTGGATAACGATAATAATTCATGATTTGACCTGCCGCCAAAGCTCCTGCCGCCACATAAGGCTTATAAGTCCCAAGGCTATCAATTTTATACTTAAAAGTCGAATTACATGAAGAATGCCATTTTGTATTTATTGTCTCCTCCTGGAGAAATTTACTTGGCCCATTAGGCCTTTTAAGTCCGATAGTTAATTGTTCCCATTCATTTTCATATACAATATACGTGGCTTGTTCTGTATCTTTCCAATATTGAATATCCGCAGATTCATTACCAGTTAAAGGTTCATACAGATTTATTATTTCATAGTCGCCATGTTGGCTCCATGAAATTATCGAATCCTGCATAATCATCTGCAGTTCATTCATATCATAATCACCGGCATATCGAGACCTGCAGTTTTGCCGACATCCATTATTTCTTTTAGTACTTTCTAATAAATCTTTCCAGACAACGGCATACTGCTCTGTAGAATCGACTGGTAGTTCGATTTGACTTGATAATTTATCAAGCATAGATTCAAGCCAAAAATCAGAAGGAGTCTCAGGAATGTCATTATAATGAAAATTACCATGTTCACTATATGCCAAAACAGGACAATACTTCTTTGTGCCACTGATTATCATAAATCCTCCTTCATTCGGAAGGTTTATTACATAAGCTAAAGCCCGTTCGTTTCTAACGATTGAAGCAATGTTATTAGATATAACCGTGCGCGACAATAAATCCCTATTTTCAAAAGTAAAATTGTCGCTCAGCTTCGTAAAAACCACCTCAGCTTCTGCTTTGTCTACATATACACTATCGTATAGCGCATCAGTTGTTTCTTCAAGAACAGTATCGAAACGAATATTATCTTGGTCAGTACATGCGCAAATCAACCATATACTCAAGACAGAATATATGTAAAATAACTTTTTCATGGGTGTTAGTTTTAAGTTTTGGCAAAGGTATATAAAAAAAGCGATTTTTATATACCTTTGCTATATTATTTTATGAGACACTCTTTAAATAAAATCTGAATATGAAGAAAAGTATATTCTTTCTGGCGACGATAGGCGCAGCTGTGTTCGGTCTTGCATCTTGCTCGTCGGGTTGCGGCAGTGGAGCGGAGGCGTTTGAGACCGATTCGGTGCGTTGGGCCGATTCGCTTGTAATGGACGGTTGCCGGGCGAAGGTCGATATAAAAGGGCTCTATCCCACCAACGCCAAGACGGCTTTGGCCGACAGTGTGCGTGCCTGGATAGTCGAGCGACTCGAGAACGGAGTCTATGGCAATTCCGGATTCAGAGTATCGGTTTCATCTATTGAAGACGGAAAAAAGGTGGTCGAGGAATGTGGAAATACCATTATGGATTTTGTCAAGACGGATTTCGACGGTTTCGTTGCCGACAGTATTGCCGTGCAGTATGAATTCGATTTCAGTTTTGGGCCGGAATTCCGCTCGGATAGTCTGCTGTCTTATTTCTTTTCGACATATTTATATACCGGAGGTGCCCATGGCGGCAGCCTCGGCGTGGGGCAGACATTCATCGCCAATACGGGCGACCGTCTGACTGCTGCAAATATCTTTGAGCCTGAAAGCCTTCCTGAAGTGGTCGAAATAGTGAAAGAAAGTCTCTGGGAGCAGTATTTCAAGGAAAATTCCGAGCCTGGCAGTTCGCTTGGAGATATGCTGCTTGTCAACGTCGATACGCTCGGCCTGCCGGCATATCCGCCTGTTTTCGTTGCCAACGGTCTCGAATTTACCTATCAGCAGTATGAAATAGCCTGCTATGCCGCCGGAATGCCCTCATGCACCGTCCCATACGAGCGCCTCAAGCCCCTCATGCGCCCGGAAACGGCCCGTCTCCTGCCGTGATATTCCTCTACCGTATAGAATACATAAAGGGGCGCGCTGAAAAAACACGCCCCTTTATGCGTTTGGATGCTATTTGGCGGTTAAAATATTTAGAGGTTGTTTAATAACATATGTGAAAGCACAGGTTGGTGTATTTTTGCTTAAATTGCACATTATGAAGAGGGAGCATAGCGGTTGCTATGTGACCGATGAGTGATGGGCAAGTTAACAAAAAGACGCCAAGACCGAACCAATGTTAAAAACGCCTCGTTAAAATCTTATCAGAAACCATTGTCAGTATGGGAACAAAGGCTTCGCCTCCAGAAATTCGGAGTGTCTTTATCTCTTCGACTCAGTCACATAGCCACCGCTATGCTCCTTCGTCTCAGATATAAAGCCATCTCCGACTTTTTGGCCTGTGCTTTCACATATGTTATTAAACAACCTCTTATATAGCCGAATATTTTGTCAGCAAACCATGTGAATGTTTTTTCGAGGCATGAAAACTCGCTCAAAGAGTATAGTAGCAACGCAGGGTAAAGTGTATTTGTTAAAATAGGTTAACCGATTATGTCCGGTTTGTTACTATAAATTATTATTACTATTATTGCGAAATAAAACCTTTCTATTCCAGAGTGCAGTAAATAACCAAATCTAAACCAAGATAAGCAAAATGAAAAAATCCTCTCTAAAAGCTAAGATGGCATTCATCGTGGCGAGCGTTGCCTTTATCCTTCCAGTGGCAGGTTGCTCCAGCGACGAGCCTGCCTTAACTCCATCAGAACCGTTATCTGTGAAATCAGATATTCGAAGTGTTGAAGATGCTTGCAATATCGCAATCGCTTTCCTAAGTGCTGATTCCGATGCTCCTCAGTCTCGTTCTATTTCCGATATTGAGAATGTCAAAGTCGGATATGGTAACAATAGCAGGAGTTCTGCGGATACATTGTTCTATTCTGTCAATCTGTCTGATGACGGTGGGTTTGTCCTCGTTTCAGCTCCAAAAGCTGCAGAACCAGTCCTTGCCTATGTTGAAGCAGGGTCTTATGATCCAGCTGAAACTTCGAATAATCCAGGTTTTAACCTTTTTATCGAAAAATCGAAGGCGTATACGACCTATGCTTCTGCTTTTGGGAGTTCTGGAAAATTGTGAAGCTACAGATGAAAGTCATAAAGCACTTGCATATCTTTGTCGTGAATTAGGCCATAGAAATAACGCAGAATATTTAACATTGGAAAAAGATGGCGCTTTAGGAACTGCTGCATCGAGTGAAGTTGCAAATTCATTGTATAAAATACTGTTGCCATCTCGAAATGTTATGGGATATAAACCATTCAATTATACATGTTTTAATAATTTGATATTGAATATGGTGTCGGCTAAGGCTGTCGCACATTTTAGAGGAAGTGATTATTCAACAGGTGGTCATGCGTGGGTCTGTGAAGGAGGTAGACATTATGAATATCACACAGCGTGTTATTTTACCAATGGAGAAGAAGATGTTCGAAATACATATTATTTTTATTTTAATTGGGGGTGGAATGGTGATTTTAATGGATATTTTTTAGGAGATGTCTATGATCCGAGTCAAGCCATAAGTGAAGAAGATTTACCTCCTATCCCTAACGATTTACTTCCATTTAAACCAATTAATCGGAGTGACTATTCAAAAGATGTTTACTATTATATGATTTATTGAAAAATATGAGAAACTTAGTTATTTTCACAACCATTGCGATAGCTTTTGTTGTGACTGCATGCTCCAGCGACGAGCCTGCCTCGGAAGGCAGTACAACTATTGCTGTTCCTACAATAGAACTGACAGCGCCGGCCAGTAGGGCGGCTGTTGCGGTTCAGGATTTCAATATCGATTTCTTCCGCAATGTGGCTATTTCCGACAATTACAAGGGCAAGAATGTGTCTTGTTCTCCTATGAGCGCCACAATGTTGCTTTCCTTGCTTTCGAATGCAGCTTCCGACGAGACCGCGGCTGAAATTGCAGCCGTGCTTGGCTACTCCGACAGCAACGACCTCAATGAGCTTTATGCCACTCTTGCAACAAGGCTACCGTCACTTGACCCTAAGGCCAAACTTTCATTCGGAAACTCGGTGTGGTATCATCACGAATATACTCTGACGAAAGATTTCAGTGATATCGCTAAGGAGTATTACAAGGCTGATATATTCAAACGTGATATGTCTGGAAAATCAAGCGGAGTCAATGATGAGATTAATTCGTGGGTAAACGACAATACCAATGGTCTGATTAAGAATATCGAAGTGCAATTACCTTTACTCTGCTCTCTCATCAATGCCGCTTATTTCAAGGCTGAATGGAAAGACTCATTCAAATCCGAAAATACGAATAAAGCTACGTTCAAAGGTGTCGACGGCGATTCTCAAATAGATATGATGCATCGTGAAGGCTCTTACCTCTATGAACGTACCGAAGCCTACGAGGCCATAGAAATGCCATTTGGAGCTGGTGCTTTCAATGCCGCATTTATTATGCCGGCATCAGATTTGGAGGCATTCGTGAAATCTGACGCTTTAAGCGGATTATGGTCGAATAACCCGAAGGCCTGCAATATCGACCTGTCATTACCTAAGTTCAAGATTGCAGAAGACGAGAATCTTAATCTTATAGAGATTCTTTGTGATATGGGTGTGAAGAGTCTTGCAACTCCCGGCATGATGAGGCTTTTCAATGAATTGCCGGATGCTGATTTTGTCAAGGTAAGCCAAAAAACATCTGTCGAGTTTAGTGAGCAGGGGGCCGAAGCAGCTTCTGTCACATGGACAGATTCGGAAATAAGCACCGGTTTTATTCCTGTTTCTTTTGACCGTCCGTTTATTTTCCTGATAACAGAGAAGAGCACAAAGACTATTCTTTTTGCAGGCAAGATCGTGTCGCTTTGATTATTCAGACTGAATGATATAAACAGAGGCAGGCTTCGGAGTGAACGCCTGCCTCTGTTATTTTTGGAGTACGGAAAGTTTTAAAGCATATTATGAAACACCCATATCCTGATGGTGTGTTATTTGGTGGTGAAGGTGTAGGTGCCGGAGCCGATGGTGGTGTGGGTGTTGCCGTCGGTTTCGGTGGTGGAGATGAGTCCGGTGGTGTCGCCCTGCAGCGAGGCTCCGAGGGCGGAGGGGAGCACGATTTCGGCGGTGGTGTTGGCAGGAACGGTCACTGTCCATTCGAAGGTGTCGCCGTTTTTGCTCCATTGGCTGCTTACGGTGCCGTATGGGGTGCGGTGTGTGGCTTTAACACCGCTCAGTCCTTCGGGGAAGACAGGTTTCATCAGTATTTTCTTGAAACCGACAGCGTCGGGGTGGTTTTTGATGCCGGCAAGGTCTTCGTACATCCATATGAGCACGTCGCCGAGGAGCATCACGTGGTTGCGCGAGTTCATGGCGGGGTCGGCGGTGTCGCCGTTCCATAGTTCCCAGATTGTGGTCGCGCCCCGGCGTATCATGTAGCCCCAGGAGGGGTGTGTGTCGTTCGAGGCAATCCGGAAGGCGAGATCGGCGTTGCCGTGATCGGTGAGACCGCGCATGAGGTGTTGTATGCCGAGCACGCCTACACTCACATGACCGTCGCATTCCTCGACAGTGCGCCGTACGGCATTGTCGCACACGGCCTGACCGTCGCCTTCGGGCACGAGGCCGAGCTGCAGCGACAGCAGATTGGCCGTCACGGTATTGTTGGCGTAGCTGTGTGTGTCGGGGTTATAGAAGCGGGCATTGTATGCCTCTTTCATTTTTCCGGCAATGTCGGCATAGCGGGCCTTGTCGTCGGGGAAATTGTTGAGTTCGGCGAAATCCTGCATAAGCTGCAGAATACTGTAGAATACCGCTGTCGACAGAAGCTGACCGTCGGTGCGCCGGGCCGGATCGTTGGAGTGTATGAGTTCGAGCGATTCAGGAGGCAGGCACCAGTCGCCGTAAGTGTCGGTTGTGATGATATAATCGGTCATATGGTCGGCCATCATGTGCTCTACCCATTTCTTCATGCTGGGATAGCGGTTTCGGATCGAATAATCGTCGCCGAAGTTGCGCCGGAGCATGTCGGCTACATAGAAATATGCCGCCGGCCATGTCACATCGTCCTGATGGAGCGTCCAGTATCGGGGCGATACGTCGGATATGCTGCCTGCGTCGCTCATCGATTCCTCGATGTCGGCGAGCCATTTGCGGTAGAGGAGGGCGTTGTCGAAGAGGAAGCTCTCGCCGTATGCGCCGGTGGTGCGGTCGCCGAGCCAGCCGTGGCGCTCGTCGCGCTGCGGGCAGTCGGTCGGCATGCCGCGGTAGTTGCCGCGAATGCCGTGGTAGGCGTTGCGGTGGAGCTTGTTGAGTATTTCGTCGGAGCTTTCGAAGGTGCCTGTCGAAGCCATGTCGTCGTATATCACCAGACCTTCGATATCGTCGACTGACGGTTCGGCGTCGGTTCCGTCGATTTCCATGAAGCGGAAGCCGTGATATACGAATTCGGGCTGCCACTCGAAGGTGCCGTCGGCCGCGGGGATATAGGTATCCTCGGCGAGGGCGGAGCGGAGGTTCTCGACGTAGAGCTGTGTGTCGTCATCGTTTTTGAGGACTTCGGCGAAGCGCATTTTCACGGGCTGGCCGGCGATGCCGTTCAGCCGTACGCGCGGAAATCCGACCATATTCTGTCCCATGTCGACGATATAGCGCTTGTCGCCTACCTTGCGTACTGACTGGGGTCTGATTTTATCCATGACCTTTATCGAGGGCGACATCTGGGCCTTGAGAGCGCCGGCGGGAGCCTCCATCAGTGCGGCGTCCTGCCACGACGAGTCGTCGTATCCCCGCGCGGTCCAGTCGCCGAGTGTCATCGAGGCGTCGAAGACCTCGCCGTCGTATTCGTTGTTGGCGCGCACGGGGCCGTCGGCGGTCGCGCGCCAAGTGCCGTCGGTCACGATGGTTTCGGTAGTGCCGTCGGGATATTCCACCTCAAGTTCGGCTATGAGGCGCGGAAGGCCCCATGCGAGCATGCCGTGTTCGCGCATGGGGAAATAGCGGCCGTTGCCGAGGGCTACGCCGATGGCATTGTCGCCCCGGTCGAGCATGCCGGTGACGTCGTAGGTGAGGTAGGGCACGGAAGCGTCGTAGAGGGAGGGCAGCGGGCCGAACACATCGTCACCAACGCGGGCACCGTTGAGATAGCAGTACGACGAACCGATGCCCGACACATTCAGCATGGCTCTGACCGGCTTGTCGGCGAGGGCGAATTCCTTGCGCAGATAGCGGGCCGGCAGGGTGGTGCGGTTGTCGGCTATTTTTATGTCGGTGGAATCGTTGAGGCCTATCCACTGCGCTGTCCAGGGTTTTTCGGGGTCGCGGGCGGTGGTGAAGCGCGCCGGAGCGGCGGTGTATTCTTTGCCGTCGGTGGTGCGGACGGTGACGCGCCACCAGTATGTGGTGTTGCCCTTGAGGGCGGGGCCTGTATATTCGACGAGGTGCGAGCGGTCGGACTCTATGACGCCCGAATTCCATACGTCGGCCTTGCCGAGGCTGTTTTTGTCTTCGGCAAGCTCAATCTGATATGATTTCTGCATTATGCCGCGGCCGTCGGCATTGAGAATCCATGAGAAGCGCGGATTTTCCATGGCTATGCCCACGGGAGCGGCGCGGAATTCCACACTCGTCTCCAGGGCCTCGTTCTTGTCGGCACACGATGTCAGCGCGGGCAGCAGTGCCAGAAATAACAATAGACAGTACTTGGATAAAAAGGTTTTCATGTGATAAATGGTTTTGCGGCGTGAAATTACAAAAATTATGACACAGCTCTGTTCCTGTTTCTGCCAAAGCCGTAAATTGTACCTGCAAAAAGACGCCCGGGCACTTGTGGAAGCGTCCGGGCGAAAAATCGTGTAGGTTTCTTCGGTTATTCGGGATCGATGTCGAGGACCTCGACGTCGAACACAAGCATTTCGTTGGGGCCGATACCGGCGGCAGGCTGACCGTTGGGGCCGTATGCGAGTTCGCCGGGGATATAAAGGGTGGCGCGGCCTGTCTTGCCGAGAAGCATAATGCCTTCACGGAAACCGGGAACGACACCCTGGAGGTTGAATGTGGCGGGATTGCGGCCGTCGGTGCTGTCGAATACATCGCCGTTGAGATGACGGCCGGTGTAGTTGACCACTACAGTCGAATTTTCCTTAGCCTTATCGCCCTGACCTTCGTCCTCGATCTTGTAGGAGAGGCCCGAGGGGGCGGTCTTCACGCTGCTGTCCTTTGCTTTGAGGTCGGCCACGTATTTCTCGCCGGCTTTCACGTTTTCGAGGGCTTCGGGAGCCTCGGCTTTCTTTTTGGCGGCATCAGCGGCAGCCTGCTCGCGGGCCTCGGAGATGAGGCGCTGCATGAGCTGGAGAGAAGACTGAGCGTCCATGGTGTTGATGCTGTCGGCAAGGAAGGCGCGCTTGAAAGCGGCCATGGCCTTGGCGCGGTCGATATGGGCGCCCTGTTCGTCGAGCTGGCTCATTTCGCCGAGCATCTGCAGGGCTACCTGCATGCCCATCCGGGTATTCTGGTCTTCATCGGCACCGAATACGATCTGCATGCCGCGGAGGAATTCTTTTTTCTGTGCATCGGCGTTTTCCTTGTGCTGGAAATCAGCGCCGAGAACGGTGCCTACATAGTCGCCGTAGGCATTCGACAGAGAGTCGTTAGTGGGGGTCGAGCAGGAGCCGTCGCCGCATTTGCCGCACGACACCGTGGCAAGAGCCAGGAGGGCGCAAGCGCCCAGAATCAATTTCTTCATATCGTTATTGTGTTGGTTAATTTCTGATATCTACCAGCTCGACATCGAAGCGCAGCGGTGTGTCGGGCGGTATTACGCCGCCTGCGCCCTGCTGTCCGTAGGCGAGTTCGGCTGGAATGGTGAGTATATAGTTTCCTCCGGCCTGCATGAGGCATATGCCTTCGGTCATGCCTTTTACGAGGTTTGAGGCGCGAGTCTCCATCGGGTCCTGTTCGGGCGTTATTTCGTCGAAAACAGTGCCGTCGGGGAGCACTCCGCGGTAGCGCATCAGCACGACCGATTCAGGCGTGGGATGGGGGCCGTTGCCGGGCGTCATAGTCTCGAAAACGAGGCCCGAGGGCTGCACCGTGGCGCCGGGGCGAGCCTTGGCCTCGGCCATGAAGCGGTCGTTGACCGCCTTGCGGGCGTCGGCTACGGCTGTCATCACGCTCTCGTAGGCGGCGGTGTGTGCCTCGCGGCTGTATGGCTTGCCGAGGTCTTCCTTCACCAGAGAGAGGATTTCGGCGCTGTCGAGTTGCAGACCCTGCGCGGAGAGGTCGGCGAAAGCCTGCTGCATGGCTATCTTGAAATTCGAGGCTATGAAAGCGGCCACGGCGCGCTGTGTCGAGTCGGCAGGCGCCGTTGCGGCCCCCGCGGGGAGGGCCGTAGCGGCAAGTGCCAGTATCGTAGCGGCTAAAATTCGCATTTATGTCAGATAATAAGTAATTGAAGTTTCGCAAGTTTTCAACTTGCTCAACGTGAAGGGTGGATAGTGAAAGGTGAAGATATTAGTTATTTATTATAAGGAAGTATTATCTTCACTCAGGCAAAGCCTGAATTTCACTTTTCACTTTATTCACTTCAACTTGAGCTTGCGAAAGTTGAGTAAGTAATAAGGGCCAGGTAATGAGTACCGCCGGTCAAGGAATAATTAGTAAGTTGAGAAATAAGGAGCTGGGTATTCACTAACCATTAACCATTAACCTTTAACCCTTAACCCCAAAAACTACTTGCCTACTACCTCGATGAGGTTTACGTCGAAAATAAGGGTCTGGTTCGGGCCGATGACACCGCCGGCGCCGTTGGGGCCGTAGGCGAGATCGGAGGGGATATACAGACGCCACTTCGAGCCGGCGTTCATCAGCTGAAGAGCCTCCACCCAGCCGGGGATAACCTGAGTTACGCCGAATGTGGCGGGCTCGCCGCGGTCTTCGCTCGAATCGAACACGGTGCCGTCGATGAGCTTGCCGGTGTAGTGTACCGTCACCTGGTCGCCGGCCTCGGGCTTGGGACCGTTGCCCTGCTCGAGCACCTCGTACTGCAGACCCGAAGGAAGAGTATTCACCTCGGCGCGCTTGCCGTTGGCCTCAAGGAATTCCTTGCCGCTCTTGGCGTTGAGGGCTGCCATGGCCATGGCCTGCTCCTGTTGTTTCTTCTGAACCTCGGCGAAATAGGTCTGTACTTCGGTCTTGGCCTCGTCGATGGTCATCTTGGGGGTCTCGCCGTAGAATACGGCGGCCACGCCGTCGGCGAAATCCTGTATGCTGAGCTTTTCCATGCCCATTGCACGGAAATTATGCCCCATGCTGAGCCCGAGGGCATAGCTGAGGCGGTCGAATTCTTTATTGTCCATTGTAAAATTGTCTTATGTTAGAATTTTGTCGTTGCAAAGATAGCCTTTTTCGCTCTATTTTCACCTATATACAACAAAAAAGCGGCCTTACCGGTTCTCGGCAGGCCGCGATAACAAGATAATCTATCAGAATCTATATTTCAAACCGACATTAATAGATATGCGACTCAGGTTGTTGGTTCGGTAGATGTCGTAGTACTCGTCATAGAACGTGCCGAAAAACGACGAAATGCTGGTCAGAGTCGCCGTGATGCCTATATGCCTGTTTATGCGGCGTTCGGTGCCGGCCATCAGAGTGGTTGCGAAGCCGCATTTGGTTTTGCGCTCGGTCTGTTCGCCCTGCACTTTCAGAGTTTCCGTGACTGTCGACAGGCCAAGACCGACCTTGAATGTGAACGCCCATCGCGATTCGGGGCGTAATATATCTACCACAAACTGCGGCGCAATAGTATTCACAAAGATAGTGGTATGCGGTGTCACGCTACCATATCCAAAATCCACTGATGTGACTGTTTTTTTCGACGAGTAATAACCGTCGTAAAGCAGTCCGACTCCAAGCCCAGATTTCGATATTATCCAGTCGTAACCAGCCATATAATCAAAACCAATTTTATTACCCGCGGCCGAAATGGGGTCATAAACCTTTGAACAGTTGAATCCTGCACCACCCGATATGAAAACCATATGACGGTTGCCCCGTGTCTGCGCCGAATCGGTCGGTGAGCTTTCCGCCCGGACTACAGCCGGCAAGGCTATAAGCGCGAGAACTAAAACGAAAGCACATCTCAAATTTCTTATATCCATAGTAAAGATTGATTTATATCCGTAAAAGACAGATCACTCCATATTCCCATCGTAAACAATCGTCCAGTCCATCGCCCGCAACTCTTCGATACTATAATACATAGCCACGCCTTTTACTTCCATCGAAGGAATTTGCTCAGCCTCTATGTCTAATGAACATTGAGGAACCTCCAGAACCTCTATAGTCAGTCCTTCATCCTCCTTAAAAACATATCCATAACCGAAATGAAGATATGTTATTCTTGATTTTGGTTCGAGAATATCGACGGGTCCTTTATTATACGCAACTCCTCCAATAGTGCTATAAATATTCATAGTTACTGTTTTATCCGAGTTGTTAACAAGAGTTATATATATATAATCATTATGGTGATCTTTGCATGAAGATAGAGTGCCAATCAATAGAAGAAAGGCAATGATATAGTTATATTTTTTCAGATTGAGTTTCATTGTCTCTATAAACTACAGTCCAATTCATATTCTTAAGTTCTAATAAATTATAGCATTGACAGACTCCGGTCAACATATTTGTCTCGCTCCTCGCTGAATCTTTATAGAACATAAATTTATAATATGTTTTATCCCATTTGGTGGAATTGTCCGTAGATACAAAATCATGTACCGTATCGCCTCTATTAATTACATACGGCCAGCCGGGACCGATTCCATCAGATTCAGTAACTTTTATGGTAATGCAATATATGTTTTCAGACGACTCATTGACAATTGCGATTTCGTAAAGGGTCTGAGGGTCGTCACACGTTGTGGAAATAGTAGACAGCAGTATAAGAATTGCTGCCAGCAAGAAATAAACACGCTTCATGTTTAGCTGTTTAAATGAATATTAGATAATCCCAAAACAATATATCTGTGCCGCTTATTGGATGCTTTTCTTCATTTCCATCACCAATTCTCGGATTAATATATGGTGAAAATGTTTTTTCTTTCCAAAAAGATTGTTTATCGAAATAGTTTTCATTACGTTCCGTATAACCAGATGCTCCACTGCCGTACTTCTTGTCGAAATGCTTCGCGCCGAGTTTGCTTGCACTTACTTCAAACCATCGATGTGAATGATCTGTGCCGGCTTTATCACTTAAACCTGCTGCGCTTATCAAACTCGGAACAGCAACAATCGTTAGATAAGCTCCACCCAATATCTGACTTTGGATATAGTGTCCGTACTCATGAACAAAAAGATGATCTTTCCAGGTTGCCCTATAATTATCCGGGCCGAATGAATAGTGCCCAATCGTAAAAGCCGCCGAATCGGTCGGTGAGCTTTCCGCCCGGACTACAGCCGGCAAGGCTATAAGCGCGAGAACTAAAACGAAAGCACATCTCAAATTTCTTATATCCATAGTAAAGATTGATTTATATCCGTAAAAGACAGATCACTCCATATTCCCATCGTAAACAATCGTCCAGTCCATCGCCCGCAACTCCTCGATACTGTAATACATTACTATCGCGTCAGTTTTATGTTTGTCTTCAATTGTCGGATTGTCATGTTTTGCACTGTCGAAATGTTCATGGTCGTATAGTCTTATGACAATAACCTTGAAGCCGCTATTCTCATTAAAGTTATAATCCTTTTTACAAATAATCCATTTGGCTGATGACTCCGACTTTAATGCAGATGAGTATGGATAATCAGATTCAACATCGCCTTCCTTTGTATAAATAAATACACATATCGGCGTTTCCGAATTGTTTACAACATGCAGATACAGCAAGTCGTCTTCTTCAAAACCATCTCCACAAGAACTCATTAAAAAAACAGCAGAGACAGAACTATATTTATCATGTTATTTCTCATTGTCTTTATATACTACAGTCCAATCCATTTTTTTTAGCTCTGTCAGGGTATAGCACTTGGAAACACCAGGTATAGCCCTGTCGTAATCCCCTATGATATCCTTTTTATCAAAAAAAATAAATGTTGAATATGTTTGATCCCAATTGTCATCTGGGTGAATAGATATTTTTTCGACTATTGTATCACCGCACTCTATTGTAGTCATCGGCGAATATCCTCCTGAGTCATTAGGTGAAAATAAAGTTAGCTCACCATCTGCGTATGGATGATTGCCAAGAACTATACATTTAACAGACTCAGATGATTTATTAACTACTGATACTTCAATTATTAATAAACTCTCTTCGCAAGTTGTGGAAATGGTCGATAATAGTATCACGACTGCCATCAATAAGAAATAAAAACGTTTCATTTTTTAGTGTCTTAAAGAAATAAAAGATAATCCCAAAAAAGGATATGAGAACCTGATGTTGGATGGCTTGAGCTATTATTGCCTTCGTTCCTTGGATTAATATATGGTGATGAATCGGTTGTCCTAAACGAATTGATGTCAAAGTAATTCTCTTTTGCTTTAGGGTCTAGATTTTGGGAATATCCAGGTGCGCCACTGCCGTACTTCTTGTCGAAATGCTTCGCGCCGAGTTTGCTTGCACTTACTTCAAACCATCGATGTGAATGATCTGTGCCGGCTTTATCACTTAAACCTGCTGCGCTTATCAAACTCGGAACAGCAACAATCGTTAGATAAGCTCCACCCAATATCTGACTTTGGATATAGTGTCCGTACTCATGCACAAAAAGATGATCTTTCCAAGTTGCTCTATAATTATCCGGGCCGAATGAATAATGACCTATTGTAAAAGCGGCATTACCCTTGGTTACACCGGACAGAGCTAACATACCATCCAACTCGGTGACCTCATCGATACCTCCAAAAAGGTTCAGGTAATCTGCAGTTGTATTTCCAACAAATGTATTAAGCAAGCCCCAGGTTTTCTTGCCAATTATTTGGAAAATATTACCTTTATAAACGCTCGTCTCAATTTTCCATGCGTTTTCGGTTCGTTTCCAATTGTATCGGCTTGTATGGAATCCGTGTTTGAACAGATTGCCGACTAAGTCGGTGAAAGCAGTGAATATTGTCATGAAGAACTCACCGTTTTCATCGCGGTACATCAACGGGTTGTTCAAGGCATAGGAGTAGCGATTGTGGTTTTGCGAATTTTCGATATCCTGAATATACGGGTCGGGCGATATGAATTGGGCTATGGCAGGGTCATAAAGACGAGCATTCATATTGATAAGCCCAAACCACGGCAAATGCTCATGCCCGGAATAGCCGCGGCCCAACAGGGCGAATTCAGGCTCGTTTTCATGGTTATACACCTCTCCGGTCTCGGGATCGCGGTGTCGTTTTGGCGAGAGCACGTATGTTAAATTATTGCCTCCGCAGTAGTGTATCAGCATTTCTTCATTCGTTCTCAGCCTCATGCTTCATGGTTTTAAAATGGTGATTTGTAATTTGGCGACAAGATAGAAGAAAATTTTTAGATGCACAAATATTGTTGTATTGTCTTCTGCCATTTTTGTAAAGAAGCGGTCGAAAAAGTAATAACTTTGCCGAGGTACGGAATTTTTGCTAATTTTGTGGGTCAAAGAAGAATCTGATGGACAGCATGCAGCATATACGGCCTCCGAGGGCCATAATTACCGTGGCGGCCGAAAACGGCGCCATTCTCGGGCTTTATCTTATTCTGCTGGCCGTGTTCACCGGTCTCAGCTCGTCGTTCGGCCTGGCTACTCTTTTAGTGTGGGCCGGTACGATCTATCTGCCGTTTTATGTCTACAAGCTCATGCGGGCGCATCATGCCGAGGCGGGTTTCTCGCTGTCGATGGCCGAGCTGTGGGCGCAGGCTCTGATGTCGTTTCTGCTCGGGGCGCTGCTTCAGGCTGTGGCCGTCTACGTGCTGCTGCGTTTTGTGGCACCTGATTTCGTGGCGTCGCAGATGGAGCAGGCCATAGAGACATTCCGTGCCACAGGGACGCCCGAGGGCGAGATGTGGGCCGACACCCTTGCCAATATCCGGAGCGCCAACGGTCTGCCTTCGGCCGCCGATGTGGCCGCCAACCTGATAGTGTTCAATATTTTCTGCGGGGCCGCCATCGGTCTCGTCGATTCCATAATACTTCATGCGCGCTACCGTTCGGCTGCGCGCCGCGAGCGCTGGCAACGCATGCACGGCGATTCGCAAAAACCCCGATAAAAGATGGATATATCTGTAGTCGTACCTCTGTATAACGAAGCCGAGTCGCTGCCGGAACTGACGGCGTGGATAGAGCGTGTGATGGGCGCCAACGGTTTCAGCTACGAAATAATATTTGTGAACGACGGCTCGACCGACAATTCGTGGGAGGTCATCAAGGAGCTTCGCGAGGCCGATCCGGCCCATGTGCGCGGTGTGTCGTTCCGCCGCAACTACGGCAAGAGTCCGGCTCTCAACACCGGCTTCGGACTTGCGCAGGGCGATGTGGTGATCACCATGGACGCCGATCTTCAGGACAGCCCTGACGAAATTCCGGAGCTTTACCGCATGATACGCGAGGAGGGCTACGACCTCGTGTCGGGCTTCAAGAAGAAGCGCTACGACCCTCTGTCGAAGACCATACCGACCAAGCTCTTCAACGCCACCGCCCGCAAGGTGAGCGGCATAAAGAATCTCCACGACTTCAACTGCGGCCTCAAGGCATACCGCAAGGCCGTGGTGAAGCATATCGAGGTGTATGGCGACATGCACCGCTATATCCCCTATCTGGCCAAGCTCGCCGGATTCCACAGGATAGGCGAGAAGGTGGTGCAGCACCGCGCCCGCAAGTACGGCAAGACCAAATTCGGCCTCGACCGTTTTGTCAACGGCTATCTCGACCTCGCCACGCTCTGGTTCACGGGCAAGTTCGGCAAGAAGCCGATGCACCTTTTCGGTCTGCTGGGGAGCCTGATGTTTTTCCTCGGGTTCATATCGGTAGCCGTGGTCGGGGGCATGAAGCTCTGGCACATGCATACCGGCGCGCCCTATATCCTGGTGACCGACTCGCCTTATTTCTACCTTGCCCTGGTGCTCATGCTGCTTGGCAGTCAGCTCTTTCTGGCCGGTTTCGTCGGCGAACTGGTTGTGCGCAATTCTCCCAAACGCAACGACTACGAAATCGAAGAAACCATTTAGGCTGTTAAGCTGTTATGCAGACGAGCTGACAGGCGGTTGGGCTGACAGGCAGACACTCCTGACTTCTAACTTGTAATTTCTCCCTCACTAACCCCTAACCATTAACCTCTAACCCAATTAATGAAAGTCATTTCTGAGCGTTATTCATGCCGATCATATGCTTCCGACCGCGTGCCGTCGGAAGAACAGATTTCAGCGCTTATCGAGGCCGCACGCCTCGCCCCGAGCGCATGCAACCGCCAGCCCTGGCGCTTTGCCGTGATCCGTCCCGGCGACGAGGCCGGCCGCAAGGCCGTTGCGGCGGCATATCCCCGCGAATGGGTCGAGACCGCGCCTTACTATATCGTTGTGTGCGCCGTGCCGACCGAGGCATGGGTGCGTCCCCACGACGGCAAGAACCATTACGACGTCGATATTGCCATCGCCACAGAGCATATCTGTCTTGCTGCCGCCGAAATGGGCCTCGGCACATGCTGGATATGTCACTTCGATCCGGCGCGTCTCACCGTAGATCTCGGACTGCCTCACGGCACCGTGCCTGTTGTCATTGTCCCTGTGGGATATCCGGCTCCGGGAACCGTGGCTCCCGAAAAGAAACGCAAGTCAACAGAAGAAATACTCATCGAGCGTTGAAAAAAACAACTGTAATATTACCTGTTCTCCTTGTGCTCGCGGCAGCCTCCTGCAATACGACCGGCTGCCTCGACAACCAGAGCGCCATTCCCCTCGCCGGATTCCGCTCAAGCGCCACGGGTACCGACATATCGGTCGCCGGTCTGCGCATAAGCGGTGTCGGGGCGCCGGGCGACTCGGCGCTCACCTCCGGCTCGGGATCCGTTTCGCAGGTCTATCTGCCCATGCGCTCCACAGCCCGGTCGACCTCATGGTGCTTTCATTACACTCAGGAGGGCCTCGACGATCCGGCGCTCAACGATACTGTGACATTCGACTATGAGTCGATTCCGTATTTTGCCTCCGAGGAGTGCGGCGCCATGTACCGCTACATGATAGAGCATGTAGGCACCACGACGCACCTCATCGACTCGGTAGTGGTGGCCGATTCGCTCATAACCAATGTGGAGGCCACGCGCATATACATATATTTCAGAACAGCGGACCCGGAGGAGCCTCAGGAATGAGAAAAATCATAGCCATTATCGCTCTGCTTGCCGTGCTCTCGCTCTGGGGGCAGGATCGCAAACGCCGCATGACCCCGATCAACACTCCCGCCACCGAGACTCAGGCCGTGAACGAGACCGCCACCGACACGGCGCGTATCAACGCCAAGCGCCGCGCCCAGTCGGTGCCATATACCGACGACCGGGGCAAAGTGATATTCGTCGATACCGTGACGGGCGAGGAATGGACCGACTCGACGGCCCTCCGGAACATCGTGCCCAAGATGGAGCAGCCTCTATTCCACGCCGCAAGCATAGGTGTCAATATCTGGGATCCCGTAATGCGCATTTTCGGACAGGATTACGGCATAGCCTCGGCATGGGCCGAACTGTCGCTCCACAACCGGTATAAGCCCTTTGTGGAAGTCGGGCTCGGCTCGGCCTCGCATGAAGGCCCCAACAACAACTACCGCTATCGCTCGCCGATGAGCGTTTTCTTCAAGATTGGCGCCAGCTATAATTTCCTTTTCAATTCCAATCCCGACTATCAGCTCTATGCCGGAGTGCGCTTCGGCTTTTCGCCGTTCTCCTATGCCGTCGACGATGTCGTCCTCAATTCCGAATATTGGGGCGAGACCTCGCGTTTCGATATTCCCTCGCAGAACGCCACGGCAAGCTGGTTTGAGATCGGTCTCGGACTGCGGGTGAAGATCTGGGGCCCAATATCGGCGGGCTGGGAGTTCAAGTACCATTCGCTTTCCCACTGCAGCAAAGGGCAATATGGCGAACCGTGGTATATACCCGGCTACGGAACTCGGGGCAGCTCGATCACAGGCAGTTTCTCCATCTCCTACACCATACCGCTCTTGCACCTGAACAAGAAAGCGGAGGAGGCCGTTATAAATTCAGACAACGAGGTGGAAGGCCTTCTTCCTCCTCCATAAACCGATGTTATGAAAAAGATAATTATAATAGGCGCCTCATCGGGCATGGGAATGCGTGTGGCGACAGATTTCGCCCGTCTGGGCTGGCGTGTCGGTATAGCCGCGCGCCGCGAGGACCGTCTCAAGGATATCAAGGCTCTCTACCCCGACAGGGTGGAGTATATGGCCATCGATGTGGCGGCTCCCGACGCTGTCGAGAAGTTCTATAATCTTATCGAGCTTATCGACGGCATGGACTATCTGCTATATGCCGCCGGCTGCGGATGGTTCAATCCCGCTCTCGACGATGCCCGCGACGACGAGACCATCGATGTCAATGTCAAGGGTTTCACAAAGATAATAACGGCCGCTTACAAATACTACCGCGACACCGCCAATCTGCATCGCGGCCATATCGCAGCCATAACTTCTGTCGCCGGTATGAAGGGAATCGGCGTTTCTGCCACTTATTCGGCTTCGAAACGCTATCAGTGGACATTCCTTCAGGCCATCGACCAGCTTGCCCATCAGCAGCATGTCAATGTGAGCGTGACCGATCTCCGGCCGGGCTTCGTCGACACCCCTCTCCTCGGAGCGCACAAGAACTATCCGATGGAGATGAGCGTAGATTATGTGGCGCCGCGTCTCGAGACGGCAATGCTGCGCGGCAAGCGAGTGGCATATATCGATTCGCGCTGGGCCGTGGTCACCGCATTGTGGCGTATGGTTCCCGATAGCCTGTGGCGCCGCATCGAGCTTGTCCGCGACTGATCACTTTCCTTTTTTGCGCTTATTGTAGTTTTTGTATGCGAGGCCTCCTATGAGACCTCCGATAATCGCGGCGATAACCGGCACGGCAAAGATATAAGCAGGCATATTCTATAGTTTTTTGCGGTTTTTGATATAAGACGCAAACCTCGGCCCGAAAATTACATATGATAATAAAAAGCGTAAGTCAGGATATTCCTGACTTACGCTTTTTTATGGTCGTTCAGTATTTGAAGACTATGCCGGCGAGGCCGTGGAGGCCGTTTGAAGTGAGGCCCGGCAGGATTTCGGGCCGTCGTGCAAGCAGATTCTCGAATCGCAGGAAGGCACTGAGGCGTTCGTCGATACGATATTCGGCGCCGAGATCGACAGTGCTGATATTCCGCATCCCCGCGAGCTGAGGGCCGAGGGCATATGCGCGTTTGCCGCGGAAATTCCAGGAGGCATCTATGCCGAGTCTTTCGACGGGGCGGATTCGGGTGCTGAGTGCGGCGATGATACCGGCTCGGTCGGGGGCATCGGCGAAACCTCGGTCAAGGCCGTGCTGAAGCACCTCGACTTTACCCGATACCGACGCCATGCGGCAGCTCCAGCCGAGCGATAGACCGGCGCCCCATCCCTTTATGTTGGCGGGGGCAAGGACGGCCACAGGCGTCTCCCCTCCGATGACGGCGGCCATGGGAGCGCGTCGTGTGGATGCGTAGCGCGCATAGAGTTCGGCTCTGAAGCCGCCGGCCGGCCCGAATGCGAAACCTGCGCGGGCGTTGACGGGCGAGAACGAGGCATCGTAAGCGAGTATGCCCGGCGCGAAAGGCGAGTAGTTGTAGATATGGCGCAGATCGGTCATTTCGGCTCCTCCGTCGCTGCGGGCGAAGATGGCGAAGCGGCTTGAGGGCGTCCATGCCACATTGACGCAAGGTGCCACATGGAAGGAACTGCCGGTCAGATTCGACGATATATCCACTTTGGCGCCAAGGTCGATGCTGAAATTATCAAGATTGAAGCCGACAGTAGGGTCAAGGCTGACAATCATGGGGTTGTTCTTGGCGATTTTTTCAAATTCCGAGCCTGTCCAGAAGTGACCTGCCCGGTGTTTCATATCGAGACCGGCTTCGAGGCGGTAGCGGAAGAGGGAGTCGGCCGTCGAGCCACCCGCACCTGCGGTAAGACCGAAAATTGTTTCCGACGGTGGTGTGAGAAGCGTGTTTTGGCCCAGTTCGATGTCGGTGCCGAGTGCGAAGCGCTCGATAGCGGCTTTCACACCGTAGCCGAAATGGTCGCGTAGGCCGTCGAGACTTATGGCCGCGTTGAAATCGTTTATTTTCTGATTCTGTTCCGGCGATCCGAAAGTAGGCGAGCACAGCGCCGCGTGCGAATAGCCGATGACAGCACCCAGACGTGCGGCTTCGGAGAATGTATGGTTGAAGTCGGCCTGAAGACTTATGGTGTTGTCTTTTACTGTTTCGCGCAAGCCCTCGGGCAGGTGTGCGTTATACGACGAGCCGTCGAACTGCACGGCGGCGCCCAGACCTGTACGCTCGTTTTTGATGAAGCGGTAGCCTGCACCGACTCCCAGATTGTAGGCGGGAAAGTAGCCGCCCCATACATAGCCGCGGTATGGCGACGGTTTCCCCAGTCCGGTGTAAGCCGGAGCCAGGAGTCCGCCCGGATTTGAGGAGAAGTCGGCGGCATCGGTATATTCCGACAGCGACAGGCGCATCGGTGTTTCAGACCAGGGTATGACCGAGGGTACGACCGAAGGCAGAGGCGCCTGCTGTTCCAGCCGTGGCACGACGGTGCGTTCCACATCGATTTCGGCCGAAAGCTGAGCTCTCACTCCCACCGCGCCTGCTAATATAAAAGCTATACTCAATATCCGTTTCATATATCTATCTTGCGATTGTATTTGTATCGCCGCTATGCGGCTTGGTTTGTTTTTTTGTGGTTTTAGATGACCTATGGCTGCTCGCTCCTGACGGAGTGCTTGCCATAGGCTATTATTGTAGGTGCGGCTCTGCCGTATGATTGCCGCTATGCGGCGCTTGAGGCGGATTTGCCGCGTATTGGAGATAGATTCGTATATAAGTGTTGGCTATGTTGCCGGGTGTATTTGTGTCGCCGCTATGCGGCTTGGTTTGTTTTTTGGGGTTTTAGATGACCTATGGCTGCTCGCTCCTGACGGAGCGCTTGCCATAGGCTATTATTGTATGTGCGGCTCTGCCGCATGATTGCCGCTCTGCGGCGCTTGAGGCGGATTTGCCGCGTTAGCGGCGGACAAGCGGCGTAGCCGCGCTGAGAGTAATAGCCTATGGCGAGTGCACCGTAGGTGCGCGCTACCATAGGTTTATGGCGGCCATCCCACCACGCAACAGCCGCGTAGCGGCGGCAAGAGGATTTATTCCGGTTCAGAGAATATGTATTGATCATCGTATTCTATTCCGAAGCCCTCCAGCATTGATTTAAGTTCCTCTTGCAAGGATCTTCCATTGTGATGCTGATGTTGGTTTTCTATATATTTATATACTTTATCGACCATTGAGTGTGAATATGAAAAACATGCATATCCTCTTTGCCATTCAAATTTGAATGTGCAAAGGTGATTGTTATTTATAAATTTGGTTGTACCCGTTTTTAGTTCCTTTACAAGGTCGGGGAGAGCCTGATTGGGGTTGTAGCTCAAAAGTATATGAACATGGTCTTCAATCCCGCCCACTATGATAGGTTTGTGATTGAGTTTATATAACGTTCCGGCCATGTAGGAGTGGATCTGTTTTTCCCTATATGGTGAGATTAACGCATCCCGGTTTTTGACGGCAAAAACCAGATGAAGATAGATTCGTATATAAGTGTTGGCCATGTTGCCGGGTGTATTTGTGTCGCCGCTATGCGGCTTGGTTTGTTTTTTGGGGT
>ERZ836877.1341-NODE-1341-length-37839-cov-3.383919_pt1 | contig 37839 bp, 24 predicted proteins | sample MGYA00519469_ERZ836877 | MGnify/ENA primary metagenome ERZ836877 (study PRJEB31850, sample SAMEA3708809) | human gut metagenome | biome: human gut; feature: human-associated habitat; material: faeces | place: China | collected 2014 ...
TCGAGGCGGTATTTTCTGAGGAAATGCCCCACCCGGGTGACGCGGCTGTCGCTGTCGCTGCTGAGAGCCGGGCCGGCGGCTTCGGCGTCGGGACGCATAGTCCTGAATTTTATGATATTGAAATTCTTCTTGTGATAGCCCACCCTCTCCTGACGGTAGAACACCGGTCCGTCGGAGTCACGCCTGACGGCAATGGCTATGGCGGCATAAACCGGCGACAGACACAGGAGCGCCATAGCCGAGACTAAAATGTCGCCGAGACGTTTGAGATTGGCTACGGCGTATGGTATATGTGACGTAGTGACATCGACAAGAGGCTCGCCGACGACTGTCGTAACTCTGGGACGTCCGGTGATGATATGATACATCTCGGGGGTGAGCATAATCCTGACGCCCAGACGATAGAGGCGGTTGATGATGTCGATCGTGCGCTTCATGTCACCCGAACGCGCCACGACAATGACAGTCTTGACATCGAGGCGCCCGCATATATCCTCTATGTCGGCAAAGTCATACACGGGGCGGTCGACTGTGCCTGCGGCATGATGGGCCGGGGTGTCATCGACATATGCCATGACGTTATACTGCAGCGTGTTGTCATCGACGGCGAGGCGCTGTGCCAGCCGGGCCGCGCGCTCGGGCTCGCCGACGATGAGAGTGTTGAAGCTCAGCAGGCCGCGGCGTATGAGTTTCTTGTTTCTGACCGAGATGATATATCTGACAATAAAAACGGGCAGAAAAAGGCACCCCCACATAGCCATCATGAGCTCGTAGTTTTTCAGACGTTCGGGGATGTCATCGTCGACGAGGACAGAGAAGAATATCACAATCACCGCTATAAAGGTCACGATAAGTGTGTTGAGCAGGTCGTCGAGCCTCGAGCGCCTGAAAGCCTCGTTATAATATCCCGAGACGGCATAGAAAACCACCATCATCAGCGGCACAATGAATGTGCCGGCCATGACGACAGGGTCGAGAAGCCACCGGCCCAGCGATATGTTGAAATCGTTGGGCAAGGATATGAATCTGAATATGTTGAAGCATATCCATCCGGCCATCGTCATGAAATAGTCAAAGACGATGTTGACAAATCGCTGTCTGTTTGCCGGCGTCATATATGTTATTATTTCCTGAGTATCTTAAACATACCGTTTCCCGAGAGCCTGATGACACACGACGGACGGCGGGGAGTCGTGTCATCGCGGCGCGAGGTGCAGACATAGTCGACAGCGGCTATTATCTCGGGCGAAATCTCATTGAAAAAGACCGGCGACGGGCAGCCGCTGACATTGGCCGATGTCGAGACAAGCGGACGCCGCAAAGCGTCGCAGAGCTGACGCGAGAATGTCTCGGAGGTGACCCTGACGCCGATGCTGCCGTCGGAAGCGAGGAGTTCGGGCGCGACGCCGACACCTTTGTCGTAAACTATAGTAATAGGGTCGACAGCGGCGTCGAGCAGTTCATAACCCACATCGGGCACTTTGTCGACAACGCGTTCGAGAGCCGCGACAGAACCGACAAGAGTGATAAGGGCCTTCGAGTCGTCACGGCGCTTGATGTCATAGACACGCCTGACTGCCGCGCTGTTGGTAGCATCGCAGCCTATGCCCCAGACAGTATCTGTCGGGTAAAGTATCACACCGCCGCGTTTAAGCACCTCAACGGCCTGACCTATATCTTCTTTATATGTGTTATATGCCATGCAAAAACAATTTTGACGCATTTTAGTCAACGCAAAGATAACATTTTTTTATCATAGTTGACCGGGGAACTGCAACGAGCAGCGGTGTCAAATGTTAAAATGATTTAATTTCATATTCATAATTAAACCTTAGCCTCTCTGTCATGTCAATAATTACAAACAATACTGATAAACAAAAACATCAACAGCTTTTTCGATATAATACATATCAAATACAACAGTAGATTTAGATAACTGACTTTTGATCTTACAAGAAATGACCCCGACTCGCGAAGAATCGGGGCTTTTCTTTGTATCAGAACCGGATTTCCGGCTTTTGCCCATCACAAAAATGAAAAACGCAAAATTTTAACACAAAATGAGCTATAAAATGCCTTATATGTCTTATCTTTGCACTGCTTTCAGCAAAATATCGATTAAAAATTCATCTGCTTATATTTTTTATTTGACAAAATGAAAAAAATCTACCTGTTATCCACGCTCATCCTGCCGGGACTTGCCATGTCTGCCTTCAATCCGAAATTTGACGCGGCCGGCAACATTGCCCTTAGCCAGTATGAAGCATTCAAGGCATCCCCGAAGGCTGCGATAGCCATCTCTGAAGAACTGCCCATCAGACTCGCGGCCGATTCACGCGGCGAGGCCACGGCTACAGTCTACATAACTTTAAACAACGGCGTGTCTGCATCGCAGATTGAAGATTTAGGATTCGAGACTCTGGCTGCCATCGACGACATGATGCTCATCAACGGCCCGCTCGAAGACATCATAGCTCTGTCTGAGACCAATCTCGTCAAAAACGTAGCTTTTCCGGGCAAAGCCGAACCCATGCTTAACGTCGCCCGCGAGAGATCTAACGCCGACGCCGTTCTCGCCGGCAGCGGCCTGCCTCAGGCCTACACAGGCAAAGGCGTCATCGCCGGCATATATGACAGCGGTATGGATCCCAACCATGTCTTTTTCCAGACCGCCGACGGCGAGACACGCATCAAACGCTTATGGCATTTCAGCTCGACCAACGGCTATTCGACCGAATACGCCACACCCGAGCGCATCGCTTCGTTCACGACCGACAACCGCGGCGGCACACACGGCACACACACCATGGGCTGTCTCGCCGGAAACATGACCCGACGCGGCCCGAAATGGATCAACTATGACCAGGCAACAGGCACCACGCAGACCTCGACTATCAAATCGATGCCCTTCTACTCGGCGGCGCGTGACGCCGACATCGCTGCAGCCTGCGGCTCACTCGATTTCGACAATATCACGGCAGCAGTCGAAAAGATACGCAACTTCGCAAAATCGTCAAACCAGCCTGCGGTCATCAACCTGTCGATCGGCTCGGTTATCGGTCCCCATGACGGAACCGACGCCGCCACGAGCATGATCAACAAATATGCCGCCGAATATCCCATATTCGTTTCTGCCGGCAACGAAGGCGACAGCCGCGTCTCTATCGTAAAGACACTGACGGCATCCGATGCTTCTGTCAAGACATTCCCTGCGGCAAACACTCCTGGCAGCGCCTATTCGGGCATCATAGACATCTGGGGTAAGGACGCCTCGGCATTCGACACCAGATTTGTCATATATAACACCACGACAAACTCCATCGAATACCAGTATAGCATAAACGCCCCCGGTCAGGCCACCGTTACGACAAGCAACTATACCGCTCCCGAATATATCCACGACACCAAATTCGACCAGGCATTCTCGTCGAGCTTCGTCATGGTTTCAGCATCTGACAACAAACAGACCAACAACCGCTTCAACTGCCAGATACAATATTCGCTCAGAAACAACACCCTGAACAAGGGTACACTCATTCTCGGCATCATCGTAGACGGCAAAGCCGGTCAGACAATCTACCTGACCAACAACAGCCAGAGCGCGACGCTGAGCGGTCTTCAGGTTGCCGGCTGGATGAACGGCACCCCCGACTTATCGATAAACAATCTTGCCTGCGGCAACAATATCATCGCAGTAGGCTCATGGACAACCCGAACAGTCTGGTCTTTATGCAACAACCAGACTTACTCATACAACGAAGCAGCCAACCTGCCTTACGAAGAGGTTTCGGGCTTCTCAAGCTACGGCACGCTCGCCGACGGCCGCAGTCTGCCCCTCTTCTGCGCACCGGGCGCCGGCATCATCTCGTCGATTTCATCTTATTACGCCGCATCGGCAGGCATCACGACAAACTCATGCGCCTATTGGAACACAAACGGCAAATCATATTACTGGAACCTCGAACAGGGCACATCGATGTCAAGCCCGTTCGCCGCAGGATGTGTGGCCGCATGGCTTGAAGCTAATCCCAATCTGACTCCGGCCGAAGTGCGCGACGTAATCGTCTCTACTGCCGCTGCCGGCAACGGCACCGACGCCACATCACGTCAGCAATGGGGTGCAGGCAAACTCGACGCCTATGCCGGCATAAAGAAGGTGCTTGACCTCTCGGGGGTAGCAGACATCACGCTCGGCAACGACAACAGCGGTATCCTTCTGAGCGAGACATCTGACGGCGTCTGGGAAGTGTTTGCGGCCGGTGCCAAGAACATCTCGGCCACGGTCTACAATGTCTCCGGCCAACTCGCCACAAGCGTCAACGCTTCGGGCGACACAGCCGTCATCGACTGCCAGAACCTCGGACGCGGCATCTATATCGTAAGCGTCAACGGCATTCACAACCAAAAAATCACAGTGAGATAAGCCGGCATAAAGATAACAGAACACAGAAGAGACCGGCAGGCTGATATCATGACCTGTCGGTCTCTTTGTCTTCAGATCATAATCATATAACTTTGAAAAACCGATTCATCATAATTCTGCTGGCATCGGCCATCAGTCTTTCGGGCGCAGCTGACGCGACGCAACGGCTGTCACCGCAGTCGCGCGTCACACTCGCAATGTCATCGAGAAAGCATAATACGAATGCAAAAACACGCCTGACTGCGTCAGAACATCCGGCATATATACCAGCAATAATTGAAATATCAGACGAAAACGCCGTCGACAGCCTCGAGGCGCTCGGCACAGTCATCTACCGCCGCCGGGGCAATCTGTTGCTCGCCTCGGTGCCATACGACAAGGTCGACCGGCTGGACGTTCTCTGTGGTGGCGTCGGCAGAGTTTTCACCCCAGCGGTCGGCAGACGTCGACGCAGCGGCGAGACTGAGCGGCGCAAAGAACGTCATCGACGGCAATACCGGCCTGGGGATAAGTCTTGACGGCTCGGGCGTCGTCGCAGGCTTTGCCGACACAGGCTTCGACCCGTCGCACATAGCTTTCGAGGGCAAAGTCACGCGTCTGGTCCACTATGACGAACCGGCAGGAACGCGCACACAGCTCGACACTCCCGGCGACATAGCGGCATGGACAACAGACAGCCGCGACGAAAGCCACGCATGCCACGTGGGCAACATTCTCGCCGGACAGCATACGGCCGCCGGATATGACGGCATCGCCCCGGGAGCCGCGCTTGTCGCCACGACAAGCTGCCTCTATGACGTCGGCATCCTCGCCGGAGTCGAAGACATCATCGACTACGCGCGCGAGACTGACCGTCCGGCGGTCGTCAATCTGTCGCTCGGCTCGACGCTCGGCCCCCACGACGGCAGCGACCTTTTCTGCCGCTACCTCGACCTCTGCGCCGGCGAGGCAACGATATGTCTGTCGGCGGGAAACAACGGCAATTCAAAAATATCACTGATAAAGACATTCGGCGACGACGACGCGCCGCTCGGCTCGTCGCTCGAAAGCCGCCGCGGATGGGACGGACTCGCTGTCGACGGTCGCTCGGAGGCTTGGAGCTCAGACTCGCGGCCGATGACAATCACCTTCAAAATCTATGATATCAACGAGCACCGCTATGTCTATACGTCGCCCGAGACTGGCGGACCGGACGGCGGCGACACCGTCATCGACTCTGAGAGCGACCCTGAGCTGGCAGCGTTCATCGACGGCTATATCATGGCCTCGGCGGGAGTGTCGCCACACAACGGACGCTACACTATCAGTCTGGCCTACGACTATACCGTCAGCGAAACAAACGTCCACGGGCCATGGGCGCGCTACTATGTCTGCTTCTTTGTCACCGGAGCCTCGGGCGCTACCGTACATGTCTGGGCAGACGGCAGCACATCGTTTTTCCAAAATCTGCGATATGCCGGGCTGCCTGACGGCGGAAGCGAGATGTCGATAAGCAGCATGGCCTGCGGCCGCAATACGATATGCGTCGGGGCGATGAACAGCCGCAACAGCGTGCCGTTGTCAGACGGAAGCTCCAGAAGCTGGGATTTCAAGGTCGGCGATGTAGCATCGTTCTCGTCATACGGCTCGCGGCTGAGTGACGGCACGACGCTGCCCGATTTCTGTGCGCCGGGCAATCAGGTCATCTCGGCAATGAACCGCTACTATATCGAAAGCCACCCCGAGAGCGCCGGTCTCGTCACGGCTGTCACCCGTGGCACAGACCGCGACCACTACTGGTTTTATGACTGCGGCACGTCGATGTCGTCGCCTCACGCAGCCGGCATCTTTGCCCTCTGGCTCGAGGCCGACCCTACCCTGACGCCCGCACAGCTGAAGGAAATAGCTGTCACGACAGCGCGCCGCAGCGATGACAGCGCAAGTCGTCAGGCACGCGGCGCCGGAGACATCGACGCCGTCGCCGGACTAAAGGAAGTCCTGCGCCGCGCCGGCGTAAGTTCGGTCACGGTTAAGCCGGTCATAACAGTCACCGACAGACATATCAAAGCCGACGTGCCGGGATGCGACAGCCCCGTCATAGAAGTCTGCGACATCGCCGGTCACAGTATAGACCCGTCGGCCACACTCCTTCCCGGCATATATATTATCACTGTCTCGACACCGTCATTGAGACATACGTCTAAAATATATGTGAAGTAAGACACAGCTTTACGTTTTTTTTGTTACTTTTGTCGAAAACAAAGTAACAGTAAATGAAAAACGTCATCATCCGTTCGATATCAGGCGCCGTCTATGTGGCTCTGATTGTTGTGGCCATCGTAGCAGGCCGTTATGGCATCGCCGCTCTGACGGCCGTCTTCGCCCTGCTCGCAGGCATTGAATACCAACAGCTCGTCGCCTCGAAAGGAGGCCGACAGGCCATAACGTCAGTCATAAATGCCGTCGACATCTCGGTGCTGCTGCTCATACAGGCTGTAGCGTTCACCGCCGCACAATTTTACTTCGACATATTTGTCGGCTGCATATTAGCGCTCGCCATCATTGTAATCGCGCGTTTCGTGCTCGCTCTCTACGACAAACGGCCTGAGGCATTCGCCGAAACAGGACGCTCGATACTCGGCTATATTTATATCGGACTGCCGCTCGGCGCGCTCAACATACTGGGCATTTTCCCCGACTCGTTCTGGTTTATCCTGGCTATGTTCGTCATGATATGGCTCAATGACACAGGCGCGTTCTGCGTCGGCAGCCTCTTCGGACGCCGCAAGCTCTTCGAACGCCTGTCGCCAAAAAAATCGTGGGAAGGATTTTGGGGCGGTCTGTTATTCTGCGCTTTAGCAGGCGTGCTGTTCTACTATCTCGCCCCCGGCACACTCAGTCTCGGCGCCTGGATAGGTTTCGGCGTCACAGTCTCTGTCCTGTCGACATGGGGCGATCTGTTCGAGTCGATGATGAAACGATCGCTCGGCGTCAAGGACTCGGGCAAGCTCATCCCAGGCCACGGCGGCATACTCGACCGCATCGACTCGCTGCTGTTCGTCGCGCCGGCCACCGTCATATTTCTGCTTTTATTCCACATGCTCTGAGAGCATAAACAACAAATACCAACCCCATGAAAAACAAATACCGCGCATTAGCCGCAGCTGTCTGCCTGACAGCCCCGATGCTGTCACAGGCAGTCCTGAGAGTCAACCAAGCGGGTTATCTGACCGATGACCTCAAAAGTGCCGTCTATCTCGGCGATATCAATCCATCAGACCTTGTCTTCTCGATTTCGGGTCTCGATGGCGTAGCCGGAGTCGACAGCGTTGTTACAGGAGCCGCCTGGGAACCGGCCGCCCACTCGGCACGTATATGGTTCTCGTCGCTCACCGCTCCCGGCGACTATGTGCTCGCGATGAAAGACCGCAACGGCTCGGTGCTCGATGTCATCAGATTCTATGTAGGCGACGACGCTTACAGCCGCAACGGTCTCTTTGAAATGCCGCTCAATTATATCCGCCAGCAGCGCTGCGGCTATAATCCCGTGCTCGGGACGACCTGTCACACCCACGACGGCTTTGTAGTCGAAAGCGACAGCATCGACGGACGCCACTACGACGTCACCGGCGGCTGGCATGACGCGTCAGACTACCTGCAGTATCTCACCACTTCGGCCAACTCGGTCTATCAGATGCTCTTCGCATACGACAGCAATCCGACGGTCTGGACCGACAGCCATGACGCCCGCGGCGACAAAAACGCCAACGGCGTGGCCGACATCCTCGACGAAGCCCGCTGGGGTCTTGAATGGATGATGAAGATGAATCCCGAAGAGGGCATCTATTTCAATCAGATTGCCGACGACCGTGACCACAAATATGCCGGACTGCCCGCGCAGGACAGCGTCGACTATGGCCGCGGCCCGGGCCTCGACCGTCCGGTCTATACATGTTCGAATCATCCCACGGGACTGATGAAATACAAAAACCGCAGCCGCGGTCTGGCGTCGTCGGTCGGCAAATTCGCGTCATCGTTCGCTCTCGGCGCAAAAGTCTTCGCCAAGATAGACAGCGCTTTCGCCGCCGAGCTCGGCCGCCGCGCCGAAGCCGCCTACGCCATCGCCAAAGCCAATCCGGGTCCGTGCCAGACAGCTCCGGGCTCGTCGCCGTACTTCTATGAAGAAGACAACTGGACCGACGATCTCGAACTGGCCGCCATCAGTCTCTACGGCAAAAACGGCGACAAGAAATATCTCGCCGACGCCGTCGACTACGGCCGCATGGAACCTGTGACCCCCTGGATGGGTGCCGACTCGGCGCGCCACTATCAGTGGTATCCGTTTGTCAATCTCGGCCATGCCCGCATAGCCGAACTCGCCGACGGCAAAACCCGCGACGAGTTTGTCAGGAACCTGCGCAGCGGCCTCGAGCGCGTCACCGAACGCGGCAGCTCCAACATATTCAACTACGGCATCCCCTTTATATGGTGCTCGAACAACCTCGGCGTCGCTTTCGTGACCCAGGCCATGCTCTACCGCGAACTCACCGGCGACAACCGCTATCTCGCCGCCGAGACCGCGGCCCGTGACTGGCTCTTCGGTCTCAATCCATGGGGACAGACGATGATTATCGTCCCTGAAGATGTCACCGAATCGAGTCCCGCCGACCCTCACGCGGCACTGAGCAACACAAGCCTCCACGGCAAAGCCGGTCGCCACGCTCTCATCGGCGGTCTTGTCGACGGCCCCGTCTATACGGCCATATTCAACAAACTGTGGGGTGTGACGCTGCGACGCGACGATGCTTTCAAAGACTTCCAGAACTCGACCGTGGTCTATCACGACGACTACTCAGACTACTCGACCAACGAGCCTACGCTCGACGGCACGGCCTCACTGACCTATATGCTCGGACGTCTCGCCGCGAAGGGCTCGAAAAAGTAAACCCGTCAGCCTAAGATATTCAAAATAGGCTTAAAAAAGCCGAAAGCTTAAAACTTAAATAACAATATTTTGTATCTAAGGCAAAAAGCATTATCTTTGCTATAGTCTTAACAGATCATTAAAAAACTAACATAATACCACTAACCAAAATGGCAACCCAAGACAATCTTTTAAATGACGTTATCGCCAAGGCACAGACATGGCTGGGCGACGGATATGACGCAGAAACACGCGCAGAAGTAAAACGCATGCTTGACGCCGAAGACAAGACAGAGCTGATCGAGTCGTTCTATAGAGACCTCGAATTCGGCACAGGCGGTCTCCGCGGCATCATGGGCGCAGGCACCAACCGCATGAACATCTACACCGTCGGCGCCGCCACACAGGGTCTCGCAAACTACCTGAAAGAAGCATTCAAAGACCTGCCCGAAATCAGCGTTGTCGTCGGCCACGACGTGCGCAACAACTCGCGCAAGTTCGCCGAGATCGTCGCAAACATCTTCTCGGCCAACGGCATCAAAGTATATCTCTTCGACTCGTTCCGTCCGACTCCCGAACTCTCGTTCGCAATACGCAGACTCGGCTGCCAGAGCGGTGTCAACATCACCGCCTCTCATAATCCCAAAATCTACAACGGTTATAAGGCATACTGGAGCGACGGCGCCCAGATTATCGCGCCCCACGATGTCAACATCATCGACCACGTCAACCGCATCAAGAATGTAAGCGAAATCAAGTTCGAGGGCAATCCCGCCAAGATTGAAATCATCGGCGACAAGATGGACAACGACTTCCTGACAGCCATCAAAGCTCTGTCGCTCGACCCCGAAGTCATCAAACGCCACGCTGACCTCAAGATCGTCTATACCCCTATCCACGGCACCGGCGTCGAGCTTATCCCCGAATCGCTGCGCCGCTGGGGCTTCACCAATATCATCCACGTTCCCGAACAGGATATTCCCTCGGGCGACTTCCCCACAGTAGCATCGCCTAACCCCGAGAATCCCGAGGCAATGGCAATGGCCATCGCCAAAGCCAAAGAAGTGGGCGCCGACCTCGTCGTTGCCTCTGACCCCGACGCCGACCGCATCGGCTGCGTCATCCGCGACAACAACGGCGAATACCAGCTCATCAACGGCAACCAGATTGTCATGATTCTGCTCAACTACATCATGCGCCGCAACCGCGAGATGGGCAAGCTCACCGGCAACGAATATGTTGTCAAGACAATCGTGACGACAGAGACCATCAAGTCTATCGCCGAGAACTACAACATCAAGATGTATGACTGCTACACCGGCTTCAAGTGGATTGCATCTGTCATCCGCGACAACGAAGGCACGATGCGCTATCTTGGCGGCGGCGAAGAGAGCTACGGCTTCCTCGCCGAAGACTTCTGCCGCGACAAAGACTCAGTATCGGCAATCTCGCTGATGGCTGAAATCTGCGCATGGGCTAAAGACCAGGGCATGGACTTCAACGAAATGCTTCAGGACATCTATATCAAGAACGGCTTCTCTCACGAGGTAGGCATCTCTGTCGTCCGCGAAGGCAAAGCCGGCGCCGAAGAGATTCAGCAGATGATGAAAGACTTCCGCGCCAACCCGCCCAAATCTCTCGGCGGCAGCCCCGTCGTCACAGTCAAGGACTATGCCGACCTCAACTGCACCGATATGACAACCGGCGCCGTCACAAAGATGGATTTCCCAACTACAAGCAACGTACTCCAGTTCTTCACCGCCGACCACTCGAAAGTGTCAGTGCGTCCGTCGGGCACAGAACCTAAGATCAAGTTCTACATGGAAGTCCACGACAAACTCGCCGGCAAAGACGACTACGAACGCGCCAACCGCGACGCCGCAGCCAAAATCGAGGCCATCAAGAAAGATCTCGGCATCTGATTAAACTCAATAATACTGACGGGGCTGTTGCATAACGACAATGGCCCCGTCATTAATATATAATGGAAGTAATCTACGAAGACAACCACATCATCGTCGTCAACAAACGGCCCGGCGAGATTGTCCAGGGCGACAAGACAGGCGACAAACCGCTCAGCGAGACCGTCAAGGAGTGGATAAAAGAGACGCATGCCAAACCGGGAAATGTCTTTCTCGGCGTCGTCCACCGTCTCGACCGCCCCGTCGGAGGCCTCGTCGTTTTCGCCAAGACATCCAAAGCGCTGACCCGCCTCAACGAGATGTTCCGCCGAGGCGACGTCCACAAGACCTACTGGGCCATCACCCGCAACCGACCTCCACACGACGAAGATCTGCTGACCCACTATATCACCACCGTCGAACGCAACAACAAATCATATGCCTCGGCGACACCGAAGGCCGATGCCAAAGAGTCGCGTCTGAAATACCGTCTGCTCGCTTCGGGCGAACGATACCATCTCGTCGAAATCGATTTGCTCACCGGACGCAAACACCAGATCAGAGTGCAGATGAGCGCCATCGGCTGTCCGATACGCGGCGACCTGAAATACGGCGACAAACGCAGCAATCCCGACGGCAGCATCTCGCTGATGGCACGTCATATCACATTCATCCATCCTGTCTCAGGCAAAGAAATAGATCTGACGGCGCCAGTTCCCGACGAACGCCTGTGGACCGAGCTGGCCGCTGCCGCCCAAAGCCATACACAACCAACCGACAACACATTATGACAAAAGAAGATCTCAGAATAGTTTTTTTCGGCACCCCCGAGTTTGCAGTAGAGAGTCTCGCAGCCCTCGTCGACAACGGCTATAACGTCTGTGCCGTCGTCACAATGCCCGACAAAATAGCCGGCCGCGGCCACAGACTGCTCTCTTCGCCCGTAAAGCAATATGCCCTCGAGCACGGCATCAAAGTGCTCCAGCCCGAGAAACTTAAAAACGAAGATTTTGTGGCCGAACTGCGTTCGCTCGCCGCCGACCTGTTTATCGTCATCGCCTTCAGAATGTTGCCGGAGGTCGTGTGGACGATGCCGCCGCTGGGCACCTTCAACCTCCACGCCTCACTGCTGCCCCGCTTCCGCGGCGCGGCTCCCATCAACCGCGCCATCATGGCAGGCGAGACCGAGACCGGCGTGACGACATTCTTCCTCAAACACGAGATAGACACCGGTGACATCATCGACCGCGTACGCGTCGACATCAGCCCCGACGAAGACGCCGGCAGCCTCCACGACCGCCTCATGGCGATAGGCGCGCGCCTGACCCTCGACACCGTCGGCCACATCATCGCCGGCGACCTCAAGCCCATACCTCAGGACAGTTTCAGCGACGAGACGCCGACAGCCGCGCCAAAAATCTTCAAAGACACCTGCCGCATCGACTGGTCACGCCCGGCCCGGGAAATACACAACCACGTCAGAGGTCTCTCGCCCTACCCGGCCGCGTGGACCGACCTCGTCGACAGTGACGGCAGCCAGACGACGGCCAAAATTCTCAAAACACGCGTCACCGACACCAACGGCAATCTCACGCCTGGCGAAATCGCCTGCCGCAACGGACAAATGTTTGTCGGCACCGGCTCGTCTGACATCGAAATACTGCGACTGCAGCCTGCCGGCAAAAAAGCGCTCGACACGGCCGACTTTCTGCGCGGTGCGAGACTCGACAAGCCTAAATTTGTATGATAAAACATCGAACTTAACATTAGTTATAAATGTTTAAGTTATACAACTCAGAATATACAACCCTTTAAATTCAATTATTATGTATAACCCGGAAGACAACGAAAACCGTCCCGAAAGCAGCCGTGAACGCTACTCCATACAGCCGAGCAAGGCACAGAAAGCCATGCGTACAATCTTCGGCATCATCATGATCATCATCTATGTCGGCATGGGTGTGCTCCTCTTGATCAATTTCTTCAACTGGGATACATCGACCGGCATGAACATCGCACGTATCGTCGTCGGCATCGTGCTCATCATCTACGGCGTATGGCGCGCCTACCGCCAGTATGCCGGCATAGACTCAAGATACTGACCTGCACACTGACATAAAACATATAAGCTTCTACCGCATCATGAAATACAAATTGTTACCTCTTGTCGGCAGCCTGATTCTCGCAGTCGGGCTGACCGGCTGTCTCAAATATGAAAAGAAAGCCAATTCGTCGACAACAGGCACCACCACCATAGTCTGCGACGACACTTTCCGCAACATCATGGAACAGGAAGTCGACGTCTTCGAGTATCAGTATCCCGACGCCCACATCCTCGCCCGTTATGCCACACAGGCCGAGGCCATCGACTCGCTCATGAGCCTCAACACCAAGACAATCGTCATCGGCCGCGACCTGACCAAGGAAGAGAAGAAATATCTCAAAGGACAGCGCAAAAACGTCAAGTCAAGCAAAATTGCCGTCGACGCCATAGCTCTGATTGTCAACAAGGACAATCCGTGCAGCATGATGACGACCAAAGAGGTCGCCGACATACTCTCGGGTTCGTCGCGTTATTGGAACGACATCGAGCCGAGCGAACTCGGCGAGATTGCCATCATCTTCGACAACAAGAATTCGAGCCTCGTCAGCTATATGCGCGACTCGCTGCTCAACGGCGGCGAACTCGGCCCGAACGTCTACGCCCAGGGCTCTATCCCGGCGGTCTATGAGGCAGTCGAGAAAAATGTCAACGCCATCGGTGTTCTCGGCGTCAGCTGGATTACATCCGACATGAGTTCGGTCGAAATCACTCAGGAGGAACTCGCTCAGTCTGTCCTCTCTGACGCACCGATACAGGGCGCCACTCTCAGCCAGAACTTCAAGGTGCTGAAGCTCCGTCGCCCCGACGAGGTCACAGCCTATAAGCCTTATCAGGAGAATATCTTCAACGGCACCTACCCGCTCTTCCGCCAGATCTATATGATTACGACGGGCGTTTCGGGCAGCCTCGCCAGCGGTTTCTATAGCTTCGTCACCGGCGACATCGGCCAAAAGATAATAATGAAGACCGGCATCATGCCTGCCCGCATGAGAATCCAGGTCGTCGAAGTGAGCAAGTAAATCGCTTCAGCATAACGTTTATCGCCCCGCGGGCCAATGGTTTGCGGGCCGATTTGTTTTGGCTATGGAACTACGGATTCAGCCGTAGCATGCTAACATACTCGTCCCCAAGGGCTGAAGCCCTTGGTCCATGGCATAAAAAACCTCCGGGGCGGGGATGCCTCGGAGGTTATGTGGAGGATGATGTTGCAGATCGGGGATTATGATTCGGCGACGCCGGCGAGGGCGGGGTCAATCATGATGCGGCCGCAGTATTCACAGACAATGACCTTTTTGTGAAGACGGATTTCCATCTGCTTCTGCGGGGGAATGCGGTTGAAACAGCCGCCACAGGCGTTACGCTGCACATAGACGATGCCGAGACCGTTGCGGGCGTTCTTGCGGATGCGCTTGAAAGCCGTGAGGGTGCGCTCGTCAATCTGGGGTTCGAGAGCTTTGGCTTTTTCGCGGAGGTTCTCTTCTTCCTGACGTGTCTCGCTGACGATTTCGTCAAGCTCGTTGCGCTTTTCGTCGAGAATGTGGGTCATGTCGGCGAGTTTCTCGCGTGTGGTCTCGATTTCGGCCTTTTTGTTCTCGATAGCGCGGCTATATTCGTTGATATGTTTTTCAGCAAGCTCAATCTCAAGTGACTGGAACTCGACTTCCTTGGTGAGAAGGTCAAACTCGCGGTTGTTGCGAACGTTATCGAGCTGTTCCTTGTATTTGTCAATCAGCGTGCGGCAAGAGTTGATTTTCTCTTTTTCTGCAACGAGGCTGTTGTTAAGCTCGTCGATTTCACGCGAATAGTTTTCGACACGTGTCTGCAGGCCGGCAATGTTGTCTTCAAGATCTTTGACTTCGAGGGGAAGCTCGCCGCGGATAGTCTTGATGCGGTCGATTTCCGAGAGAATTGTCTGCAGCTCGTAGAGAGATTTCAGACGCTGCTCGACGCTTGAGGTTTGCTCGTTTTTGTTATCGATAGCCATGTATTAAATATATTTTATTGGATTTTGTTCTGTTTCTGAATAATAGGTTGCAAAGTTAGGAAATTTTTCTTTAATAACGCGATAAAAAATCTCTTTTGTGCATGATTCGCTCTCATAATGGCCTATGTCGATGATGAGAATGTCGTTTCCATAGTCGACAAAGTCGTGATAGCGTATGTCTGACGAGATGTAGGCCTGAGCGCCGCCACGCAGCGCCGTGCCGATAAATTCGCCGCCCGACCCGCCGCACATCGCTATGCGTCTGATCGGGGTGTCGCTTGCGGCTAATGCCGAACAGCGCGCTGTCGGCGAACCAAATGCGTCCTTAACTTTTGCAATCAGCTGTGCCGGCGTAACGGCTTGGTCGAAGACGGCCCGCAGGCCGAGACCTATGCGACGGTCGGTGTCCTCGATATTCGTGTAGCTGAACCCGCGGAGACGGTCGCCGAGCGATTCGGCGAGACGGTCGCCTATAGCTGCGGCATTTGCGCAGGCAGTCACGGCCGTGATGACCGTGACGTCGCGGTCGCTCACGTCGGCAAGAGGTTCGGCCGAGGCAAGGGGCATGGCGCTGCAGACGGCATCTGCCGCGACCGCCCTGACTTCGCTGAGGCCGTATGTGTCGGCGAGGTCAAAGAAAGAGAGAAGGGCCGTCTGCGCCGCATCACGGTCGACCGTAGCCGAAACTCTGACGCTTAGACCGCGCAAAGGCGACAGCACGCCCTCGGGACGCGCGCCGAGACGACGCGCCATCTCATAGCTCACGCCGCCGACAGCGCTGTCGGCGGCAGTGTGCGACGAGTAGACCGTGATGCCGTTCTTTATTGCCAGAGCGACAGCCTCTTCGACAGGAGTGTTGCCCGTGATGTGCTTGAGGCCTTTGAATATCAGTGGATGATGCGACACGATGAGGTTGCAGCCGCGGCCGACGGCCTCGCGCACGACGGCGGGAGTGACGTCGACACACAGCAGCACACCGTTGCAGTCGGCCCGACGCGAGCCTACCTGAAGGCCGGTGTTGTCCCAGCTTTCCTGTAGCGACGGCGGCGCAAACTCTTCAATCGCCGATATGATGTTGCCGGTGAGCATCGTATCAAGCTTTGTCGTCTTTGACAAGGTCGATGGCAAGCTCGTCGAGCTGCTTTTGGTCGAGCGGCGCGGGAGCGTCGAGCATGACGTCGCGACCGCTGTTGTTCTTGGGGAAGGCGATGCAGTCGCGGATGCTGTCGAGACCTGCGAAGAGCGACACCCAGCGGTCGAGACCGTAGGCGAGACCTCCGTGAGGGGGCGCACCGAACTTGAAGGCGTTCATCAGGAAGCCGAACTGCTCCTGTGCCTTCTCGGGTGTGAAGCCGAGAATCTCGAACATCTTGGCCTGAAGCTCGCTGTCGTGGATACGTATCGAGCCGCCCCCGACCTCGACACCGTTGATGACCATGTCGTAGGCATCGGCGCGGACAGCTTCGGGATTGGTGTCGAGCATGGGGATATCTTCGTCTTTGGGATGGGTGAAGGGATGGTGCATGGCCATGAGGCGCTGCTCTTCGTCGCTCCACTCAAACATCGGGAAGTCTACTACCCAAAGGCAGGCGAACTTGTTTTTATCGCGCAGACCGAGCTGACGGCCCATCTCGAGTCGGAGCTCGCAGAGCTGTTTGCGGGTCTTCATGGCGTCGTCGCCGCTCATGATGAGGATGAGGTCGCCCGGCTCGGCGTCCATGGCGGCCTTGAGCTGCTGGAGAACGTCCTGGCTGTAGAATTTGTCAACCGACGATTTGACATTGCCATCGGCTTCGACGCGGGCATAGACGAGACCCTTGGCGCCGATCTGGGGACGCTTGACATACTCGGTCAGCGCGTCGAGCTGTTTGCGGGTATACGATGCCGCGCCCTTGGCGTTTATGGCGCCGATGTAGGCGGCGTTGTCGAAAACGCTGAAGCCGTGGCCCTGCATGATGTCTTTAATCTCGACAAAACGCATGCCGAAACGGAGGTCGGGTTTGTCGCTGCCGTAATATTTCATGGCGTCGGCCCAGGGCATTCTGATGAAAGGCTCTGTCAGCTCGATGCCACGGATTTCCTTGAAGAGATGCTTGGCCATGCCCTCGAAAAGCTCGATGACGTCATTCTGCTCGATGAAGCTCATCTCGCAGTCGATCTGTGTGAACTCGGGCTGACGGTCGGCACGGAGGTCTTCGTCGCGGAAGCACTTGACAATCTGGAAGTAGCGATCCATACCCGAAACCATCAGAAGCTGCTTGAGCGTCTGGGGCGACTGGGGCAGAGCGTAGAACTGTCCGCGGTTCATGCGCGAGGGCACGACGAAGTCGCGGGCGCCTTCGGGCGTCGAACCGACGAGCATCGGGGTCTCGATCTCGAGGAAGCCCTTGCTGTCGAGATAGCGGCGCACCTCCATCGTCATCTTGTGACGCAGCTCGAGGTTGCGGCGCACGGCTTCGCGGCGCAGGTCGAGATAGCGGTATTTCATTCTGAGATCATCACCGCCGTCGGTATCGTTCTCGATGGTAAACGGGGGCACCTCGCTGGGATTAAGGATGTTGAGCTCTTTTGCAAGAATCTCGATGTCGCCTGTGGGCATGTTGGGGTTCTTGCTTGTGCGCTCGGCGACAGTGCCTTTGACCTGAATGACGTATTCGCGTCCGAGATGGCCGGCTGCGTCGTTGAGAGCCTTGTCAAGCTCGTCGTTGAAAACTATCTGTGTGATACCGTAACGGTCGCGCATGTCGACAAATGTCATACCGCCCATTTTGCGGCTGCGCTGCACCCATCCGGCAAGCGTTACCTCTTTACCGGCATCGCTGAGGCGGAGTTCTCCGCATGTATTCGTTCTGAACATATCTGTTGTTAAATTTGATATTCTTAAAATAACTTACAAAGGTAATATTTTTTTAGAAAAAAGTCAACGTTTAAAAATTTAAGCGTAAATTTGTAGGAAGAATCAACGAACAACTAATGACAGAAGACGATATAAACCTCTTCGACGGCAACGACATCCCTGCCGTCGAGGTCGAATACACCGAAGACGACATCCAGACCCTCGACTGGAAGGAACACATACGGCGCCGTCCTGGCATGTATATCGGCAAGCTCGGCGACGGCACCAACTCTGACGACGGCATCTACGTGCTGCTCAAAGAGGTGCTCGACAACTCTATCGACGAATACATGATGGGCTTCGGCAAAACAATAAACGTCAGCGTATCGGCCGAAAGCGCCACCGTCAGAGACTTCGGCCGCGGCATCCCTCTGGGCAAGCTCATCGACGTCGTGTCGAAGATGAATACCGGCGGCAAATATGACTCGAAGGCTTTCAAAAAATCAGTCGGCCTCAACGGCGTCGGCCTAAAGGCAGTAAACGCCCTGTCGACCGAATTCACCGCCACGAGCTACCGCGACGGCATGATGAAGCGCGCGCGCTTTGAATGCGGCGAGCTCGTCGAGGAGTTTGAGCTCGAGCCGACCGACGAGCCGAACGGCACGCAGATATCGTTCACACCCGACCGCTCGATATTCCGCGACTACCGTTTCCTCGACGAATTCATCACACCGCTGATAAAAAACTACACATTCCTAAACACAGGTCTCGCGATTGTCTTCAACGGGCGCCGCATGATCTCCCGCAACGGTCTTCTCGATTTGCTGCAGGCCAACCTCACCTCAGAGCCCCTCTACCCCGTCATACATCTCAAAGGCGACGACATCGAGATTGCCCTCACCCACGTCAACCAGTACGGCGAGGAATACTACTCGTTTGTCAACGGGCAGCACACCACCCAGGGCGGCACCCACCTGAGCGCTTTCAAAGAGGCGGTTTCGCGCACGATAAAAGACTACTTCGGACGCAACTTCGAATACTCGGACATACGCAACGGCATGGTCGCCGCCGTAGCCCTCAAGGTCGAGGAACCCGTCTTCGAGTCACAGACCAAGACACGCCTCGGCTCGCGCGACATGGGTCCCGACGGACCTACAGTCGCCAAATTTATCGGCGACTTCGTCAAAAAAGAGCTTGACGACTATCTCCACCGCGACCTCGAAGTCGCCAAGGTCATCCTCAAAAAGGTGCAGGAAAGCGAACGTTCGCGCAAAGCGATGGCCGGCATCGCCAAACTCGCGCGCGAAAAGTCAAAGAAAGTCAATCTTCACAACAAGAAGCTTCTCGACTGCCGCGTACACCTCAACGACGTCAAGGGCGACGAAGATCTCAAACGGGCATCGTCGATCTTCATCACCGAGGGCGACTCGGCAGCCGGCTCGATTACCAAAATACGAAACGTCGACACCCAGGCCGTCTTCTCGCTGCGGGGCAAGCCGCTGAACACCTTCGGTCTGACACAGAAAGTGGTCTACGAGAACGACGAATTCAACTGCCTCCAGGCCGCGCTCAACATCGAGGGCGGCATCGACGAACTGCGATATAACAACGTCATCATCGCCACCGATGCCGACGTCGACGGCATGCACATACGCCTGCTGCTGATAACCTTCTTCCTCCAGTTCTTCCCCGACCTAATCAAGAAGGGCCACGTCTATGTGCTGCAGACCCCTCTGTTCAGAGTCAGGAACAAGAAGACAGCCCGTCGCGGCAGCAAAAAGCCCGGCGACGAAACATACTATTGTTATAACGACGATGAGCGCGTCACAGCCATAAACAAACTGGGCGAAAATGCCGAGATCACACGATTCAAAGGTCTCGGCGAAATCTCGCCCGAGGAATTCAAGGACTTCATCGGCGAAGATATGCGCCTCGACCGCGTCACGCTGAAAAAAGAAGACGGCGTTGCCGAGCTTCTTGAGTTCTACATGGGCAAAAACACCATGGAACGCCAGCGCTTCATCATCGACAACCTCATTATAGAAGATGACTCACAGATCAGCTGACAGCACCGGCAGCCAACGCGTCGCGCTCTTCGCCGGATCGTTCAATCCCTTTACCGTCGGACATGACTCTATCGTGCGCCGCGGTCTCGGCCTGTTCGACAGAATCATAATCGGCGTCGGACACAACCGCGCCAAAACCGACGACGACGTGGCCGCCCGTGTCGACGCCATCAAAAAAATTTATGCAGGCATCGATGCCGTCGAGGTCAGACCCTACAGCTGTCTGACAGTCGACTTCGCCCGCGAGTGCGGCGCCGGCTACCTGCTGCGGGGCATGCGCAGCGTCAAAGACTTCGAGTATGAGCGCGACATGGCCGACATAAACCGCCGTCTGACCGGCATCGAGACCGTGATACTCTTCACGCTGCCCGAACACGCCGCCATATCGTCGTCGATTGTGCGCGAGCTGCAAAGCTACGGCCACGACGTCAACCCATTTCTCCCCTGACTTGTTATATAATCTACAACACAACAGACAATGACTTTCAAGACAATTTTAGCCGCCGCCCTGGCGTGCCTGCCATTTCTCGGCGCCGGCGCAAAAACCATAGAACTCCAGCCCGACCAGAAGCTGCGCATGGCCGCGGCTCTCATCGAGAATTATTATGTCGACGAGGTCGACGGCGGCAAAGTGGCCGAAGAAGCCATCATCGCCATGCTCAAGACCCTCGACCCCCACTCTGTTTACAGCAACGCCGAAGAGACGCGCGAACTGACCGAACCGCTCGAAGGCAAATTCAGCGGCATCGGCATCCGCTTCAACATGTCGACCGACACGGTCTATGTCATCCAGACCGTCGCCGGCGGCCCGTCGGAGCGCGTCGGCATACGTCCGGGCGACCGCATCATCATGGCCGGCGACAGCCTCATCGCCGGTCGCAAGATGGGCAACACGCGAGTAATGAAGATACTCCGCGGCGAAAAAGGCTCAAAAGTCAACCTCAAGGTCAAGCGCGGCGACTCGCCCGAACTCATCGACTTCGTCGTCACCCGCGACGACATACCCATCTACAGCGTCGACGCAGCATATATGGTCGACCCGCAGACGGGCTACATACGCATCAGCCGATTCGCCGAAGACACGGCCAAAGAGACAGCCCGCGCCATCGAGAAGCTGATGAAGCGCGGCATGAAGAAACTGATCATTGACCTCCAGGACAACACCGGCGGCTATCTCGGCGCCGCCGTCGAACTTGCGTCGCTTTTCCTTGACTCCGGCGACCGAGTCGTCTACACCAAGGGTCTTCACTCAGAGCCGATGCACTTCGACCTCGACCGCCGCGGCCCGCTGAGCGACATGCCTCTCGTGGTCCTCGTCAACCAGTATTCGGCATCGGCCTCAGAGATTCTCGCCGGCGCACTTCAGGACAACGACCGCGCCGTGATTGTCGGCCGCCGCACATTCGGCAAAGGTCTCGTCCAGCGCCCCTTCCCCTTCCCCGACGGCTCGATGATACGACTGACGACGGCCCGCTATTACACACCCTCGGGACGCTCGATTCAGAAACATTATGACAAAGGCCAGGGCGAAGAATACCAGCTCGACATGCTCAACCGCTACAACAGCGGCGAGCTCTTCCACGCCGACAGCATCAAGCTCGTCGACTCGCTAAGATATGAAACCATCCGCAGCAAGCGCACAGTCTACGGCGGGGGCGGCATACTGCCCGACGAATTCGTGCCGGTCGACACAACTTATTTCACCCGCTACTTCCGCGACCTCGTCGCCAAGGGTGTCATCAACACCTTCACGCTCAACTATGTCGACACCCACCGCGACGAACTGCTGAAGAAATATAAAGACGAAGACGCCTTCGTGGCCGGATTCACAGTCTCGCCCGCGATAATCAATGAACTAATCGAGGCCGGCGAGAAAGCCGGCGTCGCCCTCGACTCGGCCCAGTATGAACGTTCGGAGCCTTATCTCAAGGCCAACATCAAAGGCGTCATAGGCATGGACCTGTTTGAAGACGCATCGTTCATACGACCCGTCAACGACCTGCTGCCCGAATACCGCGCCGCCCTCGGCATCATCTGCGACGAAAGACGCTACCGCGACATACTCGACGGCAAAGTCGACAAAAAGACATATACCAACATCGAGACATCGACTGCCGCACCGGCTGCCGGAGAATAATCTGACATCAGCCGCATAATGCAGCGAGGGCTGCGGCCAATTGACGCCGCAGCCCTCGCTGCTTATCGCCGATGCTTGAGACCGACGATATCGAGAAGCTCGTGATATTCCCTCCATGCTCTTATAAGAAGAGGTCTCACCCGCCGGTGCACCGGCATTCCGACACCGTCGGAGAGAAGATCGATTGCGCGGCGGTAGCAGGTCAGTGCCGACATATCGTAGCCGTTGTGACGGCAGTCGGCAGCCATTGTCAGAAGCCGCTTTGCAGCGACAGCGATATTGCCGGGATGCGAGGCTTCGGCGAAACACTCGTCAAGCATGGCATAAAGCTCTTCGGCGATAAGGTGGCTGATGCGTCCGTCGGGACTCGCCGAAAGAATCCGGCGGCATGTCTGTTTTTCCATAAACAACAGTTTTTTTGATTGAAAAAAGTAAAATAACTCCCTTACATCCCGCGAGGTCGTCCCCCGCAGCTTGCAAGACAGTCTGTTGTTTATGCGATTATACTATTATGACTCCCCTCAATCAAAAAAGTTTAAGAGCCTGCTGAATTTTTCGCAGTATTTCTTTTCTATAGAAAGGGATGAAAGGATTTCGAGTTGGGCCGGGCGATGAATGTCGCTGCCGACGCGGTCGTAATAACCCAGCTCAAGCAGCCGGTGAGCCTTTTCAGTCACTGCTTTACCATAATTACCACTCAGGCTTAAAAGATTGAGCTGCATTCTGACGCCTCGGGTGTGCAGTCTGTCATAATGACGCTGGTCCATATAGACGTAACGCTCGGCATGCGCCAGAACGGGAAAATAACCTGACGAGAATATTGAATCGATGATACCGAAGAGGTTGGCGGGGGGTGTGAAATAAGATGTCTCCACAAGAAGGCTGTCGCCTTTGTCACCGATAGGCAGAAGCTCGCGGGCGCCAAGACGCTCGACAAACAACTCGTCCATCATGTTCTCGGCAGCGAGTCTCAGCTCAATCGAGCCGTTATAGGCTGTTTTAAGGTCTTCGTAACGATTTTTTAAGTCGTCGGGACGGTTGGGTATATCCTCCATGATATGCGGCGTAAGCCACACGCGCCGGAAGCCAAGCTCCTCATATCGGGCAAGTATCTTCAGAGAAGTACCGAGGTCTGAAACGCCGTCATCGACCCCCGGGAGTATATGACTGTGCCAGTCTGTAGCCCCGCGGAAGTCGATGGATGACTTTTGTTTGGAAAATAATGTAAAAGGGTTAAATCCCATTAATCTTTGTTGCCGTAATAGTAGCCTTTAGAGCCATAGCCATAACCTTTGCCATAGCCGTAGCCATATGAATATCCGTATCCGTAGCGCGAACCGTCATCGACCGTGGCATTGAGGATAACAGACATGTTCTTGAACTTGTGTTCGCTATACATACGGTCGATTTCGCCGACCATTGAACGTTCAAGCAGTCCGGCACGCACGATAAAGAGGGTGCGGTCGCAATAACCGTCGACAATCTTCGCGTCGGCCATCATTGCGAACGGCGGACAGTCGATGAAGATATAGTCGAACTCCGGAGCGAGCTGGTCGAGCAGCGCGGCTAAACGTCCGTTTTCAAGAAGTTCTGTCGGGTTGGGCGGCATCGTGCCGACAGGCATGATCTTTAGACCGCAGAGCTCTTCTTTGGTAGTTATCAGTGAATTTACGTCATTAGTGCGGCCTGACAGATAGTCACTGATACCTTTGCTCGGCGAACCGACAAACGATGACGTCGAGCCGTGACGGAGGTCACCGTCGATGACAAGAACACGTTTGCCTTTGATGGCAAGTGACACGCCGAGGTTAATCGAAACGAACGTCTTGCCCGAACCGGGATTGAACGACGTAATCATTATGTTATTGCACTTCTTTGAATCCTGACAGAGGAAACCGAGATTGGTGCGAAGTACTCTGAACGCCTCGTTGGCGATATCTCGCGAACCTTCCCTGACGACGATATCCGTACGGTTGTCACCGCTTTTCTTTGCTTTCTTCAACAGACCTTTTCCGCCATTGACCGACATAGGTATCTCACCGAGATAGGGAACTTTGAGATTCTCGAGATCCTTACGACCGCGTATCTTCGTATTGCCGATTTCTTTGACATAGATGATACCGAAGGGAATCAGGACGCCGAGCATGAAGGCGATGAGAAGTATATTGCGTTTTACAGGCGCCGTTGGATACGGCAGACCCGTAGGTCTTGTGATGACACGTGTGTTATATGCGGTAAATGCCTGTGAAAGCTCGTTCTCCTCACGTTTCTGAAGCAGGAAAAGATAAAGTGTCTCTTTGACTTTCTGCTGACGTTCGACGCTGAGAAGATATTTGGCCTGCGTCGGGTTTGCGGCTATCTGGGCCGTTGTCTGGTTCTCGCTCTGCTGCAAATTCTTTATACTTGTGTTGAGGGCGATAATCTGATTGTCAATCGAGGTGATGATGCCTCGGCGCTGAGCTGCGAGCTGCTGGTCAAACTCGACGACGATAGGGTTGGTCTCCGAACTGTTTTCAGCAAGACCGTTGCGACGGAGCAGAAGTTTATTATACTCCATGATCTGGGTAGACAGGCTCGGGTTCTCAATGCCGGTGTTAGACGGAAGCACCTGATTGCGGTTGCCGTCGGCCGTGAGATAATTGCGTATATAACGCGAAACCTGCAGCTGGTTGTTGAGTTCGAGTATCTGAGAGGCGATGTTGCTGTTCTGCTCCATATACATGCTCGAAGCGGCTGCAAGGTCAGGAATAAGGTGCGTACTCTTATAAGAAGAGATGTCCTGATCGACATTGCCGAGCTCGCTTTCGATGACACCGAGACGGTCGTTTATGAAGTTTGATGTCGAGACTGCAATCTGGTTCTTGTCTCTGATCCAGTTTTCGTTATATACGCCGATAAGCGTGTTGAGAATGTCTTCGGCGCGCTGTACCGACGGGTCGTTGACGGTGAGGTCTATAACGGTACCTTTGTCGTCAAGCAACGCAACTTTAAGTTTAGCGGTATATGAAGCTACGGCCGATTTGAGCGGCGACTTAGTCACATAAAGATCAAAAGCCTCTTTGTCTTTGAAACCGTCGCCACGTGTGACGACCATGCGTCCCAGAGGCGTCGGGATACTGTCACCTATGGCATGAACGTCGGGATCTACGGCATATTCTTCATTGTCAGCCTTGAAATCGCTGACCGTATAACCTCCCTTTTCATCAAAGTGGAGGATAAACGATGCCGACTGTTTGTCGTTTGAATCGGGGAAAGCAACTTTCGCGGGAAGGGTCATGCCATAGAGTATCGGCTTTCTGAAAAGGCCTTCGCCACGGTAATTCATATCAAGATCAAGGCGCTTGATGACGTCTTCCATGATGTCAGGCGACTTGAGCGCGCTGAGCTCATTGTTGATATTTGTATTCGTTGAGAAAAGGCCGAGATCTGAAAAAGCATCGACCGCGCCGTTGACCGACGATCCGTTGCCCTCTTCTTTTATGAGAAGCGACGCCGTGCGGGTATATACAGGCGTTGCAAACAGCAGATAAACGACTGCGAGAGCAAGGCAGACCGCCACCGATGCCGCAATCCAGCGCCAACGGTGCAAACCGATCGACAGGATATCTTTAATACTTACAGCATTTGATGATTCATCTGTCGCTATATTCTTGTCAACTGATTCTTCTTGCATTGTATTGAAGTGTTTTTTTATTTCTAAAGGTTTTGCCTAAATCATTGTTTATTTGAATATAAGGACGCAGACTGAAGTCAGGAGCGAGGCAACTGATACCCAGAACGAAGCCGACAGAGTTGTGTTGCCGTTGACAGTAGACTGACGTTTCATATAGTTGTTGGGGTCAACGATGATTATGTCGTTTTGCTTGAGATAAAAAGCCGGCGATGAATATAGTGAAGAGGCATTCGTCAGGTCGAGGCGATAAGACTTCTGTGTGCCGTCTTCGTCACGGATCACAAGCACGTTCTTACGATTACCGTAAATAGTCATGTCGCCGGCTGCAGTGATAGCCTCAAGAACATTTACGCGCTCGCGGTCGAGGCTGACTCGGCCGGGATTGTTGACCTCGCCCATAACTGATACACCGGCGTTGGCAAACTCTACAGTAACTACCGGATCTTTGACAAGATTTTTCGAAATAAGCTGATCTTTGATATACTCGGCGACCTGATAGCGGCGCATGCCTTCGATATGGATATCGCCAAGCACAGGGAAGTCAATCGTTCCCTGAGGGGTTACTGTATAATATGACACGTATGAGTTCGACGACACAAGCGATGCAGCGCTGTTGCCGGAACCGATTCTGTGCGAGACGATAGGCAGATTGAAAAGGTCGGCGAGCTCAGGGTCCTTAGAGTTGACAATAATCGCCAGTTTGTCATCAGGACGCACCTTGATTTCTGCGTTTTCAAGCGTCTGGACTACAGCACCGCTGTTAAGGTCCTGAAGCACGGTTATATCTTTCGGTGTCGCACACGAACTGAACAACATGACACTTGCGGCACAGCCGATAAAAATCAGTTTTAGAAATTTCATCATTTATCTTTTTAGATGACGTTTATAAATCGCGGCATGGTCAATCGCCTTTTTACAAAGCTATAACACGCCTAAATACACTTCAATTTTCTCTCAGGGAGGGACAACCTTCCTGCTGTGAATCCTTAACACTTACAGACAATGCTGACAGACGACACAAATAAAAGGGGACAACGTTCCTATCTCGGATAGGGAAGCTATCTCTTCGCAAGTCACTAACATGCCGTTTATTATGGCAACCACAAGAGCTGCCCCCGATAAACGCTCTGTAATCAGCCGGGCGTTAAATACAGCCAAGTATTCTGATTCGGTGGCAAAATTACAAAAAAAGTTTTTTATTTTATATATGTTAAACCGCTTTTTTTCGCTACATTTGCAATGTTACACGTCATCATTTTAACCAATCACATCGCAATGAAACGCGTCATCATTATTTCAATCGCGTTAATATTCTGTATCGCAGCCGACTGTGCCAGGCTGCGAAATTCAATATACATCTTCGACTGCACTCAGTCTATGAAAGGCAACTCCGCCAGAAACGCCCCCGATATATGGCAGACGACAAAATCGAGCCTTAAATCACGAATCGAGCGCGAACCGGCCGACTCACGCATCGTCATCATTCCGTTTCAGTCTCAGCCCTACCCCGCGATTATCTTCGAACGCCGCGATTTCGACTGGGATAAAATCGACGGTAAATTCGAGGAATACATCAAACAGCTCACCAACACCAACATCTGCGACTCGTGGTCGGCAGGAGAGAAATACATCGATCTGACCCGCAACAACTACATTTACCTTATGACCGACGGAGTCGACACCGACGCCGCCCGACGGACGAAGCTCGCCGACGTGTTCCGCCGGTTCTGCTCCAGAAATTACCCCGACACCCACGGTTTCTACGTCCGCCTGACCGAAAACGCCCTCGTCGAGGATAACATCAGGGACATCATCGAAGGCTGCCGTAATCTCGACATCGTCTCACCGGCCGACAAGACCGATTTCGGCAGCTTTGACAGCCGCGTCATAAACATCAACACCCACGAGCTGCCCTGCCGCCGCATCGTCGACTTCAGCGACCCCGGCACATTCAAGGCCACAGCAAAGAGTGCCGACAGCAATTTCATCGTCGACGTCGTCGGCGGTGTCATACAGAACGGCGTCATGGAACTTGAAATACGCTCGGCTTACGGCGACGACAAAACCCGGCTGCATGACGAGCTCGGCGACGAGAACTATGAATTTGACATCACCGTCAGCTCCGACAACATACACATCACCGACCCGCGCATCGAAGTCCGCGTCGTCAACCGTCCCGAGCGTGTCCTCACATTCGACGGCATCTCGCACGAGGAAGACGACCTCGGCAAAAGCGTCCGCCACGAGGACTTCCTTTTCTCGGCCGCCTCGGCTCCCGACACCCTGAGCATCAACCTCGCGCCGGTGTTCAACGACGAGGCTCGCCGCGACCGCGCTTCGGCCTGCATGAAAGTGTCGGCCAACTGCACCGACGACATCACCATCCTCTTCAACGGCCGTGAACTTGCCGACTCATGCTTCACACTTAAGGCCGGCGACGCGACGCCCGGCATCCTGTCGGTCATCTTCAGACCCGGCTGCGACGACACACGGTTAAACCTCTCGATAACACAACTGTCATCAAAGAACCTCGACCGTATCGGTGACGCACCCGCCGGTGAGTTCGTCCACTCATTCCGCGCCGAGTGCGAGAACGAGATGAATCCTCTGGCCGAAGGTCTTCTTTGGGCCGCCGCCATAATCGCCGCGGCGCTGATTCTATGGTTCGTGCTGCTTAAACGTCAGATTTTCCCGCCGATAAGCAAGATAACGACCATAATGATAACGCGGCCTTATGTCAGCCAGCGCAAAGTGCGCGGCGCGCGCCTCGTCGTCTTCAGCGACAAACCTGTCCGTCAGGGCTTTTTCAACCGCCTCTTCACCGGCCGCATCATCTCTGAGGTCAATCCTGTGTGGGCCTCGCGCTGCGAGATGCGCCACGCCCGCAACGGCGTCCGTTTCAGCTGCCCCGACCGCGACATGACATCGTCACCCTCGGCCCTGATGAGCAAATTCAACGAATATACAATCATGAGCATAAAAAGCTCAGGCTGCGATATAACAATTAAAACCCTTTAAGCGAAAATCAAGAACCACTTCAATATCATGGCAACAAACATCAAACGCACACTTTATGTAGGCCTCGGCGGCACAGGCATGAACGCCCTGCTCCACACCAAGAAAATGTTTATCGAAACATACGGCGAAGTCCCGCCTATGATTGGCTTCGTAGGCCTCGACACCGACCACGCCGCGTACGCAAAATCGCTGAAAACCAAATATGGTGAAGTCAAGCTCGAACCGCGCGAACAAATTTCGCTCATCGAGGTCAACCCCAAGCCGATTTTCCTGCGCAACCGCGACCGACTCAGCTGGATTACCGACTCAAGCAGCGAGGCACTCACCAAACTGACCGACGGCGCCGGCATGGTACGCACCAACGGCCGCTTTGCCTTTGCCATGAAATACAAAAGCGTCGAGTCCAAAATCAAACAGACTCTCAACGAGATATGCAGCGCCGAAATCGCCCGCAACTCGAAATATCAGCTTCTCGACACATCGGTCGACATCAACCTCGTCTTCTCGATTGCCGGCGGCACAGGTTCGGGCACATTCATCGACACAGCCTACCTCATCAAGAACATAAAGCGTCAGCTCAGTCTGCGCGGCAAGACCATCGGCTATGCCGTGCTTCCCGACATATTCGACGCCCAGCTCAAATATGACAAATTCCTGCTCAAGCCCAACGCCTACGGCGCGCTGATGGACCTCGACTTCCTGATGCACCTGCCCGTCGGCGAGACCATACCCCTCGACTATCCCGGCGTCGACGGCCTCACCGGCGAGGACGCACCCTTCAACGCCGTCTTCTTCATCTCAAACCGCAACGACAACGGCGACTCATACGACAACATCGACCAGATAGCCGAAATGGTCTCTCTCGCCCTCATCACCGGAGCCGGCGAGCTCTCTGACAAAGCAGCATCTATCGCCGACAACGCCGAGCGCAACATGATTTCGACGACCTATAACATCGGCGAAAAGAAGGCTTGGGCGTCGGGCGTCGGCATGAGCGAAATCGTCTTCCGCGCCTCAGACCTCAGCGAAATATACGGTCTCAAGACCTGCCGCCGCATCATCGAGCGCCTGCGCAATGCCGGCAACAATCCCGAAGCCATCGCCGCCAACTGGATCGACAATCCCGAGGTGAAAGTCCGCGAGAACAACGGACGCGACGACATCATCGACTGGATTCTCCCGAAAGACCCCGACTTCATCCTCCCCGACATCAACGACCGCGACAATCCCAAAAGCGAGATTGACAACTATAAAAAAGAAGTGTCGGCCGACAACAGTTTCATCGACAAGCGCGTTTCCGATAAATGCTCGGTCATCGAAGAAAAGCTCCACCAGCTAATCGTCGACACGCTCAACGGCGACTATGGCGTCGGTCTCACCAAGTCCGTCATCGCCGCGCTTAAAGACCACGCCGACATCTGCCTCAAGGAGATGAAGACCGAGCTTGACGGCTTCCTGCGCATGTCGACGCCGCTCGATGTCGCCGTCACCAACGCCATCAGCGAACTCGCAAGCCTGCGCAACAAAATCTTCAAGCGTCAGAGCACCGTCGACGACGCCACCGCCGACCTCTGCGCCGCTGTGGTGCGCACAGTCGTCAACCAGCGCGAGATACAGCGCCGCAACGGCGCCATCGTCTTCTACACTTGGTTCGCGCAGCAGCTCGACAACTGGAACAAGAAAATCGACGCCGTCGACACCATCCTGTCAAACCTATACACACGCTACGGTCGCCGCATCGCCGAAGTCGACGACCTCATCCGCCGTCAGTCCTCGACATTCCGCATCGACCTCACGGCTCCGTATATCGACAAAGTCGTTGTCGACGACACCGAGATCAACATCCCGGCCTTCATCAAGTCGATGGGCTGGGCCGACGGCATCCTCGAGTTCCCCAACAAGCCCATGCTCGAGATCGAACGTAATTTCAAGGACTACACCTCTTCGCTCAACGGCACACAGCACTGGCTCAGATGCGACGTCGAGTATGCCCTGCGTCAGCTCTCCGACGATGACTTCCGCCGCGTACTCAACCTTGCCATAGCCCAGTCGTCGCAGCTCTTCCCCACCGACTTCCACGGTTACACCCACGAAGACGTCCCCAACTACTTCTTTGTCGGTGTCCCCGACAAAGACCATACATGCCTCAAGGGCGGCGCCATCGAGCTGCGCGACCTCACGCCCAACTCGACCGACCCCGACTTCGCCTCGGTCGGCGGCACAGACCGCATCATCATCTACCGCCAGTATTGCGTCGTCCCCGTCTTCACCCTGCTGTCTGTTCCTGAATACAAGCGCACCTACGACGCGTGGAACAGCCGCCCGCTGGCCTTCTCGAACCACTTCGACGAGAACATCCGCCGCCGCATGGTGCGCGAGCAGTTCTCGCTGATGCCCACCGAAAAAAACTCGTCCGACATGATCGAACTGTGGGTCAACGGCCTGATTTTCGGCCTCATAAAGAACGAAGACGGCATCTACAGCTTCAAGGACGAAGAAAACGGCGACCCGCTCGACGACTACTGGACACCGCTGGCGAAAGACCGCGCCGAAGCCTTCGACCTGCTGCGCCGCTCGCGCGACAAGGTCGAGGAGTCGTTTGAGAAATATATTTCAAAGATACGCACATCGCGCGGCGTCGACGAATTCAACGCCATCATCAGCGACGCCAAGGTCAACTATCGCGAGAAATACTCTCAGAACGACCTGTCGACAGCCGACCTGAAGCTGCGCATCAACAAAGAGACCGCCGACCTGCTCAGAAACGAGCTCAAATACGTCAAAGACAAACTCGGCGAGAATGTATAAGACCCCGCTACAGCATAGTTCGCACTTTTTCGTCGGGAGCGCCTTTGCCGGCCTCGCCGACAGCTTCGCGCGCTATATCAGGCGCTTTGCCGACGAAGAGACCGCGGCATATTTCAACTTCTACTCCGTCACGGATGCCGACAGCGGTGGCGTCAGCATCGCCACGGCCGACTGCGACACCCTGTCGCCTGTCGTCATCGACGGCGCCGACGCCGACAATGCCTATGAGCACTTTTTCGACGGCCTCTTCCGCGACCATGTCAACGTAGCCACACCCGGCACAGGGTCGATGCTCGCAGTCATCTACGTGCCTCTCTATGACGCGGCGGCCCTCGAGACCGCCAAAGACCTCATTAGAGCCATTGACGCCGACACATGCCGCTACGAGATCAGCGTCATGGGCGTCAGCCACGACCTGGCGCGTCTCTTCCTCGACACCGGCGCCGACCCTCTGTCGACGCCTCAGGTGCTCAAGGCCAACTGCGCTTTGGCAATAGGCGACATCTCGGCCATGCGCCATACATCGCCCCGGATAGTATCGTTCAGACTCCTGAGCGACATCAACGCCGACGGACTGGCACTCAACCTCGACAAAGACGCGATGACCGAGATTTTCGGGCGCCTCGCCATACTCGAGACGACATGCCGCCGTGCCATCAGCGGCACGACAGCCTTTGCCTCGCGCAACCGTCCGGTCGACACATTCGGCCTCGCAGCCATGATTTTCGACCGCAGCTATTTTGTCGGCTACCTCCTCCGCAAGGCCACCATATCGGTCATCGACCGGGCCGGCATCAGCATCAAAAACGTCAGCATCAACGTCGCCAATGCCAGTTCGCAGCCCGTCATCGAAAGGATACGCGCCGAACTGGCCTCGTTCTACGACGCCAGAGTACAACCGCTCATAAGCTCTTATAACAGCGACCAGGAGATAATCGCCAAGATAACCGACCCGCTCGACCGGCTCTTCGCCGAGTCTGAGCAAGCGCTGTTGGCCTGTCTGAAAGACAAATCGCTGTCATTCCCCGAGAAAGAGGCCATCGTAGCCATGATTCTGGGCTTCGACTCGCCGTTGTTCAAAGACGCGACCATCACCCCGTCGCAGCTCTCGGCCGACGACCTCGCCACATCGTCGCTCAACCTTTTTGTCAAAGAAGACCTCGAGAACGCTAGGTATCTCGCCTCTATCGACCCAGCCGGTGAGCCGGCTGAAACGTTCAGAACCCTCGGCGACAACACGATTGAAGAAATCAAGCAGCTGCGCACCAAGATACGCAACACCACCCGCGCGATACGCACGATGACCGACAATCTCACGCAGCTCCACAAAAACGTCGCCGAAAACCGGATTGCCACCGGCCACATCAGCGGTGACGGCTTCGAGTTTGGCGGCATCATCTACCGCCCGGTCGTCGGCGAATCAGACGCCGACCCCTTCGACGAAGACTATCAGCCCCACCCCGTCACCCGGGCAAGCATCGACCTGCGCCAGAGCTTCACCCCTGTGAAGAGTCAGGGCAGCCTCGGCTCCTGCTCGGCCTTCGCCGTCACCTCTGTCATCGAATATATGATACGCCGTCTCACGGGCGAGATACGCAACATGAGCGAGGCATTCCTATATTATAACGCGCGCGAGGCGGTGGGCAAACAGAACGAAAACTGCGGCACATCGATTTACCGCATCATCAAAGAGGCCATGACCGCAGGCATCTGTGACGAGAGCCATCATCAGTATGATGAGAATAACTTCTCGGCCGCGCCGTCCGACCTCGCGTTTGCCGAGGCTCAGAAGTGTCTCGTCGTCAAGGCCATGAATGTCAAGGTCGAGACCGAAGCCATCAAATCGGCCATTGCCGACGGGCATCCCGTCGTCATCTCGGCGAGAATTTTCGACTCGTTCGGCAGCGACCGCGCCGGCTTTGTCAGGATGCCATCTCCCGACGAGATATCGCCGCGCGAGGAATTCTCGCACGCTATGGTTATCTGCGGCTATTCCGACGACTATAAGGTGTTTGTCGTCAGAAACTCATGGGGCGAGGACTTCGGCGACGGCGGTTACTGCTACATGCCCTACCGCTATGCCGAAGAGTATCTCAACTATGCATGCATCATAACCGAGCTGTCGCTCAAGGCTTCAGACAAGGTGCGTGACCGCGGCTGTGACATCGCCGTCAACTTCAACACCAACGACGCCGCTATCCAGTGCGCCATCCTCGAGAACACCATCGACGAGGCCAAAAACGAGCTTGCCGGCCTCAACGCGCGCTACAATACACTCAGGACAGCATACGCCACTCTCGAGGTCAAGCTCGCCAACGCCAACGTGCGCACCGCTATCGCCGACGCCGCCGACAAACGCCTCGACCGTGCAATCGACGACTGCCACAACGAAGAGAACAGCCTGATGTCACAGAAAACAGCCGAACTCGACGCCAACCGCATCAAGGGTTTCAAGCTGATGTTCTACGCCTTCATATTCCTGTTGAGCTGCGGCTGCTGGATATGGCTGGCCGAAGAGCTTAACAAAGCCAATATGATATACACGGCTGTCGGTTCGGGAGCCTTCGCCATCGCCTGGATGATACACATGATTATCCGCCGGCGCATACGCGTCAACTACAACACCCTCATATCCCGGAAGTCGCTCGAACGCTCAGACCTCGAGATAGAGCGCAAGCAGAAACGGCTGCGCCTACATCTCGCCGGAATGATCATAGACCGTCTCGGACGGCTCTCGCAGACGATGACCTCGTGTCACTCGCGCCTGATGAGTTTCAACGCCAATCTTGCGTCGTGGCGCAAAGCCGAAGTCGAAAGCGAGCCGGCGCCGACAGTCGACTGCAACCAGTTTGTCGACATCATCGACGACGGCTGCCTCGACCGGTATTTCGACGACAACGCCGCCGTGATAACCTCTGGCATCGACCTCGACAGGCTCTTCGCCGAGTATACTCTCGACGACGGAGCCATCAACGCCACAAAGAAAAAGATACGCGACAGCATCGACAGCTCACTGCGTCTTGCGATAGCCGACTTCTCGATGCTCGACTATCTTATCGGCACACGGCGCTACGACTATCTGCCGGCCCCAGCGACGACCGGTCAGCTCATACCCGACATCTCGGGGCGCGCCGACATCTTCGCAAAGCCTGTCTTCACCGACATCGACAACGACGAGACTGTGACGATGATGTTCATCAACGCCGCCACACCGGCCGATGCCGCGGCATGGCGCAACGCGACCAACGCCTACTTCTCGATCACGCCCATGCTCGTCGAGACCGACGACCCCGACCGCTTTGTCATCTACCGCAGCAAGCGCTTCTCTGTCGAAGAACTGCTCGGCAGATGACGCCAAGTTTGACAAAACGGAGCAAAACAGCTAACTTTGCAGTCAGATTGAAAACCTGAAACAAAAATTATATAAAAATGAAAAAACTGATTTTAATGTGTGCAAGTGCCGCAGCCATCGGCGGAGGCGTCTTCACCTCATGCAAACATGAGGCGCGCCAGAACCCGTTCCTCGAGTCATACACGACTCCCTATGAGATACCGCCTTTCGACAAAATCACCTATGACGACTATCTTCCCGCCCTCGAGGCCGGTATAGAGCAGCATAACCGTCAGATTGACTCGATTGCATCCAATCCCGAGACTCCGACATTCGAGAACACCATCCTCGCCCTCGACCGCTCGGGCGAGATTCTCGAGAAAGTCGTCGCCGTCTTCGCCAACCTCGACGAGTCGAACTCGTCGCCCGAGATGGTCGAGATCGCCGAGAAATTCTATCCGCTCTACTCTCAGCACAGCGATGAGATCTCGATGAACGACAAACTCTTCGAACGCGTCAAATATCTCTACGACCATCCCGAACTCGGCTATGCCAACGACCAGCGCCGCATGATCGAGGAAGCTTATAAAGACTTCACCCGCAACGGCGCCCTCCTCGACGAAGCCGGCAAAGACAGCCTCAAGGCCGTCAACAGCCGTCTGACCGACCTCTACCTCAAATTCAACAAAAACCTGCTCAACGCCACCAACGACTTCGCCATCGTCGTCGAAGACTCGGCCAGACTCGCCGGTCTGCCCGCGTCGAGCATTGCCGTGGCCGCCGAAGAGGCTCAGAGCCGCAACCTCGGCGAAGGCAAATGGGTCTTCACCCTCCATGCTCCCAGCCGTCTGCCCCTCCTCCAGTATGCCGATGACCGCGACCTCCGCCAGCAGATGTACGAGGGCTATACCAACCTCGCCTCAAGCGGCGAATACAACAACCTCCCCGTCATAAACGAAATCCTCAAAGCCCGCGCTCAGAAAGCCAAGCTCCTTGGCTTTAAAGACTTCGGCTCTTACATGACCGACAATGTCATGGCCAAGACCGTCGACAACGCCGAATCACTGCTTATGCAGATCTGGACTCCCGCAGTCAAGAAAGTCAAAGAAGAGGTTGCCGAGATGCAGGCCATCGTCGACGAACAGAACGGCGGTTTCAAAATCGCTCCCTGGGACTATTACTACTACGCCGAGAAAGTGCGTCAGAAAAAATATGACCTCGACGAGTCGAAAGTACGCGAATACTTCGCCCTCGACTCTGTACGCAACGGCATCTTCACAATGGCCGAACGTCTCTACGGCGTGAAATTCACCGAAATGCCCGACGCACCCAAATACTACGACGAAGTAACCGTCTATGACGTCACCGACGCCAAGACCGGCGAACACGTCGCAGTCTTCATGACCGACTATTTCCCCCGCGCCTCAAAACGTCAGGGCGCCTGGATGAGCGAGTTCAAAGGATCATGGATCAACGAAGACGGCACGGCATCACGCCCGGTCATCTTCAACGTCGGCAACTTCACCAAGCCCACAGCCGACACTCCCTCGCTGCTGACTCTTGACGAAGTCGAGACCATGTTCCACGAATTCGGCCACGGCCTCCACGGCATGCTCAGCCGCGCCCGCTACAAAGGGCAGTCAGGCACAAACGTCGACCGAGACTTCGTCGAACTTCCCTCGCAGATTCACGAACACTGGGCTCTCGAACCCGAGCTTCTCAAAGTCTACGCCAAACACTATGTCACCGGCGAAGTAATTCCTGACGAACTCATCGCCAAACTCCAGGCCGCATCGACCCACAACCAGGGCTTCGCCACCGCCGAACTCGCCGGCGCGGCTCTGCTCGATCTTCAGTATGGCAAACTCAATCCCGAAGGCGACACCGACATCGCAGCCTTCGAGAAGAAAGTAGCCGAAGACCTCGGCATGCCCGCCGAACTGACATTCCGCTACCGCTCGCCCTATTTCAAGCATATATTCGGCAGCGACGGCTACGCATCGGGCTACTACACCTATCTTTGGGCTGAAGTACTCGACGCCGACGGCTTCGAACTCTTCAAAGAAAAAGGCATCTTCGACCCCGAGACAGCCAAAGCTTTCAAAGAAAACGTCCTCGAGAAAGGCGGTTCTGAAGACCCGATGACACTCTACGTCAACTTCCGCGGCGCCGAGCCCAACGTCGACGCCCTCCTGCGCAACCGCGGCCTCGAACCCGACCACTCAATCGACCTCAAATCAAAGAACGGCAAATAACCCGTCTAAGATATCCACACCTACCCGTCGCCCCGACTCCCCCGAGCCGGGGCGACGCTGTTAAAATGGCTTCCCTACGCGGCTGTGCCACACAGCCCCACCACCATCGCGGTGACAACCTATTTGACTAATTAGCCTAATTTGATCAACATCATCCTCGAAGCCTCGAAGGCGAGGTTTTGACATAACCCCTGGCGCAGGAGGCTCGCAGAGCCGACCAAGCCTGGGGAAAAGAAAACAACAAGTTTCGCTAAGCCTCGTAGGCGCTGTCGTGAATCAACAAAACCTTCTGTTCTTATGTCCTTTTGAACTTATGTTCTTTTTGTCTTTCTGTCAAACAATTGTGAATTGTGCATTGTGCATTTCTAAAATTGCATCCAACTACGCTTTTAGTAGCAAA